>JACCDS012180205.1_pt1 | contig 15208 bp, 13 predicted proteins | sample 7446441 | NCBI WGS metagenome assembly JACCDS01 (sample SAMN15323445, study PRJNA562643) | freshwater metagenome | isolation source: river surface water | place: USA:Blue River Watershed | collected 2017-08-17 | reverse complement strand
TATTTTTCTTTGATGATTTTATTGGAAGTAAATTCCATTTTGCAAAACAAATTCTAGGGGGAATGTTTGTTACCATAGCTATGGTAGGATTGGACCAAGATTTAATGCAAAAGAATTTAAGTTGCAAGAACATTGGCGAAGCCCAAAAAAACATGTTCAGTTTTACGACTATTTTTGTAATTATCAACTTATTTTTCCTAAGTGTCGGAGCTTTGCTTTATATTTTCGCTTCAAAAAACAACATCCAAGTTCCTTTGGATTTAGTGACAAACAAACCTAGAACCGATTTGCTTTTTCCAGAAATTGCGCTGAATCATTTAGCCCTAATTCCAGCCGTTGTTTTCTTGTTGGGTTTAATTGCGGCTACCTTTGCTACAACCGACTCAGCATTGACAGCATTGACTACTTCTTTTTGTGTGGATTTTTTAGGAATGGACAAAGTAGAGAATAGCCAAAAAGTAAATTTAGTTAGAACCCGACATAAAGTGCATTTTGCCTTTTCGGGAATTATGTTTTTTATAATTCTACTATTCAATTCTATCAACGACAGTTCAGTAGTGGGAATGATATTTAGAGTTGCCTCTTATACTTATGGTCCGCTATTAGGGCTATATGCATTTGGCTTATTTATGAAGGCAAAGAAAGTAAATGACAAATTAGTACCATTCATCTGTTTACTATCTCCTGCCTTAACTTTCTTGGTTAATGAAAACTCTATTACTTGGTTAGACGGTTATGTTTTTGACAATGAACTTATTATTGTGAATACGCTAATCACTTTTACTGGGCTACTACTGACTAGCAAAACGGTAGAAAACAAATACCATTTTTAATCCAAGCAGATGAATAACAATATTGAATCGCTCTATAAAATTGCGCAAAAACCCACACGAACTATTATTGGCTTGATGTCAGGTACTTCTCTGGATGGATTGGATATAGCACTTTGCGAAATTTCGGGTTCAGAAAAAGAAACTCGGGTTTCATTAAAACAATTTAAAACTATTCCGTATTCAGATGAAATCAAAGCTGAAATTCGCAAGGTATTTGCAAAAAAAACGATCGATTTCCAACACCTCGCTCTGTTAAACGAATGGATTGGGATTTTGCACGCTAATTTAGTTTTAGATTGTTTGCAAGAATGGAATACCGCGCCAGCCGAAGTCGATTTGATCGCTTCGCATGGACAAACGGTAATGCACGCGCCAAAAATCTTACATCAACAGTCCCAATTTCCAAATGCTACTTTGCAAATTGGAGATGGAGATCATATTGCTGTTCGCACCGGAATTATTACCGTTTCTGATTTCAGACAAAAACATGTTGCCGCTGGTGGCGAAGGCGCTCCTTTAGCTGTGTATGGCGATTATTATCTTTTTGGAAGTCCTGAAGAAAACCGAATTATGCTCAACTTGGGAGGAATTGCCAATTTTACTTTTTTACCAAAAAATCAAAATCCAGAACAGGTTTTTGTAACTGATACAGGTACTAGCAATACTTTGATTGACACCTATGTGAAATTGAATTTTCCGGATTTGAGTTATGACAAAGATGCTCAAATTGCGAAAAAAGGAATAGTAAATCAAAACCTATTAAAAGCACTCAAAAACAATCCGTTTTTTGAAGGTTCCTTTCCTAAAACAACAGGGCCTGAGCTGTTTAATTTAGATTACATTGAAAACGCAAAAAGCCAAAGTCAAACCGAAAATCTTGCTATTGAAGATACTTTGGCCACACTCACCCGTTTTAGTGCTGAAACTGCAGCCGAAGGAATTGTACATGCAATCAATCAAAGTGGAGAATCTGCATCAAATTGTACCGTATATGTTTCTGGGGGCGGAATGCACAATCCTTTGATGATGGACTATTTGAAGGAGTTAGTTCCTTGTCATTTTAAAAACACAAACGACTTAGGCATTACAGGAGATGCAAAAGAAGCCGTTCTTTTTGCTGTATTGGCAAACGAAACCGTAGCTGGAGGCAAAACTAATTTTGAAAGTAGTAAAGGAATTCCTTCCATTCGAATGGGAAAAATCTCCTTCCCAGATTAATATTTTTTTAGCACAAAAACTATTCTAAAAAGTCTATTTTTGTATTCATTAAAATAAACCCCAAAATGATTCATTTCAAGTCGCTTACTTTTGCCTTTTTGTTTACCTTGATTTCGATAGGTTACAGTAATGCACAAAGTAGTATTTTATATCCCAAAAACGAATTTAGAGCCGTGTGGATTGCCACTGTGGCTAATATTGATTGGCCTAAAAACAATACCGATAGTGTTGATAAAGAAAAAGCCGATTTTATCGAAATTTTAGATTCGTATAAAAAATTGAATTACAATGCTGTTATTGTACAAATACGCAGTAATGGCGATGCTTTTTATCCTTCTGAATTAGCCCCATGGTCGCGCAACTTAACAGGTAAAGAAGGGAAAGCGCCTTCACCCTATTTTGACACTTTGGAATGGATGATTAACGAAGCTCATAATCGTGGGTTTGAATTTCATGCTTGGCTGAATCCATTTCGTGCAACATCGGGTTCCAATACTGAAATACTAAGCAAAAAACACGACTTAATTAAACATCCGGATTGGATGATTAAATATGCCGGAAAATATTATTACAATCCTGCTTTGCCCGAAGTACAAAACCATCTCACTAAGGTGGTGGAAGAAGTTGTTCGCAATTATGATATTGATGCGATTCATTTTGATGATTATTTTTATCCTTACACAGTGGATGGTGAAAAATTTAATGATACTGCTTCGTTCAATAAATACGGAAATGGAACTGATTTAGCCGACTGGAGACGTGCTAATGTGAATACTTTTGTAAAACAAATTTCAACGAGTATCAAAAAAATTAAGCCTTGGGTACAATTTGGTATTAGCCCTTTTGGGGTTTGGCGTAATAAATCTGTTGACCCAAGAGGTTCAGACACTCAAGCGGGACAAACCAATTATGATGACTTATATGCTGATCCCTTAGTTTGGATGGAAAATAACTGGGTTGACTATATTTTGCCACAATTGTATTGGAGTTTAGACCACCCCAAAGCGTCTTACGCTAAACTATTAAAATGGTGGTCAGAAAACGCAAAAAACACAGCCGTTTACATTGGCAATAGCACCTACAAAATTAAAGCCGATGCCGATAAAAAATGGGATTTACCAACAGAAATTCCAAATCAAATTGATTACACACGTACTTTTGGCAATGTACAAGGCAATGCTTTTTTTAGTGCCAAATGGTTTCTTAACAAAAACCAAGAGGTAACTCAGTTATTAGCTGAAAATCAGTACAAATTTCCAGCAATTCCAGATGCAGTCCCTAATTTCAAAAAATTAGTTTTTGACGTACCCAGAATTACAAGTGTTGTAAAAGACAAAAACGATTTAATTATCACATTACAACCTACTCGAAACAATGTTCGCTATGTAGTAATTTATGGCACAGATACTAATTCTATCCTAAATAGTGATGACCCAAGCCAAATTATTGATCGATTTTTTATTCATAAAAACAATAATCGCTTGTTCGTAAGAGTTCCTGTTTCTTCTATAGAAAATAAATCGAAATTTGCTTTATCTTATATCGATTATTATGGAAATGAAAGCAAAGAAATACTAACACAATTTCCCATTACTACTATTATAAACCATTAATTAAACACTATGAAGGAACAGAAAAACCCTTGGCTATGGATTCCAATATTGAACTTCGCTTCAGGTTTTCCTTATGCTATTATTATTTTAGTTTCGGTAATACTGTATAAAAACTTAGGAATCAGCAATGAAGATATTGGGATTTACACTAGTTTACTTTACCTACCTTGGGTTATCAAACCTTTATGGAGTCCCTTTATCGACTTACATAGTACTAAAAGAAAATGGTTTTTAAGTATGCAACTACTAATCTCTATTGCTTTTTTGATTGTAGGTTTTTCTATACCCACGAATCATTTTTTCGTTATAACTCTAGCTATTTTTTGGGTAGCTGCATTTGCTTCAGCTTCTAACGATGTGGCTTCTGATGGGTTTTATTTATTGGCTTTATCCAAAGACCAACAATCTTTCTTTTTAGGAATTAGAAGTACATTTTACAAACTTTCTATGCTAACTGGAAATGGTTTAATCGTTATCATTGGAGGATATCTCGAAACTGAATTGGGAGACAAAACCAAAGCTTGGTCTTATACCATGATTATTGTTGGACTCATTATGACAGCAATTACATTGTATAATTTCCTAGCAACCCCTATTTCAGAAAACGAAACAACAACTGAATCGACAAAGCAAGAAAAAGATTTCGCTACCGTTTTTACTAGCTTCTTTAAAAAGAAACAAATTGGTTTAGTCCTTGCTTTTATTCTTTTATTTCGTTTAGGTGAATCGCAATTAATGAAAATGTTAACGCCTTTTTTAATTGACCCTAAAGATGTTGGAGGTATGGGATTAACCACCGAAGATGTCGGTATTATTTACGGAACTTTTGGTGTAATTGCATTACTTATTGGAGGTACTTTGGGCGGAATTGCCATCTCAAAACAAGGATTAGGCAAATGGATGTTACCCATGATCCTTATTATGCATTTACCAATTGTCGGTTTTATTTTATTAGCTCATTTTCATCCTGAAAATACACTGTTTATTTACTTGGCTGTAATCATTGAACAATTTGGATATGGATTTGGCTTCGCTGCCTTTATGATGTACTTAATCTATGTGGCCGAAGGAGAATCCAAAACATCGCACTATGCTTTAGCTACAGGATTCATGGCTTTAGGAATGATGCTACCCGGAATGGTAAGTGGCTTTATTCAGGAACACCTTGGATACGGTAATTTTTTTATTTGGGTATTTTGCAGCACAATTCCAGGAATCCTATTATCTAGATTCTTAGAATTTCCTGCTGAATTTGGAAAAAAATCACAATCCAATTAACACCAAACTTCCATGACTTTAGAGCAAAAAATAGGACAATTTTTCTTCCCTGCGGTGTTCATCAACGATACCGAAGAAAATATTCAAGCTACTGAAAACTTAATTAGAAAATACAATATTGGAGGATTAACTTTTTTTCACAGCCGGGCTAGTGCTGCTACAAATTACGAAAGCAAACAGAAAGTAATTTTCAATGATGACAGTTATACCAAATTAAAAGAACTTATTACTCGTTACCAAAAATGCACTACCACTCCTCTTTTAATAAGCATTGATGCCGAATGGGGTTTAGCTATGCGCATTGAAAAAACACCACAATATCCATATGCTATCACACTTGGCGCTTTACCTGAATCTAAGATTGATTTGGTTTACGAAGTGGGAAAACAAATAGGCTTAGACTTAAAAGCTGCAGGCATTCATTATAACTTAGCGCCTTTGGCAGACATTAATAACAATCCTCAAAATCCAGTAATAGGATACCGCTCTTTTGGCGAAACCAAAGAAAAAGTGGCACTTTTTGCTTCAGCTTATTTAAAGGGAATGTCTGAAGTTGGAATTTTAGGCTGTTTGAAACATTTTCCTGGTCACGGAAATACTAATGTTGATTCACATTTAGGTTTACCAATACTTAATGAAAATTTAGACCAATTGATGGATAACGAATTGTATCCGTTCATTAAAGGAATAGAAAATAATGTCGATTCAATTATGATTGGTCACTTAGCAGTTCCTGCTTTGAATGGAGGAAATAACACTTCGGCAACTTTGTCGAAGAATATTATTGAAAACCTACTAAGAAAACAGCTAGGTTTTAAAGGCTTAGTAATTTCAGATGCCCTGAATATGAGAAGTGTTTCTGATTTGTACAGTACCAAAGGTCAATTGGAATGGGAAGCTTTTAATGCCGGAAATGATGTTTTGTGTTTTGCAGAAAATGTTCCAGAAGGAATTCAAGCTATACTTAAAAATGCAAGTCCTGAACGAATTGAAGCTAGTTTTTCTCGAATAATGAAATGCAAAGAAAAAGTAGGAATTCTAAATGGTAACAACCTATCGCCTGACACAAATAGTAACAGTATAGACTTTTCAATCAGTTCTAATTTGAATCTAAAAATTGCCGAAAACTGCCTGACTAAAGTTATAACTGATACTAATCCAGCTCGAATTCAAGAAGCCAATCAAAATAACTCCCTTGCACAACTGAGTATTTACAATGATGGGTTTGCTACCCAAGTGGCTCAATCGATCAGTGCTCCTGTTTTTTCAATTACCGCAGAAACACCAATTGATTTTATAAATGAGATTAACACTTATGAAACCGTGTTGATTTCATTATTTGTTCCTAAAGCAAAGCCATTGAAAAATTTCGAAATTGAATCCGAAGTTATTGACTATCTTGACAAACTACTTCAAACCAAACAATGTATCCTATACGTTTTTGGCAACCCTTATGCTTTACAAGTTCTTAAAAATCTTAGTTTGGCCAAAGAAATACTTATAGCATACCAAGATTTTGAGGTTTTCCAGAAAGTAGCCGCAACACAATTATTACAAAACTTAGAATGTATAGGTAGTCTTCCTGTAAAAATTAAAAATCTATAAATCAAAGACTTAACACATTACCACCATCAAACAATAACAATACATTATTGCTTAATAAATTTTTATAATTAAAATTTATTTTACTATCTTTATAACTGGAGTAGATTTGCACCAATAATTTTTTAACTTAAAACAAACAATATGTCATTAGTAGGAAAAAAATTCCCAAACATCACTGTAGATGCTATCTCTGAAATGGGAGATAATTTAAGAATTAACGTTTTTGAAGAAGCAACAAAAAACAACAAAAAAGTGTTATTGTTTTGGTATCCAAAAGATTTCACTTTTGTATGCCCAACTGAATTACACGCTTTTCAATCTGCTTTACCAGAGTTTGAAAAAAGAAATACAATCGTAATTGGTGCTTCTTGCGACACTAACGAAGTACACTTCGCTTGGTTAAATACTCCAAAAAATAATGGTGGTATCGAAGGAGTTACGTATCCATTATTAGCAGATACTACCAGAAACTTATCTAACATTTTAGGTATTTTAGATGTAGAAAGTGCTGAATACAATGAAGAGTTAGATACAGTTATTGTAGAAGGGTCAAATGTAACGTACAGAGCTACTTATTTAGTTGATGAAACCGGTAAAATTTTCCACGAAAGTGTAAACGATATGCCCCTAGGACGTAACGTAAACGAGTACTTGCGTTTAGTTGATGCGTATACTCACGTTCAAGAAAAAGGAGAAGTTTGTCCTGCTAACTGGGAAGCTGGTAAAGAAGCAATGACAGCTGATAGAAATAGTACTGCAGCTTATTTAGGATCTCACTAATAACAAGTTCAATTACACTATCAAAAACAATAACAATCTCAGTAAACACTTTTGAGATTGTTATTTGATAGTGGTATTGAAATTAAAAAATTTAAGCTATGTTAATCGAATTAAACGAAGATACCTTACAAGATTTAGTCACTAAAAACGAAAAAGTAGTAGTACAATTTTCAGCTTCTTGGTGTGGAAATTGCAGAATTATGAAACCAAAATTCAAAAAATTGGCTTCAGAAAATGAAACATTAACTTTTGTATTAGTAGATGCTGAAAATTCTCCTGAATCAAGAAAGTTAGCTAATGTAACCAACTTACCTACTTTTGCTACTTTTGTAAATGGAAAATTAGTCAATGAAACACAAACCAACAAACAAGAAGTATTAGCTGATTTAGTAAGTGAAATCGCTTAATTACTTTAATTTAAGAAGACAATAACACCTAAACAGCATGAAATTACCCGTTATCAAACATTTGACTCAATTCATCGAGGAAAACGATCAAGACTATATCATTGAAACAATCGAAGTATTAGAAGCTATGACTGAAATTCCTTCCTTAAAAGATGAAGAATTAGATGTTATAGGTGAATTAATTTCTAACATGTATGGTGCACTAGAAGTACAAAAACTAGTAAAAGAGGGAGTGGATAAAAAAGAAGCTCTAAATACTTTTATGAAACGCGTTTTAGGATCTATTGACAAGTAGATTTAATTTTATGTATATTTAGTTAAGAACGTACTCAATAGGGTGCGTTTTTTTTTATTGATAAGTGTTATACTTCTGAGTACTACCAATAGAAAAAACAACGCTACAACCTAAAATCTGAATTAAATTTCATACTTTTGAAACTCAAATAAAAATAAACATTATGTCAACTATAACATTAGGAGGTAATCCTGTACAAACTTCAGGAGAATTACCAAAAACAGGTACACAACTAGCTGATTTTAAATTAGTAAAAAACGATCTTTCTGTAGCCACTCTGACTGATTTTTCAGGAAAAAGAATAGTTCTAAATATTTTTCCTAGTATCGATACTGGAACTTGTGCTGCATCAGTTAGAAAATTCAACCAAACTGCCGCTCACTTAAAGAACACTATTGTGCTTTGTATCTCAAGAGATTTGCCTTTTGCACAAAAACGTTTTTGTGGAGCCGAAGGAATTGAAAATGTAATTACTCTTTCTGATTTTAAAGACGGAAGTTTTGGCAAAGCTAATGGTTTAGAGATCACAGACGGAGTTTTAGCAGGACTACACTCTAGAGCTGTAATTGTACTTGACGAAAAAGGAATTATTTTACACACTGAACAAGTGCAAGAAATTGCTGACGAACCAAATTATGAAGCTGCTTTAGCGGTACTTTAATACTACACAATGGAATTTCAAAAAGACAATCGATTCGTTTCAGGAAGATTAAAAAGTATCACTTTTGCCTACAAAGGAGCCTTCAAATTAATTACTACAGAACATAGCGTCATGACTCAATTTTCTATTGGAATTTTGATGACAATTGCTGGTTTTTATTTTAACATTACGGCTACTGAGTGGCTTTTTCAAATTGCCTCCATAGGATTAGTAATGAGTATTGAAGGATTGAACACGGCTGTTGAAAAAATAGCTGACTTCATACACCCAGAATACCATGAAAGAATTGGATTTATTAAAGATATTGCGGCTGGGGCTGTCTTTTTTGCAGCAGTAACAGCTATTATTATCGGTTTAGTTATTTACCTACCCAAATTCTAATTTTAGAACTTCTCAATAATTCAGAATGGCAAAGAAAACAAAAAACGAATCTGAAGTTACAGAAAAAAAATCTTGGAAATTATCCAAACAAAATAAAATTGTAATTGGTAGTCTTTTAGTGTTATTTTCAATTGCACTATTAGTAGCTTTTATTTCCTTTTACATCTACGGACAAGCGGATCAAAGTGCTGTCGCAAAATTATCAGACAGAAATGTGATTGTTGCCAATTGGCTAGGAAAATTTGGAGCTTATTTAGCTGATATTTTAGTTTACCAAGGTTTTGGTGTAGCTTCGTTCCTATTTGTTCGTTTATTTTTCTTAACTGGTATTTACTTGTTTTTAGGAATCCCTTTAGGAAAACTAAGAAATACTTGGTTTTGGGACTTGTTTGCGATGATAGTAGTTTCTATCATTTTTGGCTTTTTTGCTACTTCGGCACCTGAATTAGGAGGAACTATAGGGTACGAAATGAATTTGTTTTCTCAGGATTATATAGGAAAAACAGGAACCCTTTTGGTATTAATTTTTGGAATAGTAATTTACTTAATTTTTAAAATCAAGGTCTCCCCTGAATCTATTCACAGTTTTATTGAAAATTCAAAAAAAGAAATCGAATCTAAAATAAGTGCTAGTGCTGAATCAAAAACTGAAAAATCCTATAATTTAGAAGAATATGCAATTCCCACATCTGAAGATGAGGAGAATAATGAAGAATTAGATGGAATCCATCTAAAATCAACTACTTCTCAATTTGAAATAAACAAAGAAGCATTAAAACCTACTATCAGTTCTTCATCTGAAATAAATTTAGATACTTTACCAAAACCAATAGTAGAACCTGTTGCAGGGCCAATTGTAGAACCAATTAATTCCCATTCTTTCTCTGTTACACCCCCTGCACCTAAGGAACCAACAATAATTACTACAAATGATGAAGCTTTTGTAATTGAAAAAGCTGAAGAAGAAGCTATTATAGAAGAGAATTTAGCTTCAAAACTAGTGGCTGATTTTGGATTATTTGACCCCACTTTAGAATTATCTAACTATAAATTCCCAACTATTGATTTATTAAAAGAATATTCGGCTGGAGGTATTACCATTAACCAAGAAGAGCTTGAAGAAAATAAAAACAAAATTGTTGATACACTTCGTAATTACAAAATTGAAATCGCACAAATCAAAGCCACTGTAGGTCCATCTGTAACGCTTTATGAGATAGTCCCTGAAGCAGGCATTCGTATTTCAAAAATTAAAAGCCTCGAAGACGACATTGCCTTATCACTATCTGCCCTAGGAATTCGTATCATTGCTCCTATTCCTGGAAAAGGAACTATTGGTATTGAAGTCCCAAATAAGAATCCTACGATGGTTTCGATGAAAAGCGCCATCGGTTCAAGCAAATTTCAAGAAGCCGAAATGGAATTACCTATTGCTTTGGGTAAAACCATTTCAAACGAAACCTTTGTTGTAGATTTAGCAAAAATGCCTCACTTATTAATGGCTGGAGCTACTGGACAAGGAAAATCAGTTGGATTGAATGCAGTATTAACTTCTCTTTTGTACAAAAAACATCCTGCCGAAGTAAAATTTGTTTTGGTAGACCCGAAGAAAGTTGAATTGACTCTTTTCAATAAAATTGAAAGACATTATCTAGCTAAATTACCAGATTGTGAGGATGCTATTATTACCGATAATGCCAAGGTAGTAAATACATTAAACTCACTTTGTGTGGAAATGGATAATCGTTATTCTTTGCTTAAGGATGCCATGGTTCGTAACATAAAAGAATACAATGAAAAATTCAAATCTAGAAAATTAAACCCTGAAAATGGTCATCGATTTTTGCCCTACATTGTATTAGTCGTTGATGAGTTTGCAGATTTGATTATGACTGCAGGTAAAGAAGTAGAAGTACCTATTGCTCGTTTGGCACAATTAGCACGTGCTATTGGTATTCATTTAATCATCGCTACACAACGCCCTTCTGTAAATGTGATTACAGGATTAATCAAAGCCAACTTCCCAGCTCGAATTGCTTTTAGAGTTACTTCAAAAATTGATTCTCGAACTATTTTAGACACTCAAGGAGCAGATCAATTAATTGGGCGAGGTGATTTATTGTACTCTAATGGAAATGATGTAGTACGTGTACAATGCGCTTTTATTGACACTCCTGAAGTAGAAAAAATAACCGAGTTTATTGGTTCTCAAAAAGCGTATGCGACTGCTTACCTACTCCCTGAATTTATTGGAGAAGAAACCTCTGGAATAGGACTTGATTTTGATATTTCAGAAAGAGATCCTTTATTTAGAGAAGCTGCCGAGATTATTGTGAATGCACAACAAGGTTCCGCTTCATTATTACAACGAAAACTAAAACTAGGATATAACAGAGCGGGACGCTTGATTGATCAATTAGAAGCTGCAGGAATTGTAGGTCCTTTTGAAGGTAGTAAAGCTCGTAATGTTACTATTTCAGACATAATGGCTTTAGAGGAATTTTTCAATAAGGAACAAAATTAACTTACGAAAATAATTTAAAAATACCATCAATGAATACTTTTAAACATATATATATTATAGCAATTTTAGTGTTGAGTTGGAACGTTCAAGCACAAGACAAGAAAGCCAAAGCACTTTTGAATGAAGTGTCGGCTAAAGTAAAAAGCTATAATTCTATTATTATCGATTTTAAATATTCTCTTTCTAATACTAAAGAGAACATCAATCAAGACAGTAAAGGAAACGTTATCTTAAAAGGCAACCAATACGTCTTAAATTTTATGGGAATCACTAAATTGTTTGATGGTAAAAAAATCTATACTATTGTACCTGAAGACGAAGAAATCACCATTTCTAAAGTAGATGAAAATGATAATTCAGCTGTTACACCTTCTAAAATGTTGACATTCTTTACATCTGGATACAAATACACTTTAGATGACGCTACAACTATCAAGGGTAAAAAAATTCAATATGTAAAATTAGTCCCTATAAGCTCTAAAGACCAACGTAAAGAGATATTGCTTGGTATAGACGCTCAAACAAAAAACATATACAACGTAATTGAAGTAGGGAAAAAAGGTACTAAAACTACCTTGACTGTTAATTCTTTTAAAACAAACCAACCTTTATCAAAAAATCAATTTACTTTTGTACAAAGCAAATATCCGAATTATTACATCAATAAATTAGATTAGTGTCTCGGTGAAAATTCTTGATAAATACATTTTAAAAACCTTTCTAGTTACATTTATAGTTGTATTTGTAATCCTTTTTTTTATATTCATATTACAAACTGTTTGGCTTTTAATAGCAGAGCTTGCTGGTAAAGATTTGGATATCTTCATGATTCTAAAATTTTTAGTATTCTCTATACCTAGAATGATTCCATTAGTACTTCCGCTATCTATTTTATTAGCTTCGATAATGTCATTTGGGGATTTCTCTGAAAACTACGAATTAGCCGCAATGAAATCAGCAGGCATTTCATTACAAAGAACTTTACGTCCTCTTTTTGTTTTAATTACTATGTTTAGTATAGCAGCATTCTTTTTTGCTAACAACGTTATTCCTTATGCTGAATATAAATTCATTAATTTTAGAAAAAATATTGCACAAGCAAAACCAGCCTTAGCTATTACAGAAGGTCAATTTAGTGATGTAGGGATATATAATATCAAAGTCAATAAAAAATCTGGAGAAGATGGCAACCTACTTACAGGAATTACTATTCACAAAAAATCAGATTTTGGAGATGGTAGTAGAATAGTAATTAAAGCCAAAAAAGGAAAGCTAATAAGTAGCAAAGACTCTAATATCTTACAACTAGTCTTGGATAATGGTAACTATTATGAAGATATTTTGCCTAAAAATTATGACGATAGACCTAAAATGCCTTTTGTAAAAAGTTCTTTTAAAAAAGACATTATTAATATTGATTTGTCAGAGTTAAATAAAGTTGATTTAAATGACGAAAGCATTACAAATACGAATACTATGTTGAGTGCTAATGAATTAAATTACACGCTTGATTCCTTAAATAAAACATTCAAAACAGAGATTATTTCTTTTTCAGAAAATATCAATCAAAGAGTAGGTATTCAAAAAACCACACAGCATATTACTAAGGTAAAACATATAAAAAAAGACCCTCCTACCAATTTACTGAAATTATTTACGCCACAACAACAACTAGACTTGCTTAACTTAACCAATAGCAATGTAGAAAGTGTGAAGTATTCTATTGAAAACTCTAACCTAGAATTCAAACAAAAACAAGAAAACATCAATGGACATTTGATTGCTTTATATGATAAATTTGTAATTGCTTTTGCTTGCTTCTTGATGTTTTTCATAGGAGCACCATTAGGAGCTATTATCAGAAAAGGAGGGTTAGGACTTCCGGTGGTATTTGCAGTACTTATATTTATTTCTTTCCATTTTATTAATACATTTGGAAAAAAAATATCCCAAGAAGGAGGATTAACTCCTTTTATAGGTACATGGATGTCTTCATTCATTCTAAGTCCACTAGCTGTTTTATTGACATATAGAGCAACTAATGATATTGGATTAGTGAATCTCGATATCATTCTTGCTCCAATACAAAAAATAGTAAAGAAACTCTTTCCTTCGCAAAATTAAATCAACACATGATAACAAATAAAATACAACTCAATACTATTGAAGAAGCCATAGAAGACATCCGACAAGGCAAAGTCATTATTGTGGTAGATGATGAGAATAGAGAAAATGAAGGCGATTTTTTAGCCGCTGCTGAAAAAGTAACTCCTGAGATGATTAATTTTATGGCTACCCATGGACGAGGTTTAATTTGTGCACCATTAACTGAAAACCGTTGTAAAGAATTAGGACTACATATGATGGTCACTAATAACACCGATCCTATGGAAACAGCCTTTACCGTTTCTGTTGATTTAAGAGGTCATGGAGTAACTACAGGAATATCTGCAGGTGATCGTGCTAAAACGATTTTGTCTTTGGTTAATCCTGAGACAAAACCACATGATTTAGCCCGTCCTGGACATATTTTTCCTTTAATAGCTAAACAAGGTGGCGTATTACGAAGAACTGGACATACTGAAGCAGCGATTGACTTTGCACGTTTAGCAGGATTCAAACCTGCTGGAGTTATTGTAGAAATAATGAATGAAGATGGCAGCATGGCGCGCCTACCTGAGTTATATAAAATTGCTAAAAAGTTTGATCTAAAATTAGTATCTATTGAAGACCTAGTTGCGTACCGAGTACAACATGATAGTTTAATTGTCAAAAAGGAAGATTTTGAAATTACAACTCGCTTTGGCACTTTTAGACTGCGTGCTTATGAACAAACCACTAATAAACAAGTGCACATTGCATTGACCAAAGGAACATGGAATTTGGGCGAACCTGTATTGACTCGTATCAATTCTTCCCAAGTCAATAATGACTTATTAGGAACACTCACACATAATGCAGACCATCAATTGGACAAGATGTTTAAAACCATTAATGAAAACGGAAAAGGGGCTGTCATTTTCATCAATCAAGACATGCAATCTGTAAATTTATTAAATAGAATTACCGAATTGAAACAATTACAAGCCGAAGGTGAAATGGAAGCACCAAAAATTATCATTGACACCAAAGATTTTGGAATTGGCGCACAAATATTACACGATTTAGATATCTCAAAAATTAAATTAGTAACCAATACCAGTCAAAGTAAACGTGTAGGCATGATTGGTTATGGTTTAGAAATTATTGAACTCGTCAATTATTAATTCCCAATACCATCAAATGAATTATTTTTTTATTTTCTAAAACAAAGAAAATGAAACGATTAAAAAAGACGTTTTAAAATTGATGCGTTTTTTATTCAAATAGATTTGCATAACCAAAAAAAGCACTTATATTTGCACTCGAAACCGCAAAATGGTTGCAACGTATTGGAGAAATGGCAGAGTGGTCGATTGCGGCAGTCTTGAAAACTGTTGACTGTAACAGGTCCGGGGGTTCGAATCCCTCTTTCTCCGCAACAAAAAACCGATTAGGCAACTAATCGGTTTTTTTTATAGTAACTAGTTATAGCTTTACTAAAAATAAATAGAGAAACAAACCGTCTCACTCC
>JACCDS012112626.1_pt1 | contig 15218 bp, 18 predicted proteins | sample 7446441 | NCBI WGS metagenome assembly JACCDS01 (sample SAMN15323445, study PRJNA562643) | freshwater metagenome | isolation source: river surface water | place: USA:Blue River Watershed | collected 2017-08-17 | reverse complement strand
GCATCTGGCCCTTCATGTAGGCGATGTTCTCGCGCGTCCAGGCCTCGGGCGGCACGGCGTTCTTGAGCGCCGCGTTCTCGGCCGGCAGGCCGAAGGCGTCCCAGCCCATGGGCATCAGGACGTTGAACCCCTTCATCCGCAGCTGACGGGTCAGCATGTCGTTGATGGTGTAGTTGCGCACGTGGCCCATGTGCAGCTTGCCCGAGGGGTACGGCAGCATCGAGCAGGCGTAGAACTTGGGCTTGTCCAGGTCCTCGGTGACGCGGTAGGCATCGGCGGCCTTCCAGGCGGTCTGGGCGGCGGCTTCGAGGGCGGACGGGTCGAATTTCTCGTTCATGGGCATGGCAGATCGGGTCGGCGGCGCCGATGGCAGGCGCTCAATCTGTCGATTATCGCGTGCGGGCCCTCCGTCCTCGACAAGGACGGAGCGAAGCCCACGGCAGCCTCTTGCCGGCCCGCCGGAAACGCTCTGCGCGTCAGGGCGCCGAGGCGGCCCCGCCCGGTTCGGTGACAAACGCGATCCGGTTCAGTCCCACCTGCTGCAATTGCCCGATCAATTCGGCCACCCGACCGTAGGGCACGGCCTGGTCGGCCCGCAAGTGGACTTCGGGCGGTTCACCCGGCCGTTCGGACACCGCTTTCAGTCGGCGGGCCCACGTATCGGCATCGAGGCGCTCCTCGCCCAGGTACAACGCCCCGTTGGCCAGCAAGGCAATCTGCAGCGCGGTGGGCTGCACCTCGCTCGGAGCGGTGGCATCGGTCTTGGGCAATTCCAGCTTGAGGCTGGACGTCATCAGCGGCGCCGTGATCATGAAGATCACCAGCAGCACCAGCATCACGTCGATGAGCGGCGTCATGTTGATGTCGCTCAGGGGCCGGGCACCCTTGCTGCGTTCCAGACGGCCAAAGGCCACGGCTCAGTCCTCGCGGTCGGGGAACCCGGCACCGCCCGGGACATGGCACACCCGTCCGGCCGGCTGGGTGTCGAGCACCATCTCGCGCAGGTCGTGGGCATGCCCTTCGAGCTCGGCCTCGCAGCCACTGACCCACTGGCCGAACACGTTGTAGGCCAACACGGCCGGAATGGCCACGGCCAGTCCGGCCGCCGTCATGATGAGGGCCTCGCCCACCGGCCCGGCCACCTTGTCGATGCTGAGACTGCCGGACGCCGACACCCCCAGCAGCGCGTGATAGATCCCCCAGACCGTCCCGAACAGGCCGACAAAAGGCGCCGTGGATCCGATCGAGGCCAACACCACCTGCCCGGCCTGCAGTTGCCGAACGGTGCGATGCAGCGCCTCACGCAGGCGGCGCGTGAGTTGCGAAGCGCTCTGCCCTGCAGCCTCCAGCGTGCCCGACGACGCGCGATGGACCGCCGCATCGATCAGCGGCAACAGCACCTGTTCGCGGTCCAGGGCCTCCACCCGCTCTCGCGCCTGGGTCAGATCGCCCGCCGACCAGAAGGCCGGCATCGCCCGCGACAGGTCACGCCGCACGCGGCCCAGCAACCAGCCCTTCCACAGGATCAGCACCCAGGCCGTGACCGACATGGCCAGCAGCAGCAAGGCGACGAGGCGCGAAACGCCATCGCCCGCCGACCAGACTTGAGCCAGACCGCCCATGGCTGCCGCAACCCCGACGTCGCTCAGGCGATGCCGAGCACGTCGTTCATGCCGTACAGGCCCGCACCGCGCCCCGCAAGGTAACGCGCCGCGCGCAAGCTGCCCTGGGCGTAGGTGGTGCGGCTGGAGCTCTTGTGCGTGATCTCGATGCGTTCACCGATGCCGGCAAACAGCACGGTGTGGTCGCCCACAATGTCACCGCCGCGCACGGTGGCGAAGCCGATGGTGTTCGGATCGCGCTCGCCGGTGACGCCCTCACGGCCGTAGACGGCACACTGCTTGAGGTCACGGCCCAGCGCCTGCGCCACGGTCTCGCCCATGGCCAGAGCCGTGCCACTGGGCGCATCGACCTTGTGACGATGGTGCGCCTCGATGACCTCGATGTCGTACCCCTCGGGCATGGCCTTGGCCGCCATCTCCAGCAGCTTGAGCACGACGTTGACGCCCACGCTCATGTTGGGTGCCATGACGATGCCGATGTCGGCTGCCGCGGCCCGGATCTGCGCCTTTTGCTCGTCGCTGAAGCCCGTGGTGCCGATCACCAGCTTGACTCCGAGCTCACGACACACCGCCAAGTGGACCATCGTGCCCTCCGGTCGGGTGAAGTCGATCAGCACATCACAGCCAGCCAGGCCCGCACGCAGATCGGAGGCGATGAGCACCCCGCTGGTCTGGCCCAGGTAGGCGGTGGCGTCCAGGCCCACGGCCGGACTGCCTTCGCGATCCAGCGCACCCGACAGGACGCAGTCTTCAGCGGCCAGCGCGGCCTCGATCAGCATGCGGCCCATGCGGCCCGTGCAGCCGGCCACGGCTATGCGAAGGGGAGCGGTCATCTGGAAGTGGATTCAAGAGGAGGATAGGTTCGCGGGGCGCCACCGGCCGCATCCGGCACATCGGGGACGCGGCGCGGCGCGGGCATCGGCAGGGCCTGAAGCTGTTCGTCGCTGAGCACCAGCGGTTTCTTGCGTGCCTTGACCTTGGCCGTGTCGATCGAGTCGACAAAGTCATTCTCAGACGGCAACTCGTCGGCGGTGAACCGCTGGATGCGATCGCCGGAGAAGTACACCGTCACCCGGCGGCTCTGGGGCTCGGCCCCCTGGCGCCGGATGGTGAACACATAGTCCCACCGATCGGTGTGGAAGATGTCGGCCAGCAGCGGTGAGCCCAGCAGGCTTCGCACCTGGTCGCGGGTCAGGCCCTCGCGCAGCTGCGCCGCCATCTCCCGGGTCACCACGTTGCCCTGAACCACCTCGACCTTGTAGGGGGTGGCCCACTGCGGCCAAAAGGCACTGCCGGTGCCCGCACACCCCGTCAGCACGACGGCGCCAGCCAGCGAGAGCGTGAGCGGCAAAAGCCGCGTGCCATAGCGTTGAATCAAGCCGATCATGAATGGGAATGGAGCGGAGGCCCGCGAAGGCAGGCGCATGCCGATATGATCGACCATTCTAGCCAGTCACCACCAAGCGCCCTGCCCATGACCAACGCGGAAGAACTCAAGAGCTCCGGACTGAAGGCCACGCTGCCGCGCATCAAGATTCTCGAGATCTTTCAGCGCTCGACCCTGCGCCACATGACGGCCGAAGACGTGTTCAAGATCCTTCTGAACGAAGGATCGGACATCGGCTTGGCCACGGTCTATCGCGTGCTCATGCAGTTCGAGCAGGCCGGCATCCTCTCACGCAACCACTTCGAGAGCGGCAAGTCGGTGTTCGAGCTCAACGAGGGCCAGCATCACGACCACCTGGTGTGCCTGGACTGCGGACACGTCGAGGAATTCTTTGACGCCCAGATCGAAGCCCGCCAGCGCGCCGTGGCCACGGAACGGGGATTTGCGCTCCAGGAACACTCTCTCGCGCTGTACGCCCACTGCTCGCGCCAGAACTGCCAGCACCGTCCCGGCTCGAAATAAGCCCAGGCCGCCCCACGCTGGCTCACCCGCCGTTCCGCCGCACGTGGACAGACCGGCCGGCACCGCCGGTTCAGAGGTTCAGAGCCCCAGGTCGCCCCGCTCCATCATCTCGCGGTGGCGCTGGAGGAACTCCTTGTAGGTGTCGATGCCGCGCAATTGCAGCACGGTGTTGCGCACAGCCGCCTCCACCAGCACCGCCAGGTTTCGGCCCGCATCCACGGCGATCACCGTCTTGCGCACCCTCATGCCCAGGATGTCCTCGTAGAGCGGCTCGTTGGGCAGCCGCTCGAAATCACGGTCCATCGTCTCCTTGCGCACCAGGTGAACGATGAGCTTGAGCCGCATCTTGCGACGCACGGCCGTCTCGCCAAAGATGGCCTTGATGTCGAGCAGGCCAATGCCGCGCACTTCCAGCAGGTTGCGCAGCAGTTCAGGGCAGCGGCCCTCGACCGCCGTCTGGGAAACACGGTACAGGTCCACCACATCGTCGGCCACCAGGCCGTGACCGCGGGAGATCAGCTCCAGCCCGAGTTCACTCTTGCCCAGTCCGGATTCACCCGTGAGCAGGACACCCAGGCCGAGGATGTCCATGAACACGCCATGGCGAGCCACCCGCTCGGCAAAGTGCTGGCCCAGGTAGCCGCGCAACAAGTCGATCACATGGCCGGCCGAGTCCTTGGTGCTGAACAGGGGAATGGACGCCCGCTCGCACATCGCCACCAGACGGTCGGGCGGCGTACAGCCGTCGGCCACCACCAGCACCGGCGGCTCCAACGCCACGATGTTGGAAATGCGGCGCTCCTGGCGCTCGTTGTCGCCCTCGGCCGTCAAAAAGTCCACCTCCCGGCGCCCGACGATCTGGACGCGGTACGGGTGGATGTAGTTCAGGTAGCCCACCAGATCGGCCGCCGACTGCGCATCGCGGACCGCCACTTCGTCAAAACGGCGTTCAGGGTGAGCGTGTCCGGCAATCCAGTCCCACTTCAGGGACGCCCGGTGCGCACTGAACAGCGCCTCCGCGCTGATGACGGTGGGTTTCAAGCGCGGGCTCCGAAAGGAAACAGACCCTGTCGCCGGATCAGGCGACAGACTTCAACGGCTCCCAACGGGAGATGAGCTCGTGAACGGTGGCCGCCTCAGGCTCGGTCTTGAGGCGTTCGCGCAACTCCCGATCCGACAGCAACTCGGCTATCTCGGACAGGATTTCCAGGTGGCGCTGCGTGGCGGCTTCCGGCACCAGCAGAAAGATCATGAGCGAAACCGGTTCATCGTCCGGCGCTTCAAACCCGATGGGCTGAACCACGCGGATCACCGCCGCCAGGGGGTTCTTCAATCCCTTGATACGGCCATGGGGAATGGCCACACCATGACCCAGGCCGGTCGAACCCAGGCGTTCACGGGCAAACAGGTTGTCGGTGACCGTGGCACGGGCAATGGAATGCTGGTTCTCGAACAGCAGGCCGGCTTGCTCGAATGCGCGCTTCTTGCTCGAAGCTTCGACGTTCACCAAGACGTTGGCGGCGGGGAGAATGGCGGCGAGACGGTTCATCGAAAGGTTCGCTCCAGTTGAGCAGGAAGCCATGCCCGGCGCGTCAGCCGCATCCGGGAGCCGGATTATAGGAATCTGGTGCCCGCGCGGATCCCCGGTTCAGGGCTTTCGTCACCGAAAAGACAAACGGCCCCGCAGGGCCGTTTGTCATCATCTCAGGTCAGGGGAAATCAGGACGCTTCGTCGGTGGCCACAAACTCGCGCTTGGGCGTCCAATGCTGGTGGTCCTGCACACGATCCTTGTGGCGCACCACCTGCCGATCCAGCTTGTCCATCAACTGATCGATGGCCGCATACAGATCCTCGCTCGCACTCTCCACGAAGATTTCCTTGCCCTTGCTGTGCAGCGTCACTTCTGCACGCTGGCGTCGCTCTTTCTCCTTCTGCTTCTCAACGGTGAGCAGGACGTTGACATCGACCACTTGATCAAAATGCCGCGTGACCCGATCCAGCTTGGTGCGAACGTACTCGCGAAGGGCCGGAGTCACTTCCAGGTGATGTCCACTGATCGTCAGGTTCATGAGGCCTCCATTCGAGATGGATGTGGTTGGAAAGACCGCTTGGGAACTGGAAATCGGTGCGGCGTCTTGCGCCTTCGTTGAGCCCAGTGTGACGCCGCCCGCCCAGGCTGGCAAGCCCGGAATCCCCTGCGTGCGTCACCTTGTGTGGGAATGCACCCGGATCGCGACTTTGGCGCTAATCTCATGGTTTGTCCGCATCCAGTGAAACGATTCACCGTGATGCCATGTGCAGGGCCTTCTCGCCCGGGGCCCAGGCGTGCGCTGCGCATCCCTCGCGCCCCGTTGCAGTGCGATAATGCAAGGCGGCACACTTATCAATTCTGGAGCCTCAAATGGACAGCGGTCACCCTCGGTGACCGTCCCTCCCGAGCAGACCGGCCCCTGAGGCCGGTTGCGGATCACCGGGAGCGAGACGGTCTCTCCTCAACACCTCCCGGTCTGGCGCCTTCTTGGCGCATCCCTCTCGCGCATGCTCAGGAGCATTCATGCTCAACGTGTTCACGCTGGCCAACGGCCGCCTCGTCCAGGAAGAGATCGACAACCCCGACGCCCTGGCGCACGCAACGCCCGTCTGGGTCGATCTGGAATCCCCCACACCGCAGGAAAAAGGCTGGGTGCGTTCGCGCTTCGGCTTGACCATCCCGGAGGATGCGGTGGACGACGACCTGGAAGAGTCGGCCCGCTTCTACGAGGAAGACAACGGCGAGCTGCACATCCGCTCGGACTTCATGATCGAGGACGCAGAAAGCTCTCGCAACGTGCGGGTGGCCTTCATCCTGCACCAGAAAGTGCTGTTCTCGATCCACGGGGAAGACCTGCCGGTGTTCCGCCTGTTGCGCCTGCGCGCGCGCCGCACGCCCGCCTTCATCGAAGACGCCAAGGACGTGCTGCTCAAGCTCTACGACGCCGACGCGGAATACTCGGCCGACACGCTGGAAGGCATCTACGACGCACTGGAGCAGGTCAGCGCACGGGTGCTCAAGGACGACGTGAACGACTCGACCGCAGGCGAAGCCCTGGCCGCCATCGCCAAGCAAGAGGACTTGAACGGACGCATCCGCCGCAACGTGATGGACACGCGCCGCGCCTTGAGCTTCATGATGCGCAGCCGCATGCTCAACGCCGAACAGTTCGAGGAAGCCCGCCAGATCCTGCGCGACATCGACTCGCTCGACGGCCACACGGCGTTCCTGTTCGACAAGATCAACTTCCTGATGGACGCCACCGTCGGCTTCATCAACATCAACCAGAACAAGATCATCAAGATCTTCTCGGTGGCCTCGGTGGCGCTGCTGCCCCCCACACTGATCGCCAGCATCTACGGCATGAACTTCCAGTACATGCCCGAGCTGTCGGAAAAATGGGGCTATCCCTACGTGCTGACCCTGATGGCGCTGTCGGTGGCCGCACCGCTGCTCTACTTCCGCCGCAAGGGCTGGATGAGATAAGCGTCAGGGGGAAGAAAAGACGCTGTGCAGCTCCCGGAGGGAAGGAGGGAGGGAGGGAGGAGGAGAACCGCTCCGGGGTGACGGTCAGGACCGGCCCAACCGACTGCACAGCGCATGAAGCAAACCACGTCATCCGTCGCCGATGACGCCTGGTCAGATTGCTCCCGCACCCCGCACCAGACATCAGCGTCAACCCTGATGGGAGCTTGCCGTCGGTGAAAAAGTTCCGCGTCTGACGGAACAGTCGGGTTCCAGGCCGATCCCTGCCCCACGCCACGCGTGCGGACCACGGCGCCTCGTTCAGAGTTTTCCAACGCCCGCGTCAATCGAGGTGAAACCGCTGGGAGGACAGCGCTTCTAAAGTTCGATCATTCCTTTCACGGCCTGAGCCATGTCGAACCCTGACGCCCCCCGTTACCACCCCGTCTCCATCGGCCTGCACTGGCTGCTGGCCTTGCTGATCCTCGGCACCCTGGGGGTGGGCCTGTACATGAGCGACCTGCCCTTTTCGCCGTCGCGCCTCAAGCTCTACAACTGGCACAAGTGGGCCGGCGTGACGGTGCTGGTCCTGTCCGTGCTGCGTCTGGCGTGGCGCTGGGTCCAACGCCCGCCGGCATTGCCGAGCGCCATCTCGGCCACCATGCCGGGCTGGCAACGCTTCGCGCACCACGGCACCCATGCCCTGCTGTACGTGCTGTTCTTTGCCGTGCCCCTCACCGGCTGGGCCTACAGCTCGGCGGCTGGATTTCCCATCGTCTGGTTCGGCGTGCTGCCCTTGCCCGACTTCGTCGGTCCCGACAAGGCGTTGGCTGAAGCGATCAAGCCGCTGCACGGGCTGACTGCCAACGCACTCCTGGCCCTGGTCGCCCTGCACATCGGCGCCGCGCTCAAGCACCACTGGATCGACCGCGATGGCCTGATGCAGCGCATGGGGGTGGGCCGCACCCGCTGAACCGAACGAATTTTTCTGGAAGCACACCCCATGAACACCTCCCTTCCCTTCATGCTGCGCCGCAGCCTGTTGACCCTGGGCACGGCCTGGGCCCTTGGCGCGGCATCCCTGACGCCGGCCCAAGCCGCCACCGTAGACACCACCAAGAGCGAAATCGCTTTTGTCTTCAAGCAGATGGGCGTGCCCGTGCAAGGCCGCTTCCGTCAGTTCACCGCACAGGTCGATTTCGATCCGAAAAAGCCCGAGGCCGGCAAGGTGGCCTTCAGCATCGATCTGGGCAGCGCCACCCTGGGCGTGCCGGAGACGGACGCAGAGCTGCCCAAGCCCGAGTGGTTCCACGTCGGCAAGTTTCCCAAGGCCACCTTCCAGAGCACATCGATCAAGGCCGCCGGCGCCCAGCGCTTTGACGTGAACGGCACGCTGACGATCAAGGGTCAACGCCAGAACGTGGTCGTGCCGGTCACGCTGACACAGGCAGCCAACACCTCGACCGCCACCGGCAGCTTCTCGATCAAGCGACTGGATTTCAAGATCGGGGAAGGCGAGTGGTCCGACACCTCGATGGTGGCCAACGACGTGCAGGTGAAATTCAAGCTGCTGATGGGCGGACTGCCTGCCGCACGCTGATCCGCAAGCCCGACCGATTTTTTTCAGCGGGGCCCTCCGGCCCCATCTCCCCGGAACCGTCCTTTTTCACAGGAACGCCCTCATGACCAAGACCCTGACCCTGCTGGCCTCGGCCGCCCTGCTGTCCACCGCCGCCGTGGCCGCCCCGGCGTCCTACGCGATCGACCCGACGCACACGTTCGTGACCTTCGAGATGTCGCACTTCGGCACCTCGACCAACCGCGGCCGCTTCGACAAGAAGGAAGGTGCGGTCACGTTCGATCGTGCCGCCAAGACCGGCAAGGTGGACATCACCATCCAGACCGCTTCCGTCAACTCCGGCACCGCCGCGTTCGACAAGCACCTCAAGAGCGCCGAAATCCTCAACACCGAAGCCTTCCCGACCGCCCGATTCGTGGGCGACAAGTTCACCTTCAATGGCGACAAGGTCAGCGAAGTCAGCGGCCAGTTCACGCTGATGGGCAAGACCCACCCGGTCACGCTGAAGGCCACCAACTTCAACTGCTACGAGAACCCGATGCTCAAGCGTGAAGTGTGCGGCGGCGATTTCGAAGCCACGATCAAGCGCAGCCTGTGGGGCGCTTCGTACGGTTTGGCCTATGGCTTCCCTGACGACATGCGCCTGGTGATCCAGGTCGAAGCCGTCAAGCAATAAGTCTCACCGAACGGGAGTGGCCGCCGGCCCTCCCGATTCAGACGGGCAGTCGCCGCGTGGCGGCCCCTCGCTGGCCCAGGAGCCCTCGCAGGCGCCCCAGCCCCGTCTGGCGCCAAGCGTCATGCCGACCGCCGGACAACACCACCAGCGGCACCAGCACCAGGCTCAAGGCCGCCGCCGCAACGGCGGCAAATGCCACCGCGGGAATGGCCAACGCCAGCAATGCCGCCCGCACGACAAAAGCCAGGAGATCGTCTCGCAACTCCTGCAGGAGCGTCGGGCGTGAGGACCCCGCACCGGAGGTGCTGTGCATCGAACTCGTCTCGAATTCCCGGTCCATCGTGTGCTCCTGGCGGGACCCCTGCATCCCGAAATGAAAATTCTTTCTTAGGGGATAGCTTAGCTCAAGAGTTCCGTAGCCAAACGGTAAAAAGCACGAACAAATTCGCACAGAATTGAATCCCCCAGTCATGGGGGATTGTGCAAACAGAGTCGCCTGTGCCAGCCCACCCGACCCTCGATCCATGCCGCACGGATCGTCATCGGCGCACGAGTCACCGATACTGGGGCCCACTCCACGGACCCGAGCCATGTCGCCTCTGCCCACCCCCTTGCCGACCGACCCCGAGTCGGTCCAGCGCCTCACCGAACAATGGCTGCTGCGTGCCGTGATCGGCCTGAACCTGTGCCCCTTTGCCAAAGGCCCGCAGGTCAAGCGCCAGATCCGCACCGTGGTGAGCCCCGCCACCGAACCCGAGACCCTGCTGGAAGAAGTCGTCGCTGAACTGCGCCGCCTGGCCGAAGCCGACCCCGCAGACATCGAGACCACACTGGTCGTGCATCCGCACGTGCTGGGCGACTTCCTGGACTTCAACGATTTCCTCGCAGCGGCAGAGGGTGCGGTGGATGCGCTGGATCTGGAGGGCGTGCTCCAGATCGCCAGCTTCCATCCGGACTACCAGTTCGCCGGCACCGAGGCCGACGACATCACCAACTTCACCAACCGCTCGCCCTACCCCACGCTGCACCTGATCCGCGAAGACAGCATTGCCCGGGCGATCGACAGCCTGGCCAACCCGGACGAGATCTACGAGCGCAACATCGAGACGTTGCGTCGCCTCGGCCCCGAGGGGTGGAAACGCCTCTGGGATTGATGCCAAAGGCCCCTGCCCACCCATGAGCGCCTATCTCCTGCGCCGCCTCTGGCAGATGGTGCCCACGCTGCTGGGCGTGGTGCTGCTGGTGTTCCTGCTCTTCAAGGGATTCGGCGGAGATCCGGCGGAGATCCTGGGCGGGCTGGACGCCTCGCCCCAGCAGGTCGCCGAGATCCGCACCCGGCTGGGCCTGGACCGCCCGCTGTGGGAGCAGTTCGGTCTGTTCCTGCGCCAGATCGTCACGTTGGACTGGGGCCGCTCGTGGGCCACGCAAGAACCGGTGGCCGACCTGTTCGCCAGCCGCCTACCGGCCACGCTGACGGTGATGGGGCCCATCTTCGTTCTGGACGCCGTGCTGGCCATTCCCCTGGCGCTGGCCGTGGCCGCGCTGCGCGGCTCGCTCACCGACCGGGCGGTGATGGTCGTGACCACCATGGCGCTGTCGGTCAGTTTCCTGGTCTACGTGATCGTGGGGCAATGGTTGTTCGCCTTCCAGCTGGGCTGGTTCCCGGTGCAGGGCTGGTCCACCGACGTGTGGACCAACCTCACAACCTACGCCCCCTTGCCCGTGCTGCTGGCGGTGCTGGTGGGCGTGTCGCCGCAGACCCGGCTGTACCGCAGCTTCTTCCTCGACGAAATCGGGCAGGACTACGTGCGCACCGCCCGCGCCAAAGGCCTGGGCGAAGCCCGCATCCTCTGGCGCCACGTGCTGCCCAACGCGCTGGTGCCCATCCTCACGCACGTGGCGGTGCAGTTGCCCGGCGTGTTCGTGGGCTCGTTCCTGATCGAGGTGTTCTTCTCGATCCCGGGGCTGGGGCGCGAGGTGCTGCTGGCGGTCAACCGCAGCGACTATCCGGTGATCCAGGCGGTCACGGTCTACCTGGCCCTGATCACCATGTCGATCAACCTGCTGACCGATGCGCTGTATCCGCTGGTCGACCCCCGGGTGAAGCTGCGATGAGCACGGGCGTCTGGGCGACCGCCTGGCGGCGGCTGAGGCAGGACCGGGTGGGCTGGGGCGCGCTGTGGATCGTGGCCCTCTATGGCGTGCTGATCGCCCTGACGGCCAGCGGCCTGCTGGCCGCCGACTGGCAGCGGGAAAAGGGTGCGTCCTACGCCCCGCCGGCCTGGCTGGGCACGGCGGGGGCCAGAACGACCCCTGGGACCACCACAGTCCCAGCGACGAACGTCGCCCCCTCGCTGGACGAAGCCACCCGTGATCCGCATTTCCTGGACCTGCGCCCCGTGGACCCTCTGGCCTCCCGCTACGCCGACTGGGCCCACCGCACTGCCGAGTTGCCCGACGACGCCACGCAGCATCCCCAATCCCTGCCCATGGGCGGCGACCGTTTCGGGCGCGACGTGCTGGCCAAGGCCCTGCAAGGCTCTCGCATCTCCATCACCGTGGGCCTGCTGGCGGCCGTGGTGGCGGCAGCCCTCGGCACGCTGCTCGGGGCGCTGTCGGGTTTCCTGGGCGGTCGCGTCGGCGATGCACTGGAGTGGCTCTACAACGTCTTCACCTCCATCCCCGGCATCCTGCTGATCTTCGCGTTTGCGGCCGTGACGGGGCGCGGCGTGGGCAGCGTGGTGCTCATCCTCGGGCTGACGGGCTGGACCGGCATCTACCGCCTGGTGCGCGCCGAGTTCATGAAACACGCCGAGCGCGACTACGTGTTGGCGGCCCGCTCCTTCGGTGCCGGCCGGGCCCACCTGATGTTTCGCCAGATCCTGCCCAATGTCAGCCACGTGGTGCTGGTGCAGCTCTCCACCCACGTCGTGGGCTTCATCAAGTACGAGGTCATCCTGTCCTACCTGGGACTGGGCGTGAGCATCGACCAGGTCAGCTGGGGCACGATGCTGGCCGAGTCCCAGAGCGAACTGCTGCTGGGCCACTGGTGGCAGCTGGCCACGGCCACCGTGCTGATGGCGGGCTTCGTCACCGCGTTCTCGCTGCTGACCGACGCCTTGCGCGACGCTCTGGATCCGAAGCTGAGGGGGCTGGAATCGTGAGCGCCGCATCACCCCATCGAGCCGGAGTCCCCGCTCCCGTGCAGCCCTCACCTTTGCTGGGGGTCGAGCACCTGCGCGTGGACTTCCGCGCCAGCCGCGACACGCCGTCCATGACATCACGCCACGCGCCGGAGTGGATCGAAGCGGTCGGACGATCGGGACACGGCGTGAGCTTCGACATCCCTGCCGGGACGACGGTGGCCCTGGTGGGCGAGTCGGGCTCAGGCAAGAGCGTCACGGCCATGTCCATCCTGAACCTGCTGCCGGCCAACGCCCGGCGCCAGGGTCGCATCCTCTGGGACGGCGAGGACCTGCTGCAGGCCTCGGCCTCCCGTCTGCGAACGCTGCGGGGCCGCGACATCGCCTGCGTGTTCCAGGACCCGATGAGCGCGCTCAATCCGGTGCTCACGCTCGGTGCACAGATGATCGAGCCCCTGCGGCTGCACCTCGGGCTGGGCCGGCGTGCCGCCTGGGACCGCGCCGCCGAGCTGTTCGACGAGGTCGGGCTGCCCGAGCCCCGGCGGCGCCTGAAGGCCTACGCCCACGAGCTTTCCGGCGGGCAGCAGCAGCGGGTGATGATCGCCATGGCTCTGGCCTGCACCCCGCGCCTGCTCATCGCCGACGAACCCACCACCGCGCTGGACGTCACCCTGCAGCGCCAGATCCTCGAACTGCTGGCCGAGCTGCGTGAGCGCCACGGCATGGCACTGCTGTTCATCAGCCACGACCTGGGCGTCGTGGGCGAGATCGCCGACCGGATCGTGGTGATGCGGCAAGGCACGGTGCGTGAGCAAGGCGCAACCGGGCAGGTCTTCACCCGACCGCAGGACACCTACACACGCGCACTGCTCGCCTGCCGGCCCTCGGCGGCCCAGAAGGTGGGGCGACTGCCCACGCTGGACGAGGTGTTGAGCGGCCCCTCCCCGACGCCCTCCGCCACGATCGCGACCGCCCCACCGGCCGGCTCCGCTCGGACACCGAGTCGCGCTGTGGGCGCCTCCGGTGAGGTGGTGCTCGAAGCCGTCGGCCTGGGCAAGACCTTTCGCGTTCCGACCGGCCTCTGGCGCCACCGCGATTTCCAGGCGGTACAAGGCATCGACTTCACGCTGCACCGCGGGCGCACGCTGGGCGTGGTGGGCGAGTCCGGGTCCGGCAAGTCCACGCTGGGGCGGATGCTCACGGGCCTGCACGCCCCCACACAGGGTGAAGTGCGTCTGGCAGGCCTCTCGCCCAGCGATTCGCCGCGCCAGCACCGGCTGGCCGTCGCCCGCCGCCTGCAGATGGTGTTCCAGAACCCCTATGCCTCGCTGAACCCCCGGTTCTCGATCGCACAGTCGCTGGTTGAGCCCATGGAGTTGCACCAGATCGGTGCCGACACCCGGGAACGCACGCAGCGTGCCGCCGATCTGCTGCTGCGCGTCGGACTGGGCACCGACGCGTTGCCCAGGTACCCACACGAGTTCTCCGGCGGCCAGCGCCAGCGCATCGCCATCGCTCGGGCCCTGACCTTGTCACCCGAAGTGATCGTGCTGGACGAGGCCGTGGCCGCCCTGGACGTCTCGGTGCAGGCCCAGGTGCTCAATCTGCTCAAGGACCTGCAGGACGAGCTCGGTCTGGCCTATGTCTTCATCACCCACGACCTGTCGGTGGTCCGCTTCATGGCCGACGACGCCTTGGTGATGCAGTCGGGACACGTGGTTGAGCGAGGTCCCGTCGCCGAGGTCCTGGACCACCCGAGTCAGCCCTACACCCGAGGGCTTCTGGCCGCCGTGCCTCGCGGTTGGATCGGTCCACCCGACGCGGGTACGGAATCTGCATAAGTCCCGACAAAGGGTTCTGCAACGGCGCAGGACCCGCAACGGGAGCAAGGCCATGAAATGCAGGTGGACAGACTGGGCCGCAGCGGTGGCACTGGTGTTGGCCCTCGGCGCCCTGGCCGCCTCGGACGGGCTGGATGACGGCCCCTCTCTGGCCCTGGCCCGCTGAGACCGAATCTGTTGCTTTCTCCTCGGTGGTGCCTTCCGACCGCGAAGGTCAGGTACCGACTTGAGGCCCGCCAGGGCCTCGGGGGGAGCGGGCCGGCACAGGCCCTGAGCAAGCCTGTGCGCGGATCCTGCTCCCCTTTCTTTTTCACGGAAAGCCGCCCGCCTCGTCGGGGACAATGCAGGCACGACGGCCCTCTTCCGAAGGCCGATGCCCTGAATTGCCCGGAGAAACCATGCCCGCCTTGATCTGCGGCTCGCTCGCCTTCGACACGATCGCCCATTTCCACGGCCGCTTCGCCCAGCAGATCCTGCCGGACCAGATCCACATCCTGAACGTCTCGTTCCTGGTCCCGACGATGCGGCGCGACTTCGGCGGCTGTGCCGGCAACATCGCCTACAACCTGAAGGGCCTGGGCGGCGAGCCCCGCATCATGGCCGCCCTTGGGCGCGATGGCGACGGCTACCTGGACCGCCTGAAAGCCCTGGACATCGACACCCGCCACATCCTGCAGGTCGACGAAGCCTACACGGCCCAGTGTCACATCACGACGGATTCCGACAACAACCAGATCACGGCCTTCCATCCAGGAGCCATGTCGGACGCCGCCCGCATCGACGTGCCGCGCGAGGCCGGCGATCTGGCAGTGGGCATCGTCGCCCCCGACGGACGGGACGCCATGGTCCGCCACGCCGCCCAGATGAACGCCGCCGGCATCCCCTTCATCTTCGATCCGGGCCAGGGCCTGCCGATGTTCGATGGGGAAGATCTGCGCCGCTTTGTGGATC
>JACCDS010910909.1_pt1 | contig 15218 bp, 13 predicted proteins | sample 7446441 | NCBI WGS metagenome assembly JACCDS01 (sample SAMN15323445, study PRJNA562643) | freshwater metagenome | isolation source: river surface water | place: USA:Blue River Watershed | collected 2017-08-17 | reverse complement strand
GACGGCGCACGGCGATCTCGCGCGCTTCGCTGATTGATACCAAGCTCATCCGATGTACCCTCCTCCGCTCACATTAATCGTCGTTCCGGTCACATAGGACGACAGCTCCGATGCGAGGAACAGGCAGACATTTGCCACTTCTTCCGGACGGCCGATGCGCCCCATGGGCACCATTCCGGCAATCGTGCTCAGGGTCTCGCGCGGAATCTGCCGCGTCATTCGTGTGTCGATGATCCCGACAACGGCGGCATTCACCAGCACGTTATGCGGCGCGGTCTCGCAGGCGAGCGACCGGGTAAATCCGATCAGTCCGGCCTTGGCCGCGCCATAATTCGATTGGCCCGGACGGCCGGACAGCGCAGTGATCGAGGCAATATTGATGATGCGACCGGCACGTTGTTTGAGCATCGGCTTCAGCGCGGCCTTCGAGCACAGAAAGGCGCCCTTTAAATTGGTCGCGATCACGTCGTCCCAATCGGCCTCACGCATGAAGGTGAGCGGGCGATCACGGATCACACCCGCGTTATTCACCAGTACATCCACGCGGCCGAATGATTCCATCGCACTATTCACCATGCGCTGCGAGACTGCCGGGTCGGCAACATCTCCAACGCAGGACATGACTCGGACTCCCTGTTGGCCGATACATGCCAGCGTCTCGGCCAGCGCCGCGCTGTCGCTGCGGCTATTCAGCACGACGTGGGCACCTTGCGCAGCAAAACACGCTGCGATCGCCGCACCGATTCCCCTCGCGGCGCCCGTGACTAAGGCAACCTTTCCTTCCAACAGACGCATACGGTCTTCCCTCTATTGAGAAACTTCGGTGTCTCTGTCGGCGGCCTGACAGGCGCGACAGCGGACATGCAAGGCCACCAGATCGTTGTGACGCAACTTGCCGGTTTCCAGCCTGGGCAACTGATCCACGACGAATAGCGGGCGCGGGAGAAACAGGGGGTCAACGCGTTCGCGCAAGGCACTCAGAATGTCAGCCACCGTCCAACCTGGAGCAAGTACCGCAAACGCGACCAGCCGCGTCGGCTCTGTGCGATGTGTGTCCGTTGACGCCGGATCAAAGAAGACACCGTCAAGTACACCGGGCAACGAGGTCAGCAAGGCATTCAGACCAGATATCGACTGCCGCTTCCCGGCAAGTTTCACAAGATCGGCATCTCGACCCACCATCAGAAAGCCGGACTCGCAGATCGTGATCCGGTCGGCCATGGTGACGGGTTGCGCCAGATGCGAGGCGCTACAAACCGCGTTGCCGTGAAGGTTGACCTCCATGGCGATCCCGTCCAGTGGTCGCCACAGCGGAATGCCATGGGGTTCATCCCAACGACGACAAGCCACCGCACCGGTTTCAGTACTGCCGTAAATTTCCGTTACCGGTACCCCGAACAAGTCTCGCGTGCGCCGGGCGAGCTGCGGATCAAGTGGTGCCGTCGCACACAGAACAGCAGCCACCGTCGGAAAAGAGCCACCGGCCATGTCATAGGCGCGCAAATGCAATGGCGTCGTGACGAGGCATAGCGGGCCCAGCGCCGATGCGCCGATCGCACGCAGATCTTGCGGAAGCCGCGCCCGTACGGAAAGCGCTGGTGCTCCGATGATGCGCGGTAGCCAGTACGCGAAGATGTAACCGAACATGTGTTCCAGCGGCACCGTCGTGACAAATTGCGCACCAGCGATCGTCGCTGGCAATGCGCTGCGCAAACAGTCCAGCTCACCCAGCAGAGCCGCCGCGCTTTTGCTGATGTGGTTCGGCTCGCCCGTTGTGCCGCTGGTGAACAACAGGGTCACCGTTTCCGGCCACAGCTCGGGTGCGGGCAACGGCAGATCGGGCAGCGAGTCTGCAGCGATGACCGGCAATCCGCCCACACGATCCGACAGATCCTGCTCCCCAATGATCGCGAAGGTGCCCAGTTGCCTGGTCAGTGCAGCCAAGGCAGGTAAGTCTGCCGCCGATATCAGCAAACTGGTCAGCCCGCGATTGATGGCCCAGCGGTGCGCACGACAAAATGCGTCCTCGCTGCGGCAGCAAATACCGACGATATCGCTCATGGCGCCTCCCGGTGCACAGGGCACAGTGAACGCAGCACAGCCTGCTGCCGCGCATTGAAGGTGTCGCACCAAGACGCGCTCACCTGCGACCGACGCCGATACGTCCAGGGGCGGTAGGCCGCGGGGTCCTCGCTTAGCATGCCCGGCGCGATCGGAAGCCTCGATTGCCTCGCCACCTCCGCGATCCAGTGCGACGGGTTCGTGATCAATTCCTGGTAGGACAAGGCCAGCACGTTCTGCTCGCTCGCGATATTCAGCCAGGCAGACGTCTGTGCGGCCAGTACCGGCGCGTGCAGGTTCGTGACGATGTCGGCTGCTTGCTCGAGCGAGCGCAAAGTCAACAGAAAGGATTTGCCACTTGCCAAAAACAAGGCCAGTGAATTTGCGACCTCGGGAACCGGACGGTAGAGAAAAACCGGGTGCAGGCTTCGCTCGCGCGCCCACTGAATGAGCATTCGCGGGCACGCAATCTGCGCCGGAGACGGGTTGGTTAAAAATTGCAGAAAACTGGTGTACCCGTGGTCGGTCACGATACCGCGGGTCGGCAGACATTCGCCCTGCGCTCGGTTGCGGCTCAACATCAGCGCATAGCGACGGCACATCAACGCAAGGTCGACGCTACGGTCGTCAGCAGCGGCCTGAATCGCCGGATGCCAACCCCGGGTCAATTCCCCGGCAAGCTCGGTTGCGGATCGTCGCCCGAGCCCGAACAGGGCCTTGCATTGACTGATTTTTTCCAGATAACCCGACAAAAACATGGTGCCGGACTTCGGTATGGAAATCAGACACAAACCCCGCGCTTCGTTCATCAGCTAACCTCAGATGAGAAACAACTTTGCGCCGACCGACACCACGCGCGACACCAGCGAGCCAAATTCTGTATCGGGCCGCCCATGGTTGATCGTTGCGCTACCAAACACCGACAGACGACGTGACACGCTGATTTCTCCAAACCACAGCGCTTGCACACTGCGATCCTGCACATTGCTCGCGAGCGATACACGCCAATATCGGGCGGACTCCTGAGGATTGCTCTGCCATAGCAAGTAACCGTAGTGACGACCAAGCAGGCCGGGCATCCCGGTCAGCATTCGCCCCAGCGCGGCCGCGCTTGCCGAACGCATCGCCACATCGGATGCCGATCGAAATACCAGCGAGGCTTCGGCGGCGGCGGAAAAGTACCGATCCGCCTGATCAGTTCTCAGTCCATGGCCATCGAATAAATACTCGGCGGCCAGCATCTGACCATTCATGCGGGTGTACGACGCGCCGATCAGGGCTGTCGATGCACGCACCGTCGTCAAACGATCGCCCGCTGGAACATCAGCAGCGGATAGCGGTACGGCAGGCCGATGCCCGTTTCCATATTCGCCGTAAATGATCAGCGCATCGCCGATCGGATACTGACCAAAAGCGCCAAAAAAACGCTGTCCGGTATCCCGGGTTGCGAGTATCGCGCTGGCCATCCAGCCGTCCTGATGGACATCGGCCTTGAGCAAGGCCATATCGCTGATATCGGGACGACGGGCGAGATGACCGGCATCGGCGATCCACGCGGCGGTCCATTGCGAGTTCGTTGCCGAGTAGTCGGCCCGCACCATGTCGATGCCCGGAACGTCGCGTAAAGGCTGATTTTTTCCGGCGTCGAAATAGAAAGGATTGCTTGGCGAGCGAAAATTTGCCGGTCCCCACGTGGTCCGACAACGCCCTACCGTCATCGACGTGCGCTCTTCAGACCTGATCCGCAGATACGCCTGGCTCATATACAGCGAGCCGTCGGTCTCGCGATAGTCATCCGTTACGCTGTGCTGTGCGAGCAAGCGCGGCTGTAACAGAAGCTCGGTACTGTCCGAGCTGGCGCGCAGATTGCCGCGAAGGTCGACGATGCTTTGCCCGTCGGGCAGATGCGCAATCGCATTCGCCGGGTTGAACAGGCTATCCTTGACCCGGGACAGCACGCTCTGATAAGCCCAGACCTCCGCAGCGCCATCGAACTGCCACGCAGCCGACATGTCGAGCGCTTCGTCAGCGTTTGCCGAACTGAGCTGCATGAGGCCGCCCAGCATCAACACCAGAGACAGGAAGAGCGCGCTCTTTCTCAATCGAGCTGCCCCACGTCAAATTCTGAGCCGGCGATCTTGCGCACTCGAATATCGCTGTACCTGAGTACGGTGCGAGCCTGCGTCAGATCGTCGGAAATTGCCATTGCGCTGACAAACGGAAGGACGCGGCCGTCGTGCTTCAACACATTGTCGTAGCTGAATTCAGCGACCTTCAATCGCTTTCCCGACAAAGAAAAAAATTCAGCCCGTAGTGCCGTGCCACGGAGCGACGATACCCAGTACAGCACGCGGTCATAGGTGGCGCGCTGATCGATCGCCTTCAATTCCAGAACCACGCAATGCTCGTCGGCGACGACCTCTTCGCGGAGCACGGTCGCCGCATAATCCTGCGCATAGTTCGTAGCAGCGATATCGCCGATGGCCGCTTGTCCGCTCAAGCGCTGTCGCGGCGAAATCGGAATCGGCTTTTTCAGACTCGGCTTGGTCAGCCACATGGCCCGATCGACCTGCAGCATTTTTGCCCCTTTGCTGCGCAGCGGCTCCAGCGTTTCAGCGACACTGGACGTCTTTGAGGCTTTCACGCGCAGTGTCATGTCCTGCGTATCCTCGACGCCTGTTGTATGCACCTGCACCATCCAGATCAATCCGCCCAGGCCACCTCCGCGTGCGCGATCCGCATCCCTCAGGAGCGCAGCCGCATCCCAGCCGGCACCAGGATCCGCTGCGAAAGCCTGAGCACCGGCGAGGAGAATGATCGCCAACAACAGCCATCGTCCGAACCAGCCCATCGCACTGCGCAGGACGATCCTCATTTCGAACCCCTCAGGTAAGCGCGCTCTCCACGGCATGAAGGTCCCGATAGTGTTAGCGGTCGTGGCGCCGGAGGTGAGGAGGACGAAAGCGAAGACGAAGCGTGGCGAACCGCTCTGAGCGGCATACCCTGTCCGCTCAGATACACGCCTGAAGACACGACCGGATCAGTCACGAGTCGTTCACACATGGCCAAGAGACTCATTAATCGGGCAACGCGCCGCCTGCCATGCCGGCAGCAAAGCGGTGGACACGGCGAGCAGCACCAGGACGAGCGCAGCCATACTCGTTCGGGGCACATCAAAGCCGATTTGCAGCAGAACCGCGTCAGTGGAATTAGGCGGCAGGTAGGCTATGCGCGCCGAATTCACGCCATAACGGGCGGCACCCGCGATCGCCAGGCCCGCCAGGCATCCGGAACCGGCGAGCAGCAGCGCCTCGACAAAGAACAGGCTCACCACCGAGCCGCGTTGCATACCGATCGCGCGCAGCGTACCAATTTCACGCGTGCGCTCGATCACCCCCATGGTCATCGCGTTGGATACGCTCATCACCACGATCGTCAATACGATCACCAGCAGGAAACTGAAGATCATGTCGAACATCGATTTCACCTGTCGGTAGAAACCGGAGATCTCAACCCAGGTGCGCACTTGCAGCGGCAGCCCGGCTTTGTCCATTGCGTCGGCCAGCTCATGTCCTACGGCGTCACCGGGATAGCCGTGCGGATCGATCAGCGTCAGCCGGTCAGCACGGCCATCGGCATCCACCAGCGACTGAGCAAGTCGTAGCGGCATGAACAGGAATTTGTCATTGGTGCCCGCATTGCCCGTACTGAAGGTATCGAGCACCGTGGCATCGGCTGCGTTGGCCTGCCCATGGAGGGTGCTGACCAGGATCGACGCGGCAGCACCGTCGGCCAGCCCCAGTACGCCGGCGAGGCCGTCGGCCACCGAGATACCGGCCGCCTGATCGGCGCGCAGCGCGCCTGAGGCCATTCTGCGCGGCCCGCGCAGTATCGCCATGTCGTCGGGATCGACGCCCTCGCCAATAAATACCGTGCTGGCGCGACCATTGGACAGCAAGCCAGACAGCGGCAGTCGCGGCGCGACCTGCAGCTCCGGATGTACCGCATGCACAATGTCGGAAATACGGCGGATCTCGTCCTCAGTCAGCAGAAATTTTCCGGGATTGAGTCGTCCTTCCGTCGCAAACCCGGGTTTCGACAACGTGAAATGCCCGATCATTTCGCCATACACGGCCTGGTCTGAGAGTCCGCGATAGACCATCTTCATGTAGCCGGCAAACAGGACGACCGCCGCGAATCCAATCGCAATACTCAAAACTACGCCGGCACTGCGGCGCCGGTTGCGCAACAGATTGCGATAGCCCAGCGACAGCCACTTCATCGGGCATGCCTCTCGCTACTGCGGTCGCTGGCGTCTTCCACGATACGTCCGTCCGTCATCAGCAGGCGGCGCGGAATCCTTTCCAGCAAGCGCGGATCGTGGGTAGAGAAAATGCAGGTAACGCCCGACGAGCGGTTCAGGTCAATGATCAGGTCGATCACCGCCTTGCTATTCATCGAATCAAGGTTGGCAGTCGGCTCGTCAGCGATCACCACCAGTGGTTCCGTGACCAGTGCACGCGCGATCGCAACACGCTGGCGCTGACCGCCGCTGAGCAAATCGGGCCGGGCGCCGGTGAATGCTTGCAGCCCGACGCGCTCGAGCCAGTGCAGCGCACGGGACTTGGCCTCAAGCGGCGGCAGGCTTTGCAGCAACAGCGGCAGCATCACGTTTTCCAGCGCACTCATCACCGGAATCAGGTTGAAGCTTTGAAAAATGAAGCCGATTTTCCGGCTGCGCAGCGTCGTCTTCGCCTGCTCGGTCAACCGCGCCACGGGCTCGCCGTCAAAGGCGAGTTCGCCCGAATCCGCCGCATCGATCAAGCCGAGAAGATTCAGCAATGTCGATTTACCGCTGCCTGAGGGTCCCCAGATCGCTAGCAATTCACCGGCCTCGATCGCCAGATCAATGTCGCGCAATGCGTGAATCTCCGTGCTGCCCAGCCGGTAGCAACGGCTCACCTGGCGCAATTCGAACGCGCGGCAGCCCGCATTGTGCGGCGCACCCGACGTCATCTGCGAAGACACGGAAGCGGAATTCACGCTCACTCGACCCGAATGTGGATGTTCTGGTCTTTGCCGTCGAATTCGAAGCTGGCATCGCCGAACGATGGCGGGCCGAATCGTCCGCGCGCGCCTTGAGAAAAGCCGTAGGGCTCGCGCGGCATGCCGAATGCGTTGGTATCGAGCTTGTCGTTCAGATTCAGATCCTGAAACGCCGATACTGCATAGCGCCCTGGCTGAAGATCCTTGAATATCAAAGTCACCGCCGGCACTTTGGCTTCCGACTTCTGGCCGATCAACACCGCCTTCGGAAATGTTTTCGGATCATTGAAAAGAGCCACGCGAACGTTGCCGCCAGTCTGTTTCAATTGCTCAACCGTCACGATCAGATTGCCTGCAGCTGACACCCCGCAGCAACCGATGAGCCGACCGATCACGGCAAGTTTGAACACCCCGAGGAAAAACGACTGCCATCGTTGACTTGCGACCATGAATGTCCCTCCGAGTGGCTTTGCGTATCTCGCTGAGAAAGGGTCTTCGCGAGCGCAAATCGAAGCGAATTCTAGGGTGAGCAAGATCAGACCACCATCCCATAAATTGGGTAGATGACGTCTCGCCACAACACCGGGCAAGAGATGCCGATCAGCGATCCGATGGTGCACTTTGACCCTTCCCAAAAGGCAGCGCCGACTTGCCGGCCGGCCTACCCGCACCGCGGTTTTTCCAACCTTCACAGTGCAATCCGGTATCCTTGCGCCTTTGTTATCCGTATTTGCCGAGGCTTCTGCAATGCCCATGCCGTTCCTGACTCTGCGCGATGTCCTGCGCCATGCGGTCACCCGATTCAACGCGGAAAAGCTGTTCTTCGGACACGGCAGCGACAATGCGTTCGACGAAGCCGCCTATTTGCTGCTGCACACGCTGCATCTGCCGCTGGATCGCCTCGAACCTTTCCTCGATGCGCGCTTGACGGAAGGCGAGATCGCCACCCTGCTCGGCCTGATCGAGCGGCGCGCGCAAGACCGCGTGCCGGTCGCCTATCTGACTCATGAGGCTTTGCTCGGCGACTATCGCTTCTATGTCGACGAACGGGTGATCGTGCCGCGTTCGTTTATCGCCGAGCTGATCCCCGAGCAATTCCAACCGTGGATCATGGATCCGGACGAGATCACGAACGTGCTCGAACTCTGCACCGGCTCCGGTTGTCTCGCGATCATGATGGCGGACGCTTTCCCGAACGCACAGATCGATGCAGTCGACCTGTCGCAGGAGGCGCTTGAGGTGGCTCGCAGAAATGTCGCCGACTATGCGCTGCAGGACCGCATCGCGCTGATTCACTCCGATCTTTACAACGCCGTGCCGGACAAGAAGTACGACTTGATCGTCACCAACCCGCCGTATGTGAACAGCGCGTCAATGGCACGCTTGCCGGCGGAATACCGCAACGAGCCGCCAATGGCGCTGGCGGGCGGCGATGATGGCATGGACCTGGTGAGGCGCATCGTCGCCGGTGCGAAAGACAAGCTCACGCCGAACGGCGTGCTAGTGGTCGAGATCGGCAATGAATTCGCGTATGCCGAGGCGGCGTTTGCCGACCTCGAACTGACCTGGCTGTCGACCAGCGCCGGCGATGAAGCGGTCTTCCTGATCACTGCCGACCAACTGTAGTCGGCACATGCCGACTGACGACGGCTGACGCGTACGTGCATCGGCAGTCGCCCTCTTCAAGAAGCTGCAATGATCCGCCTACTTTCCCTGAGCCTGATGCGCGGCACCAAGCCGCTGTTCGAGCAGGCTGACCTCACCCTGAACCCCGGCGAAAAAGTCGGCCTGATCGGCGCCAACGGCGCCGGCAAGTCGACATTGTTTGCGATGCTGCGCGACGAGCTGCATCCGGACGCCGGCAGCATCGACTACCCTCGGCAGTGGCGCGTCGCCCATGTCGCGCAAGAGACACCGGCACTCGACCGCGCTGCGGTCGACTATGCGATCGATGGCGACGCCGAACTGCGCGCGCTGGAGCACGAGCTGCAGGCGCTCGAGGCGCAGGGCGCGCAGGCGGACGGCCACCGCATCGGCGAGCTGCATGCGCGCCTGTCAGACGTCGACGCGTACACCGTGAAGTCGCGTGCCGAGCAGCTGCTGACCGGCCTCGGTTTCACGGCGCAGCAAATGAACCAGCCGGTGGCCAGCTTCTCCGGCGGCTGGCGCATGCGCCTGAATCTCGCGCAGGCACTGATGTGCCCGTCCGATCTGCTGCTGCTCGATGAGCCGACCAACCACCTCGACCTCGACGCCATCCTGTGGCTGGAAGACTGGCTCAAGCGCTATCCGGGCACGCTGGTGATCATCTCGCACGACCGCGATTTTCTGGACGGTGTGACGAACGTGATCGTACATATCGACGAGCGCAAACTGAAGCGCTATTCCGGCAATTACAGCGCGTTCGAGCGTCAGCGCGCCGCGCAGCTGGTGCTGGCGCAGGCGATGCTGGAAAAGCAGCAGCGCAAGCGCGCGCACCTACAGTCGTTCATTGACCGCTTCGCCGCCAAAGCCACCAAGGCCAAGCAGGCGCAGAGCCGCATCAAGGCGCTGGCTCGCATGGAAGAGCTGGCGCCGCTGCGTGCGGCCGCTGAATTTTCTTTCGAGTTCCGCGAGCCCGAGCGCGCACCGAACCCGCTGCTGGTGCTCGACAAGGTGGATGCCGGTTACCGCAGCGACAGCGGTGAAGAGAAAGTGATCGTGCGCGGCATTGCGTTCGCGCTGCAGTCCGGCCAGCGCATCGGCCTGCTCGGCGTGAACGGCGCTGGCAAATCGACGCTCATTAAGACCATTGCCGGCGAGCTGGCGCCGCTGCGCGGCGATGCACGCTTCGGCAAGGGACTGGCGATCGGCTATTTCGCGCAGCACCAGTTGGAAATGCTGCGCCCCGACGATTCGCCGCTGATGCACCTGATGAGGATCGCGCCGGACGTGCGCGAACAGGAATTGCGCGATTTCCTCGGCAGCTTCAATTTTCCCGGCGAGATGGTGAAGAGCCCGATCGCCCCTTTCTCGGGTGGTGAAAAGGCGCGGCTGGCGTTGGCGCTGATCGTCTGGCAGCGCCCCAACCTGCTGCTGCTCGACGAACCGACCAACCACCTCGATCTCGAGACGCGCGAAGCGCTTACCGACGCGCTGGCGCAGTTCGACGGTACGCTGCTGCTGGTATCGCACGACCGCCACCTGCTGCGCGCAACGACCGATGAATTCCTGATCGTGGCCGACGGCCGGCTGCAGCCGTTCGATGGCGACCTCGACGACTACAAAGACTGGCTGTTCAAGACGCGGCTGAACACGGCCGCAGCCGCGCCTTCGGATGATGCCGCCATTGAGGCACCCGTCAGCGCAGCCGACCGGCGCGAACAGCGGCGACAGGAAGCCGAGCAGCGACAGCGGCTGTCGTCGTTGCGCAAGCCGCTGGAAAAGCGGCTGCAGCAGGTGGAAGCGGCGATGGCAGCAACCGAGCAAGCACAGTCACAGGTGGAAACGGTGCTTGCGCAGGAAGATATCTACAGCGCTGACCGCAAAGACGAACTCAAGCAGCTGCTCGCGCAGCAGGCCGACGGCCGCAAACAGCTGGATGCGCTCGAAGCTGAATGGCTGGAGCTGCAGGAATCGCTGGAGCAGATCGCCAATACCTCGGCCGACAGTTAATCTGGCTAGCCGTCGTTGCCGCATCATCCAGCGCGTGATCGCAGCTGATCAACGCCGCTGCCCCCGGGACATCGCCGGCAGAAAGATCTCCGTCACCAGCAGGCGCTGGCCTTGAAAGAGGAACACCGTTCGCCTTGCCCAGCAAGGCGGCCGAACCCGGACGCCGGCGCAGCGTATCAGCGCAAACAGGGGCGCATGCGTCGGCAGCGTCGTACACTCACGCAGTGACCAGCGCGGCGCACCGCCGGCAAATAGCAGCTCGCCCAGCGGCCGCGTGCCCAATGAGCTAAGTGCGTGCCGGGCACCGTGCGTGCGGCGGAAATAGACCGTGCGCGCAACCATCCAGGCTCGGCAATCGGTCTGCAGCGCCACTTCCCTGACATGACCGATCCGTCTCGCGCTGCCCAGCGCGCGGACTTCGTCCGGCAAGAGCTTGCCGGTGCCCTCGCGCAGCACCCGCACGTGCACGTCGTCGCCGACATGGTGCTGCAGCGCGCGCGTCATCGAAGAGCTCAACAGTAGCCACGCGCGTAGTCGCGGCGGCACGCATGCCGGCAGGCGGCGAGATACATTGTGCCAGCGCTGCGCAGCGCTCATGACTGCAGGGAGGCTACCTGTGATCCTTTCCGTCATGCTCACCTCCGTTTCCGCGCCGTTGCTCCTGTCGAGCGAGCGAGATCTTAGAGCGATCGCGTGTGCGCGGCCATGCCATCGTTGACGTGTGACGCAGCGATACAACGGCGCAGTAGCACCGGCTTGCATCCTCGCGCCCATGCATGCGCAGTGCGAACATCAACACGATTGCTGCATAATCGCGCCCATGACCCAAGACCTCGCCCATCAGCCGCTGGCCGGCATCACCGTCCTTGACCTCACCCGTTTACTGCCGGGCCCGATGGCCACCATGCATCTGGCCGACATGGGCGCGCGCGTCATCAAGATCGAGGACAAAGGCGCGGGCGATTACGCGCGCACGATGAGCCATGTGCGCAATGAACTGTCGCAGTTGTTCATCGCGGTCAATCGCGGCAAGGAGATCCTGCATCTCGATCTCAAGCAGGCGGACGACCACGCGCACTTTCTCACCCTGGCCGAGTCCGCTGATGTGGTGATCGAGAGCTTCCGGCCCGGCGTGATGGACAGGCTCGGTCTGGGCTGGGCGACGCTGAAAACGCGCAACCCCAGGCTCGTCATGTGCGCCATTACCGGCTATGGACAGACCGGTCCGATGGCGCTGGCCGCCGGGCATGACATTAACTATGTCGGCTATGCCGGCATGCTGGCGCAGAACACCGACGACAGCGGCCGTCCTGTCCTGCCCAACCTGCAGATCGGCGATCTGCTCGGCGGTGCGCAATCCGCGGTACAGGGCGTGCTGGCAGCACTGCTGGCAGTCAAGATGGGCGGCGTTGGCCGCTTCGTCGATGTATCGATGACGGACGCCGTCTTTGCCCATCATCTGATGCCGCTGCTTGCCTACAACTACTATGGCAAGACGGCCGAACCCGCACGGGATTTTCTGACGGGCGGCGTCCCCTGCTACAACATCTACCGAACACAGGACGGACGCTACATGGCCGTGGGCGCGCTCGAACTGAAGTTCTGGCAGACCTGCTGCGACGTCATTGGCCGCCCTGACCTGAAGACTCGCCATTGGTCGCTGGGGCAGCAGATCGGCGGCGACGATGCGATGCAGGTCAGGAGCATACTCGAACAGATCTTTGCCACGCGCACGCAGCAAGCATGGACCGAGGCCTTTGCGGCGGCCGATTGCTGCGTCTCGCCGATTCTGAGCACCGAGGAGGCCATGCGCCATCCGCACATGCGCGCGCGCGGCGTGGCTGCCGATGCAAGCCACCCTACCGAAGGCGACTACGTGCAGGCGTGTGCGTCGGTGCGCTTTGCACTGTAGCACCTGCTCCGGTCTGCCCATAATGACCGGCGGTCTGACGCCGCTTTAACGTGAGACCTGTTCACACGCCATCGGCTGCGCCGGCGCATCCTTCGCCAAATCGCTTACGCGACTCGGAACATCTTGGCCGATCGGCGCGACTGAACGCCGGGTCCGCAGATGCTTTGCCCGTAAAGCGTCCCATTGACCCACTGAGTTGCCGCGTTCCGCTGCGTCGATCGGCTCGACCGTGTCATGCAGCGCGATGCCGGCGCCGTCTCTTCTCATGTTTCAAGGAGCTTGCATGCTGCCCATTCGTCAAGGCACCGACATCCCGCACCCGCCCGTCCCCATCCCGGCCGTCCAGAATCCGCCATTACGCGATCCATCGGCAGACCGTGCGCTGGTGTATGCCGTTTACGCAGGCGACGAAACGGGCTTCGAGCAACGACTCAACGAGGCCCTCGCGGCGGGCGCAAGTCTTGATGCCACGGATGACCAGGGATGCGGCCTGCTGGAAATTGCGGTGCGGGTCAATTCGGTCGCCATGGCGCAAATACTGGTCGCCAAAAAAAACATGCTGCCGTTTGTTCGTGACGACGGCTTCGACGTGCTCATGCAAGCCGCGAGCAATGGCAATGCCGAGATGATCGCTTTATTGGTTGATCGCGGCGGTATGTCTGTCCAAACAGACGATGCGACCGGACAGACAGCGCTGCATCATGCGGTTAAATCCGGTTCGGCCGACGCCGTCGCTGCACTGATTGCCCGCGGCGCAGACTGTAACTGGGCCGCCTTCGATATCGAAGCGCAAGAACTCAACGGCATTTTCGGTCCGCATCACCACCAGGATGATGAGGCGATCACACCACTGGCCATCGCCGTGGCCACGCGCAATCTGCCGATCGTGAAGCTATTGCTGGAACACGGCGCGATCCTGCATAGCGGTCTGCACAATCCGCTGTGGCTGGCCGTGCGAACACAGGATGCCGCCATCTTCGGCGAGCTGCTGGTGCACTGCGCACGGAAGCAGCAGGGAGCCATGCTGAACGAGCCGCTGCTCTATAGCCTGCTGACCATCAACGATCAGACCGCCTTGTTGCGCCTGTTTCTCGAACAGCAACGCTATGGCAATGCCAGGCCGCCCAATCTCGAGGCCGCTTTGCTGACCGCGATCAGTCTCGGCCATGTCGAACAGGCGGCCGTACTGATCGACGAAGGCGCATTGCCGGATTCACTCACCGATCCTGACGCACCGGTCTGGACCGCCGCCGCCATGCAGCAAGACAGCACAATGATCGAATTGCTGACGGCATCGCGCCCGACAGCATTCATCGAACTGTTGGCACCCCAGTCGGGAGGCCGCCCGAGCTTGCTAGTTTATCTGTGCAGTCTGGTCAAAGATCCGCGTGAGCTGGCAATCCATGGCATTTTCCGGGCTTCGATTCACACCATCTTGCCGCAGCTGAACGAGCTCGCCGCCGCCCGCGGCAGTCTCACGCCCGCACAGGTCGCCGTCGCGACAGCGCATTTGTTGTTCGATGGCGGCGTCGAGCCATCCGCGCGAGAACGCGTCGCCGACAGAGAACAACGGCCCGGCGGTGCTCAGGCGCTTCACGCGCCCGCGCAGCAAGGGCAGCCACCGAACCAGCCAATCCATCAGGAAAAAATCCGCACGGCGATGCTGACACGGCGGCAATCGATCGAGCATATCGCGCAGTCGGCGGTCAATCTGCTCAAGCGCGCGCTGGCCGATGCCTTGTCCCCGCGCGCACTGCAAAGGATACTTTTGAGCAGGCAGAACCAGGGCACGGCTTTCGCGATGTGGCAATTTTTGCGCGAGACGCATGGCCTGCCCGATCCCATCGCCAACAGCATTGCCGATGCATGGGAGGACACAGAAAAGGAGATTGCCGCATCGGCGAGCGGCGCTGTGCCTATTGACATGGCGGCCCGCCAGATGGCCAACGTGCTGTTCTGCTCGCTGCAAAAGCTACCGAGCGAGAATTCTGAAGTCAGCCAATTTTGTAAGACCCTCCTGATTGACCTGCTGCAGACACCGCGTGCGCCGTTGCTGGCGCTGATCCGGCAGCCGGTCAGTTTCATTCGCTCTCAGATCCAGCAAAACAATCCTCCCTCGAACAACCTGCCGACGCTCGCCTCGTCGCTCGCGCTCGCGACCGCGATGCCGGAGCCGGTATGCAACGCACTGGCGACGTGCTGGCAGCGCGCCAACGCCGATGTCAATGCTGAACCGGAGGGCGACGCCGGCGCCGATCGGATCAGGCTTCTGGAGCATCAATTCGCCGGCTACTGGAAAGCCTGGCTCGTCGGACATGCCGATCAGGCCGACACCGCATCTTTACCATGGACCGCCGAGGAGCTGCGGCAAGCCATCGACTGGTGTGAACAGGCGCTGTCTGTGCCGCTGTTGTCCCGCAAAAGGAGAGCGGAAGGCGAAGCCAGCGGCGCGCCGCCGGAGAAATCCGGCCGCCCCAACTGACGGCGCGCCGAAGGCAGCCGCTTCCCAGCCAGCGCAGCCGACTCAGGATTTATTTCCACGCGG
>JACCDS011329668.1_pt1 | contig 15228 bp, 9 predicted proteins | sample 7446441 | NCBI WGS metagenome assembly JACCDS01 (sample SAMN15323445, study PRJNA562643) | freshwater metagenome | isolation source: river surface water | place: USA:Blue River Watershed | collected 2017-08-17 | reverse complement strand
GCCGCACCTGGGTTAAGCGGGATAATAGCGTGATCATCATTATTGTCCTCATCGATAGACGTGATTAGTCAGGTATTCCTTTGGCGCCGGGAATGGCGCTGAACCCTGATGGGGGATTCAGATACCCGGGCCGAGTTGATCATTAGGCAGGCGCTGCGCAATTGAAAGTCCCAGTTTGGTTTTGCCCTTAACTGCCACTTGGTGCGTGCAGGTACGACTTTTACCCTTGTGTTGTTTATGTTGCCGGCGATAAAAGTCGTACCTGAGAATTCTTTGAATCGGACGCCATTGCAGGTTCGACTTTCGGATTTGCGTTGATGCGGCGGGTCGGCGTTGCGGCTAAAAGTAACCGCGTGGTACGCTCAAGTCGCTTTCAGGAAAAGCGTTAAAATCTGCCATTTTTGTAAATAATTTTCTTCACAATGTCTTTTTTTGCTGATAGCCTAGAAAAAATGCTCGTTTTTTCTGCTATTGGCGCGAAAACAACATGGTTGAAGAAAATAATTTACAATCAAACTTGGCCTTTCGCCCACTGACCCCCACGGGGAAAGGTTTGGGTGATGTGACGGCACAGCCGGTCGTGGCCGCTGTGGCAGGGCAGGGCTGGAATCTGTTGCGTGAGGATATCAGCCTGCCTGTGGCAGTGCTGAGTGAACGCCGTGTACAGCACAATCTGCAGTGGATGAAATCCTTTATCGACAGCTATGGGCTGAAGTTAGCACCCCATGGCAAGACGACCATGAGCCCGGCCCTGTTTCATCGCCAACTGGCACAGGGCGCCTGGGGCATCACCCTCGCTACCGCACCGCAAGTTCAAGCCGCTTACCATTTTGGTGTGCGCCGGGTCATTCTGGCCAATCAATTGGTAGGGCGCGCCAATATGGCGATCATCTCTCGCTTGCTGCAAGACCCCGGGTTTGAATGCTATGTGATTGTGGATTCAGTCGCGAATGTGCAGCAACTGGGCGAGTTCTTTGCGCAGGCTGGCCAACGCCTGAACCTGTTGTTGGAGCTGGGGGTGACCGGTGGGCGCACCGGCGTGCGCGATGCTGCCGCGTGCGATGCACTGTTGGCCGCTATTGCTGCCTATCCCCACTCCATCGCGTTGGCTGGTATTGAAGTCTATGAGGGCGTACTGGGTGACGATGCCACGATTCGCGCCTTTTTGCGCCGTGCGGTGCACACACTGATCGCGCTGGATGCCCAGGGGCAACTCACAGCAAGCAAGGCCATACTCACCGGTGCCGGTTCGGCCTGGTTTGACCTGGTGGCCGAGGAGTGGGCAGGCGTCACCCTGGCGCGCCCACTCGATATCATCCTGCGCCCCGGCTGCTACCTCACCCACGATGTCGGTATCTATAAAGCGGCGGAAACCCGCATCCACGCCAGCAACCCTATCGCCCGCGCCATGCACAGCAGCCTGCTGCCCGCCCTGCAACTCTGGGCCTATGTGCAATCCCTGCCGGAACCCGGTTTGGCGATTCTCGGGCTGGGCAAGCGCGATGCCGCGTTTGATGCGGGGCTACCGGTTCCCGCCTTGCACTTCAGGCCACAAGATCGCGCGCACACCGGCACGGCGGTTCCCGTCGCGGCGCCTGCTGATTGGACGCTCACCCGAATGATGGACCAGCATGCCTTTATGCAGGTGCCTGTCGATGCCGACCTGCAGGTGGGCGACATGTTGGCGCTGGATATTTCCCACCCCTGCCTGACCTTTGATAAATGGCGGCAGTTGCTGGTGGTTGACGATAACTACACGGTGATCGACGCCGTGGAAACCTTTTTTTAAGGCGCGCCCATGGACGCTCTCTCCTCCTCGCTGTTAACGCCCGGACAATGGTTGCTGGTCTATGCCGCCATCAGCATTATCGCGCTGATTTTATTGATCGCCCGCTATCGCCTGAACCCCTTTATTACGCTCACGCTGGTATCGCTCGGGCTGGGGTTGATGGCCGGTATTCCAGCAAAAGATGTGGTGTTCGTGTACGAGGCGGGCGTGGGCAAAACGCTGGGCCATATCGCGCTGGTCGTCGCACTGGGCACCATGCTTGGCAAAATGATGGCGGAGTCGGGCGGCGCCGAGCAAATCGCGCGCACCATGATCCGCTGGTTCGGCGAAAAAAATGTGCACTGGGCCATGGTGTTTATCGCCTTCCTTGTCGGCTTCCCGATTTTTTTTGAAGTCGGATTTGTATTGTTAATTCCCATTGCCTTTAACGTCGCGCGGCGCACGGGCACCTCCATGTTACTGGTTGGCCTGCCGATGGTGGCGGGGCTGTCGGTAGTGCACGGCTTGGTGCCTCCGCATCCGGCAGCGATGATTGCGGTGGGCGAGTACCAGGCGAATGTTGGCCGCACTATTTTTTATGCATTGATCGTGGGGATTCCCACCGCCATTATCGCCGGGCCCATTTTTGCCAAATGGATTGCGCCCAAAATCCAATTGCCTGCACACAATCCCTTGGAAGAACAATTTATCCACGCCGATGCAGAGCGTCAGCTGCCCGGTTTTGGCATCACCTTATTTACCATCATGTTGCCAGTGGTATTGATGTTATTGGGCGGCTGGGCTGATTTGATTGCCGAGCGCGGCACGCGCCTGAATGATTTTTTATTGTTTATTGGTAACTCTGTGGTTGCGTTATTAATTGCAACCCTCGTGAGTTTTTACACGCTCGGATTAGCGCGCGGATTTAATCGCGATTCTATTTTGAAATTCAGCCACGACTGTTTGGCACCCACGGCAGGCATCACTTTATTGGTGGGCGCCGGCGGTGGTTTGAATCGCATTTTGGTGGAAGCGGGCATCGCCAAAGAAATTGTTGCCTTCTCATCAGACATGGCATTAACGCCGTTGATGATGGGCTGGTTGGTTGCTGCCTTAATGCGTATCGCCACCGGTTCTGCAACGGTGGCCATGAGTACCGCGGCTGGTATTGTTGCGCCAATTGCGCTTGCGGCGGGTTATCCGCATCCAGAATTATTGGTGATTGCCACCGGCGCCGGTTCACTGATTTTGTCCCACGTGAATGACGGCGGTTTTTGGTTAATCAAAGAATATTTCAATATGACAGTCACCCAGACGTTAAAAACCTGGACGGTACTGGAAACCATAATCTCTTTTGTTGCGCTTGCATTTGTATCGCTGCTTGCAGCCATGATGTAAGCGAATTGAACATTTAAAAACAGGTTGTAAAACGATGACGGCTTTGTTCGATATTGTGTACCACATTCGCGCCAGTCGCGATCGTCTCTCGGCCACCGAGCAAAAAGTGGCAGATATTATTTTGGACGATATCGCCTTCGCCGCCTCGGCCAGCATTGATCAACTGGCAGTAAAAGCAAACGTGAGCATTGCAACCATTTCGCGTTTCGCCAAATCTGTTGGCTGCGACGATATTCGCGATCTGAAATTAAAACTGGCGCAGGCCAGCGCCGTAGGTACCCGCTTTTTAGCCGAGGTTCCCGCACTGGAAGAAAGTGCGTTTTATTCGCAAATTTGCAGCGAAGTGGAATCCACCTTGCGCGCTAACCTCGCCCGATTTGTGGAAGCCGATTTTCGCAGCGCGGCCAGCGCATTAAATAATGCGCGCTTGATTTATATCGGCGGCATGGGCGGCGGTTCAACCATGCTGGCAGAGGAAGTGCAGTTTCGTATCGCGCGTTTGGGCATTGCGGTTACTGCCTATCACGACCCGGTATTGTTGCGCATGTTCGCCGCCACCCTGACAGAAAAAGATGTATTAGTGCTGCTGTCTGTCACCGGTGTAACCCCTGAATTATTGGAAGTGGCCGATATTGCACGGGAATACGGCGCGCAGATTATTGTGCTCTCGGCGCCCTCATCGCCGCTCGCCGAAAAAGCCAGTTTATTTATTCCGATTGTCACCGAAGAAACCGATTTTATTTACAAGCCTTCCGCATCGCGTTACGGCATGTTGTTGGCGATTGATTTGCTCGCCACTGAATTGGCCCTGGTGCGCAAAACCGAAAGCAAGGAATTATTGCGCCGGGTGAAGTTTGCGCTGGATGAATACCGTGGCGGCGATAACCGGTTGCCGCTGGGCGATTAAATCGAGGAACTCGTTTGTGACCTTTGATTGTGTGATTTACAACGCGTTGATTCTCGATGGTAGTGGCGCCGCCGCTGTCCGCAGCGACCTGGCCATTAAGGCGGGAAAAATCGCTGCCCTCGGCAGTTTGACCGACGCGGCGTCAGTGAATGTTTTTGATGCGCAGGGACTAGTGCTGGCGCCCGGTTTTATCGACGTGCACACCCATGACGATATTCAAGTCATTCGCACACCCAATATGCTGCCTAAAATTTCCCAAGGCATCACCACGGTAATTGTGGGTAATTGCGGCATTAGCGCGAGTCCGGTCACGCTCAAGGAGCATTTGCCCGATCCTATGAATTTGTTAGGCAATATCAATGATTTTCGCTTCGCTAATTTGACCAGCTATAAACACGCGGTGAACACAGCGCGCCCTGCCGTCAATGTGGCCGCATTAATTGGCCACACCGCGCTGCGCAATAATCACATGGATCGTCTCGATCGTGTCGCAACGGCGGATGAAATTACGGCGATGCGTGAACAGTTGCGCAATGCGTTAGCCGAAGGTGCACTGGGTTTGTCTTCCGGTTTGGCTTACGCCTCCGCCTTTGCCAGCACCACGGATGAAGTGAAACAACTCGCGCAGGAATTAAACGCGGCTGGTGGTATTTACACCACCCATTTGCGCACCGAGTTTGATGAAATTATTGCCGCACTCGATGAAGCGTTTGTGATTGGCGAACACGCGCAGGCGCCGGTCATTGTGTCGCATTTAAAATGTGCGGGCGCGGGCAATTGGGGCCGCAGCGGCGAAGTGCTGGATAAATTGGAACAAGCCGCTGCGCGACACCCGGTCGGGTGTGATTGTTATCCCTACAGCGCCAGTTCATCGACCCTGGATTTACAACAAGTCACCAGCGATTTCGACATAGTGATTACCTGGAGCAAACCGCACCCCGAACAAGGCGGAAAAAAATTAGCGGATATCGCACACGCATGGCAGGTGGATCTGCTCACCGCTGCGAAAAAATTGCAGCCCGCCGGTGCGGTGTACCACGGCATGAGTGAAACCGATGTGCAACATATTCTTGCGCATCCGCTCACCATGGTCGGGTCTGATGGTTTACCGGTCGACCCGCTGCCTCACCCGCGTTTATGGGGCGCGTTTCCCCGCGTGCTCGGGCACTACAGTCGCGATTTAAAACTGTTCGGGTTACCGGAAGCCGTGCGCAAAATGACACGTTTGTCGGCAGATCGTTTTGGTTTGGATGATCGCGGCCGCATAGAGGTTGGTGCTGCTGCTGATCTGGTTATTTTTAATCCGGATACTGTGAAAGATGCAGCAACCTTTGCTCAACCCCAACAATTAGCGGAAGGTATAGAGGCCGTGTGGGTGAATGGTGTGCTCACTTACAGCGGCAAAAAAATTACCGGCAAACGCGCCGGTAAATTTTTGGAAAGACAGCGGGATTTACGGATTGGATTTTATTAATTGAATCCCCCCAGCCCCCCTTTTTCAAAGGGGGGAAGTACAAAGCGCCTCTATTTCGAAGAGGGGAGTACAAAGTTCCCCCTTTGAAAAAGGGGGCTAGGGGGACTCGCTTTTATTCCCCCCTTTGAAAAAGGGGGCCAGGGGGATTTAAAAGCTATTAACCGAGAGAAAGAAAATGTCAGCAATTAAACGTTACGGTGTTGAAGGTGGTAAAGGAACCGGTGGACAGCATTTGCCCTTTGCGCGCGCGGTGCAAGCCGATGGCTGGCTCTATGTGTCTGGTCAGGTGCCGATGGTAAATGGTGAAGTAATTGATGGCGGTATTGTTGCCCAGTCTCATCAAGCAATTAAAAATGTGCTCGCCATTTTAAGCGAAGCCGGTTATGGCCCGGAAGATGTCGTGCGCTGCGGTGTATGGCTGGATGATCCCCGTGACTTTATGTCATTTAATCGAGTGTTCATGGAATATTTCGGCGCTAATCCACCCGCGCGTGCCTGTGTCGTTTCCAGTATGGTGGTGGATTGCAAAGTCGAAGTGGATTGCGTTGCCTATAAAAAATCTCACACAGAATAAGAGTTATTAAGCCATGTTTCGTTTGCTGGTGTTGATTGTTGGTCTTACGGTTTCGCTACTTGCAACGGCAAATACGCCGTCGCTATCGCTTATGCCTTACCCACAACAACTGGTGCTATCAACAGATCAACCGTCATTGCAATTGGGGCGCGACTGGCGTTTGGCAGTAAACGGAACGGTGACACCGGAATTAAAAGCCGCACTTAAGCGTTTTGCACAGCGCACCCACAAACAAACCGGCATTCCTGTCCGCTGGAAAAAAAGTACAGCAGCCAAGGCAACACTGGTGATCAACCTGAAAGATTCACGCAGCATGTCGCCCCGGATCAGTGAATGGGATGAATCCTATGAGTTGGTGATCAATCAGCAGCAAATTCAACTCAGTGCCAATCAACACCTCGGTGTATTGCGCGCGATGGAAACCTTATTGCAATTGATCGGCAGTGCAGAAAAATCCATTCAATTGCCTAATGTGAGCATTCGCGATGTGCCGCGTTTCCAGTGGCGAGGGTTATTGCTGGACACCTCGCGGCATTTCTTCTCGGTGGACACCATCAAGCGTCAAATCGATGCAATGGCTGCCGCCAAATACAATATATTTCACTGGCATTTAACCGATGATCAGGGCTGGCGTTTTGAATCCAAACGCTACCCAAAATTACAGGCCTTGGCGTCCGACGGGCAGTATTACACCCGCAAGCAAATGCGTGAGGTTGTTGCCTATGCGCAGGCGCGTGGTATTCAAGTCTTGCCAGAAATAGATGTGCCCGGCCATGCCAGTGCTGTAGCCGTAGCCTACCCGGAATTAATGTCGGCCCCCGGCCCTTATGCCATGGAATATCGCTGGGGTGTGCACAAGCCCACGCTGAATCCTGCCAATGAAAACGTGTACGTTTTTATTGATGCTTTAGTCGCAGAAGTAAAAGCCTTATTTCCTTTTGAATACGTGCATATTGGTGGCGACGAGGTAGATCCGGAGCATTGGGAGAATAATGCCGACATACAAGATTTTATGCGGACGAATAAGTTGAAGGATAGTCATGCACTGCAGGCTTATTTTAATCAGCGAGTGCAACAGATCTTGCAAAAACACCAACGCAAAATGATCGGTTGGGATGAAATACAACATAAGAATCTGCCAAAGGACATTGTGATTCAATCCTGGCGCGGGCCGGATGCGGTCAGTGAATCCGTTGCTGCCGGTTTTCAAGCGATTTTATCAACCGGATACTATTTGGATCAGCCGCAGTCGGCGGCCTATCACTATCGCAATGACCCAGTACCACCACCGCCTTATACCTACAATGCACTGACATTAAGCAGTCAACAGGACGCACTCTCCAGTTGGTCGTTTGTGATGCCGCGTAAACGGGGAAATCCAGTGACAGGCAGCTTCACCCTGCTGAATGCGCAAGAGGGATTCATTGATTTTACCGGCAAATCGCGCCGTGCGGTGGTTGTGCAAAAAAGTGAAAAAAATGCTGCCGTGTTTTCATTGGATACCTGGATGGGACCTGTCGAATTTCGGGTGAAATTTAGTGGCGATGAACTGCAAGGCATAGCGATTGTAGGTAATGCGCCCTATGTGCTATCCGGTAAAAAAAATGCACCAAAAGCGATAGTGAAAAACGAAAAAGTGACTCCACTGAGTGCACAATCCCAGCGGTTAATTCTCGGCGGCGAAGCGGCGTTGTGGGCTGAAATCGTCGACGAGCAGTCAATAGACCTGCGGCTCTGGCCACGTGCATTTATTGTTGCTGAGCGTCTCTGGTCGGCGCAAGAATTGCAAGATGAAAACTCAATGTATCAGCGTATGAATGCAATTGCGGCCTGGGCAGAAAAATCGACAGGCTTATTGCACCGGCAACAAACCGAGCGCGCTTTACAGCGGCTCTTTGGTAGCAAGGATATCCAGCCCGCCGCAGTATTTATTGAGCTTCTGGAGCCGGCTTACTACTACCATCGGCAACACGAAAAGTCAGCCAATGAAAGTTATTCCAAGGCGGACTCACTCAATCGCTTGGTGGATGCGTTACCGGCAGAAAATGATAGTTTGCGGCAATTTAATCAGCGCTTGGCTCGCTGGTTAGCAAATCCGGTAGCAGGGGAAGATTACAGCGCGTTGCACGCGCAATTACAGCGCTGGTCAGACAATCGCACAGCATTAGCACCATTGTTGAAAGAGCAGCCTTCATTAAATTCGCTGGCTGAAAAAACACAAGGAATTGTCGAGCTTACGCAGATGCTACTTGATAAACGTTTACATCAGCAGTCGCTCACGCCTATAGAGCAAAAAACCTTGGAAAAACAGCTATCAAACAACCTGCAGATAGAACAGGAAATGATAGTCGCTTTAATATTTTCGGCAGAAAAAATCCTGAATTCGTTTACACGCCGCTGAGGTGGATAAATTAATGCGGGATTATTGTAAATTTGTTTGACAACGTTGTCCTTTCGCGGTTAAGTTCGTCTAGCCGGAAGCTATTAAGATCGCGTAGGTGGCGAAGAATAATTAACGAAGCGTAGACCTGTTGGATGACAGGGGTGGCAATGATCCTAATCATGCCTACTGCACTACGACTCAATGTGCCTATGGGTAGACTGATATGGTTGAAGTAGCACTCTTGGCAATAAAAGACCTGTCGTTGCTGATGAGCAGTGCGTTGGTGTTGATACTGTTGTGTTTGTTGATCTTGCGTCCACATCAAAACGCGTTTCGCTATGTATACAGGTGTTGCCTCGTACTGTTTTTTGTTGTGGGCATAGTGCGCATGCTCGCATCCTTGCTGGATTGGGATATAGATGTTGATGCCGCACTACTGCTGGTCATCAACAATATTTTATTCATGGTTGGCTGTGTATTTTTTTGGTTGGGCCCCCGCTGGTTTATGCACGCCCCGCTTATTGCTCGCGGCGCACGACATTCGGGTTCCCATTCACACAAATTGACAAGCGACGAATCCGGCACAGTTGCCGACGTTATCGCCATGGAAACCCAGCCGCAACTGGCGGAAAAGTTAACGGAATTTATGGTGTTGCAAAAACCTTATTTGGAGCCGCACATCACCGTAGAGCGCCTTGCCGCCAAGTTAAATGTATCGCCCAAATTATTGTCGAGCACTATTAATAATGAGTTGCACATGAACTTTTTTGAGTTGATAAGCAACTACCGTGTAGCGGAAGCAAAACAACGTTTACTGGATGCGGAACTCAGTGAAAAACCCATCTGCGAAATCATGAAAAGCTGCGGTTTTAACAGTAAGTCCGTATTCAATCAGGCATTTAAGAAAGCGGTTGGCGTTACTCCCAGTCATTATCGCCAACAGCATAATCAACCGTGATTTGGCCTTTTTTCTTGCAGGCATAACGCAGACAACACCCGCGATAATTGCGCTGTTTTATATAAGGCTTTTAAGGTTTTCTAACGTTCGACTTTTGGTAATCGGCAGTTCGACTTTTCGTTTACTGTGGCGCCAAAAAAAACAGAATGTTAGTTTCAGAATTTGCGCTTCAACGAAAAAATAATGGCACTTTTTGTATTGAGTGGTGTTCAGCCGATCAATCATTAACAGTTGCTTCAAGTGCAAATGGGGAAAGTCATCGGATTTATAAAGCAATCATTCTTTATAGGTACCGGTATTTTTGCGAGAGAAAAAACTAAAGGGGTTACTTATGTTTAACAGCAAAAAAGGTGTGACAGAAATGTCCGGGAGCCACTTCAAGCGCTCACTGCTCGCCGTATCTATTATGGCGCTCAGCGTTCCAACGTTTGCACAAACCAATAGCACATCTAACGAGATGGAAGAGGTTGTTGTAACCGGCATGCGCAATAGCTTGGATACAGCACAAGAATTAAAGCGTAATGCTGACACGGTAAAAGATGTTATTACTGCATCTGATATTGGCGCACTGCCTGATAAATCTGTAACCGAAGCCTTGCAGCGTGTTCCCGGTGTGACCATTGAACGGTTTGCATCTTCCGATGACCCAAAACACTATGCTGACGAAGGTACCGGTGTATTGGTGCGCGGTCTGGATCGCGTGCGCTCGGAAATTAACGGCCGCGATGCGTTCAGTGCTAACCCTTGGGGTGGCCTGAGCTATGAAGATTTTCCGGCAGAGTTGTTAGGTGCGGTAGAAGTTGTCAAAAACCAAACCGCTGACCTGATTTCAGGTGGTATCGCGGGCACGGTTAACCTGATTACCCGCAAGCCATTCGATTCCGATGAGCGTTTGCTTTCTTTCAACGCTAAAGCTAACTACGGTGATTTCCGTGAAGAAGTTACCCCGTCATTCTCTGCGCTATTTGCAGATAGTTGGGAGACAAGTGCCGGTAAATTTGGTTTCTTGGTTGCAGGGTCCCAATCAGAATATAAATCGCGTGGTGATGGTGTTGGTGTGGGTAACTTCCACAGCCGTGGGCCAGTCGATACTTTCTCCTATGACATATGGGGAACTCCTTCTCCTGGTGTTGTTGCTGGCCAGTGGTCAGCGCCGTGCATGATAGGTATAGGTGATTGGCGTGAATGTACTTCCGACCAAATTGCTAACGGTGCAGGCCAGTACACTGAAGACGATGCCGCTGCCTACGTGCCTACTTATGAAGGTACCGCAATAAGTGATCAGCCTGATGGTGTGACTTATTACACTCCCGCGCAGATCCATATGAGCACTGCTGAAAATGATCGCGAGCGTACCGGCTTTACTACCTCGCTGCAGTGGGCTAATGCGGATGAGACTATTACTGCCACATTGGAACATATCAACTCTAAAGCGTCTCTGGAGTGGCAAGAGCATCGTGTTGGACAGGCAGCTCAAGGTTTTAAAAGCTTCATGGCAAGTTCTCACGACTGGTTGGATAGATCAGCGGATGGTTACGCGCGCACCTTTGACAGTAATGGTTTTCTCACATCGGGTGTGGGTGTAGGAATCAGCGCTGATGTACCACTGTTGTACATCACCCGTTGGAACTACAACGAAAACACCGTGGAAGATACCTCGTTCAATTTGGCGTTAGCCCCCAATGATCGTTTAAAAATCGAGCTTGATTACCAGCACATCGATTCAGAGAAGTTGGTACACAACTACAGTATGTCTGGCCAAACTCGCGGCGGTGCGGCAGCTGTAGGTACCCTGTTGCCTTACTTCCTTGATTTGCGTGGCAATGTTCCAAGTATTGAGTTCCTGAGCGACACGGATTTCACCGGTTGGATCGATCAGGCTGCATTCCAACCCGAGGTGTTTATCGGTTCGGGTATGCAGCAAGAAGAACTGAATAACGCCAAGGCAGACGCCATTAAAATTGATGTGGAATATGCGTTGGATGGCCTTATTACCGCCGTTAAGGGTGGCGTTTATTACACCGATAAAACCCTTACCATACGCGATACTGAATATGCGGGTTGGTCAGCCATTTCCACTCCTTGGATAAATGAGCAGCGCGTGGCTTCAGCAGCAGCGAATCGTCCTGACTTGTATGATCGCATTGATTTCTCGGATTACTACAACGGCAAAGTGCTGAGTGGTGGTGTGCAAAGCTTCCTGTTCCCACGTCTTGACCTGGTGAAAAACTATCCTCAATCCTTGCGTGATGGCTGTGCTGACGGTTGGTCTACTGTGGGTGATGCTCCCACAGTAGTAGACGGTGTGGTTACCGCAAATAATGGTAACGCGGCTGATGGTAGCGGTGGCTGTGCAATTCCTTATGAAGATATGGAAGGCCGCAATAGCCACTTCGCGGATCACGACGTAAGCGAATCGAATGAGAAACGCACCGAGTTTTATGTGCGTGGTGACTTTGAATTCGCTGATCTGGCAATGCCGATCAAAGGTAACGTCGGCTTGCGCTACGTGAGCTACGAGTTGGAATCTACCGGCTTTACCGTGTTGCCATCGACGAATAGTCGTGGAGGCGCAGAAACTGGAGTGTTCCTGCAAGCTGAGTACCCGGAACTTTATGCGCTTGCGAACGGCGAATCAATGCGAAGCACTGTTCAAGGTACTGATTACGATACCGTCCTGCCAAGCTTGAATATGACCTTTGGTGTTGCAGACGATGTGGTAATTCGCTTTGGTGTTTCCAAAGGTCTTTACTATCCAAGTCTGGTTGATACCCGTAACCGCGTGATTGTCGGTTTGGATGTTGACCCTGAACTGCAGGACGAATCCCAGCCGCAAAGCACTACCAATAAACCAATCGGTATTGAAAGCGTTTCTCTGAATGCCGAGGCCAGCAACCCTTATTTGAAACCTGAAGAGTCCGTCAATCTTGACTTGACCGCGGAATGGTATTTCGCAACAGCAGGTTCATTGAGTGTTGGTCTGTTCCACAAAGAACTGGACAATATTATCCGCAACAGAGGCTTTGATCTGGGCCTTGAGTATGAAGGGACGATGCACACTCTTGCGGCTTATGGTCCTGCTAACACGGGTTCAGGTACCATCCGTGGTGCAGAGGTTTGTTACTCTCAGTTCTACGACATGTTGCCAGGTGCCTGGAGTGGTTTAGGTTTGCAATTTAACTTCACCTATATCGACCAGAATGGGTTGGAAGATCCAAATGGCGCAGTAGGGCCAAGCACTCGCTTCAACTCGGCGGGTGATCCGGTAGTGGATGAGCGCAATACCTTCCGTGTATTTAGCGGTTTGCCACTGCAAGGTTACTCTGACCAGAACTTGAACCTTGTTGGTATGTACGAATACAACGATATTTCGTTCCGCGTGGCTTACACCTGGCGTTCAGAGTACTTGCTGACTTTGCGTGAATCCGAGGACTTTGCTCCGGTTTTTGCCAAGTCTGCAGGTATGATGGATGCCAGCTTGTACTACACCATTAACGATAATTGGAAGGTGGGCCTCGAAGGCAGCAACCTGCTCAATACAGAAACCAAAACCGTTTATCAAATGGATGACGGTGGTACCAGAACTGACGCGTTGAGCTTCACTACCGACCGTCGTTATGCTCTGAGCGTTCGCGCAACATTCTAATTGGCTGCGCTTTTTCAGGCGCAGTTAATCTAATGTTGTAAAAAAGCGCGCAGCAATATTACTGCGCGCTTTTTTTATGGTTGCTAATATGCTTACCTAAACCTAATCGATAGATACTGACGATGCAAAAAAACACCTTGGATTCAATCTGTATTGTGGGTGGTGGTACTGCAGGTTGGATGGCAGCCAGTTTGCTTTCCTCTGCGCTACAAGGCAGTCGGATAAAAATCACGGTAGTTGAATCACCTGATATTGCGACCATTGGTGTGGGGGAATCCACAGTGCCAACTATCATGGATTTTTTGCGTAGTTGTCAGATCAACCTTAAAGAATTTGTTGAGGCTACATCCGCAACATTTAAGTTGGGTATTCGCTTTGATGATTGGCTAAAGCCGGGAGAGCAGTTTTTTCATCCTTTTGGTCGCATTGGGCAAGATGTTAATGGTTTTGAGTTTTATCAAGTGTGGTTAAAAACCTTGAGGGATGGCCATGCTACCCGTTGGCTTGATCATTCGCCTTGCGCCATCATGGCTGAGAACCAGCGTTTTATGTTGCGTCCTCCCCAGCAACAGAACTGGGTATTGAACAGCTACAGCCATGCATTGCATTTGGATGCAATATTGGCCGCCCGTTATTTGCGTGAGCTATGCAAAACGCGCGGTATAGAAAGAGTTGAAGCAACCGTAAATAAAGTTATGGTAGATGAGCGGCAATTTATTCGCTCACTTGAATTGGATAATGGTACAAACCTTAGCAGCGATTTTTTTATTGATTGCACAGGATTCAAAGGGCTGCTGATTGAAGGTGCCCTTAATATTGGGTATGAAGATTGGACCCATTATTTACCTTGTAACCGCGCTGTTGCAGTACAAACAGAAAATGCCAGCGGGTTGCATCCTTTTACAGTCGCAACAGCACGCGATGCAGGTTGGACCTGGAAAATCCCATTGCAACATCGCACGGGTAATGGCTATGTTTTTTCAAGCCAATACTGCACTGATGACCAAGCAATTGATACTTTGCGTAAAGCGGTTAGTGGAAAACTGCTGAATGAACCGCGAGTCATTCCATTTACTACAGGGAGACGTAAAAAAATATGGCATAACAACTGTTTGGCCTTGGGTCTTGCCTCTGGCTTTCTTGAACCGCTGGAGTCTACTGCCATTCATTTGGTGCACAAAACGCTGGTTCATTTTGTTCGGCATTTTCCTGATCGTGATTTTGAATCCTACACAGAGCAGGCATTTAATCAAAAAATTAATATTGATTATCAGGAGATCCGTGATTTTATCATTTTGCATTACTGCACCAGTGGACGTGATGATACAGAATTCTGGCGTTGGTGCCAGGCTATGCCAGTTCCCGATTCCTTATATGAAAAAATCAGTTTGTTTCGCGAGCGCGGCCAAATCGAACATATTCCCGGTCAGTTTTTCACTATCGATAGTTGGTGTTCTATCCTTGAAGGCATGAAGGTGAGTCCGAAAAAATATCACCCGTTAGTCAATGCATTTGATAAACAGTATCTGGCAACGCTGATGCAAGAAAGTGCACGCAGCGTTCGCGAAACGGTTATGAAAATGCCTGACCACGAAGAGTATATCCAGCAGCACTGCGCAGTAAAAAAGCCCTCTGTGTAGGCGCTATATCAAGAGCAAATGAATATGACGGCGTATAAACAGATACCAGAATACTATCAGCTTACCGCCTCCCAATTTTTTGAGCAGATAGTGCCTGAGCAAAAGCCGGTGATCATTCGTGGATTTACTAATCATTGGCCATTGGTGAATGCTGCACAAAAAACACCGCAGGATTTTGTTTCATACCTTTTGCGCTTTTATACGGGGAAAAAGGCCCGAATTTTTGTGGCCCCCCCTGCGGCCAAAAAACGTTTCTTTTATAACGACGATCTGACTGATGTGAATTACATTAGCGGGGAAGAGCGTGTGGACTTGTTTTTAGGGCGGATGTTGGAACTGATGGACAGGGAAGTTTACCCTGCTATTTCCATGCAGAATTCTTCGCCAAGTGAACTGTTGCCTGGTCTAAATAATGAAAATAATTCTGATTTTTTTCCTGCCACAGAAGCGCGTTTATGGGTTGGCAATGAAGGTATTGTC
>JACCDS011103748.1_pt1 | contig 15232 bp, 13 predicted proteins | sample 7446441 | NCBI WGS metagenome assembly JACCDS01 (sample SAMN15323445, study PRJNA562643) | freshwater metagenome | isolation source: river surface water | place: USA:Blue River Watershed | collected 2017-08-17 | reverse complement strand
TACCCCCGATGTAGGAGCGATCAGGTCCCTTGCCATAGGCAGCGCGGATCAGCGCCTTGGCCATGGGGGTCAGCGAGCCGACGGCCTGATAGCCGTAATCCAGGCGAGCTTGAGGATCGATGCCAAACAGCGGATTTTGTGCCGCTGTGTGCCCGGCATCGGAGCTGATGACCACAAAACCTTGCTGCAAGCCATTGCGCAGCATGCCACCACTGCCCAAGGAAGCCCCACCGTCCGCAGTGACCACGTTGCCATCTGTGCCCCCGTTGCCCTGGTAGAGAAAGCGGCCACTCCAGTCGCGTGGCAAGCGCATTTCAAAACCGATGGCATAGGTTTGGCCGTCGACGGGACTGGTACGCCGGTTCATCTGACCTGTGACCTGGCAGTGTTCGGCCACGGGTTGACCCGCGTTGTTGAGTGTGCCTGAGGGCACGACACGAGCGGCCGTGACGGTGGTGTTGGGAAAGTTGAAGCTGGCGAGTGTGTCGCAGTGGATCAGCGCAGCACCCTTGGCGGGTGCGAGCTGGGGAGGTGCGTGCTGCATTCCGAGTGAACCGCAACCGGCCAGTGCCGCGCAAGCCACGGCTGAAAGCAGTGTCATTTTTCTTTGGCCCATATTTGTCTCCTCTTTGTCCAAGCTTTATAGCACCCGCAGGCGCTCTGTTGGCCAATCGCAGCATTTGAGGGCATGCAAGGTGGTGCCTACCGCCAGATCAATCCGGTTCAAAATTACTCCGTGTTTGAATGCCCTGCAGCTGCCCCCATCACATGGAGACCATTCGGATGAAATTCAGGCTCTTTCGATCTGTGCACGTTCTGCTTTTGAGCATGCTGTTCGTTATGCCCACATGGACGCTGGAACGGCCTGCCTTGATCATGTCCGAAAAACATAGTTTTCGGGTGGTGACCTTGTTGTCCGGACTTGAATACCCTTGGTCCATGGCTTTTTTGCCAGACGGACGAATGTTGGTCACCGAGCGGGTTGGACGTTTGCGCCTGGTGGGGCCAGACTTTCGGCTCAGCCAGCAGGCCATTGACGGTTTACCTGAAGTGGTGGCGCAAGGGCAGGGCGGTCTGCTGGATGTGGTTGTGCACCCGGAGCATGCCAAGAATGGCTGGATTTATTGGGCCTACAACGCACCGGGTCCTGGTGGCTGGGGCACTGCCCTGGCAAGGGGCAAGCTTCAAGGCCATCGCATGACCGATGTGCAGGTGCTGTTCAGCATGCAACCCAAAACACGTTCCAGCCAACATTTTGGCGGGCGCATCGTCTTCGACAAAGCCGGCATTTTGTACCTGACACTGGGTGATCGGGGTGATATGCACCGTGCCCAGAAGCTCGATGATCACGCCGGATCGGTGATTCGCTTGCATGACGATGGCCGCGTGCCTGCCGACAACCCCTATGTCAAGCAGCCTAGGGCACTGCCCGAAAAATGGACATTGGGCCATCGCAATATTCAGGGTGCAGCCTTGCACCCCAAAACCGGTGAGCTCTGGACCCACGAACACGGACCACAAGGCGGAGATGAAATCAATGTGATCCGTTCAGGCCTCAATTACGGCTGGCCCGTCATCACCTACGGCGTGAATTACGGCTTGGGCACCCGGATTGGAGAAGGCCAGAGCAAACCCGGCATGGTGCAGCCCTTACACCTGTGGTCCCCCTCGATTGCGCCCTCGGGCATGACCTTTGTGAGTGGTACCCATTTTCCAAACTGGCAAGGAGATTTGCTGGTGGGTGCCTTGCGCGGCCAGATGCTGTTGCGCCTGTCACTGGATGGCGAGAAAGTGCAGCGTGAAGAGCGATTGTTGCAAGGCCGTGTCGGTCGTATCCGCGATGTGCGCATGGGGCCGGACGGTCTCATCTATTTGTTGACGGATGACGCTCAGGGCGCGTTGCTCCGACTGGAGCCAGTCAAGCCCTGAGCCACTGGTGGCCTGACTTGGGTGCGCTTGCCATCGTGGAGGGCGCAGACGTCTTGGGATCGTCAGAGACAGGCCGGTCATCCCAAGTCAAAACCACAGCCCAGCACCGCCGGAGCGCGACACGCAAGGCCCCTCCGGGGGGCTCAGTTTTGGTACAGTCTTTTCATGTACCTGCCACCGCCCTTCAACCATCCGCAGCACGCGGCAACCATCATGCGCGAGCATCCGTTCGGCAGTTTGGTGTCCACCGATGCAGAAGGTTTTCCTTTTGTCACGCATCTGCCGATCAAACTGTTGGAAGAGGGCGGCCAGCCCAAGACGCTGCTGGGTCATTGCGCACGCGCCAACCCGCATGTCGGTTTCCTGCAAGCCAGACCTCAGGCGCTGGTGACCTTCATGGGACCACAGGCTTACATGTCACCTGCCGTTTACCCCGATTTGCAGCGCGTCCCGACCTGGACGTACTTGGCGGTCCATGCCCGTGTCGAAGCCCGCATCCTCGAAGGGGAAGAGGCCAAAGACGCATTGTTGAAACAGCTGATTGGGGATCACGAACCGGCTTATGCCGATCAATGGCGGGGGCTGCCAGACACCTACACCGATGGCATGCTCAAGGCCATCGTGGCATTTGAATTGACCATTTTGGACCTCAAGACCAAGGTCAAGATCAACCAGCACCGGCCCGAATCACACGCGGCCATGCACGCGGCTTATGCGCAAGGCGGTGAACAGGCGCAAGCCCTGGCGATGTGGATGCAACGTTTGGGTCTCGTCAGTCCATGAAGACGCCCATCGATGACGAACACTGGATGGGCTTGGCCCTGGAACAGGCCCGGATGGCTGCCGCCGCAGGCGAGGTGCCCGTGGGCGCGGTCATTGTCAAGGACAGCCAGGTGATCGCCACGGGTCGCAATGCCCCGATTGCCAGCCATGACCCCACGGCCCACGCCGAGGTGGTGGCGCTGCGCGAAGCGGCCCTCGCCATAGGCAATTACCGACTCGACGGTTGCACCCTGTACGTGACGCTGGAGCCCTGCGCCATGTGCAGCGGGGCCCTGCTGCACGCCCGAGTAGACCGTGTGGTGTTTGGGGCGGCTGATCCGCGAACTGGCGTGGCGGGATCGGTGCTCAACCTGTTTGAACACGCGCAGTTGAACCACCAGACACAGGTTCATGGGGGCGTTCTGGCCGATGATTGCGGTCAGTTACTCAAGGATTTTTTCAGGCCACGGCGTGTGAATGCAGACCCTGTGCGCGAAGATGCGCTGCGCACGCCCGATGAGGCGTTTGCCAATTTGCCCGATTACCCCTGGCAGCCTCATTACGTGAGCAACCTTCCCAGCATTGCCGGATTGCGCATGCACTACCTGGATGAGGGTTCCAAGGAGGCGCCGTTGACCTGGCTGTGCCTGCATGGCAACCCTGCCTGGAGTTACCTCTACCGCAAGATGATTCCTGTGTGGATCGCGGCAGGTCACCGGGTGGTGGCACCTGATCTGATCGGCTTTGGCAAAAGCGATAAACCCAAAAAGGACAGTTTCCACACCTTCGATACCCATCGGCAATCCTTGCTCGATCTGGTGGATCGTCTGGATTTGCAGCGTGTGGTGTTGGTGGTGCAGGACTGGGGGGGTATTTTGGGCCTGACTTTGCCCATGGCGTCACCCGAGCGTTTCACAGGTCTCTTGGTCATGAACACTCTGTTGGCGACAGGCGAGCAAGCGCTGAGTCAAGGCTTTCTGGACTGGCGCGCCTGGTGCCAAAGCCAACCGCTGTTTGATGTGGGCAAATTGTTCAAACGCGGCAACCCGGACCTGCTGCCCAACGAGACTGCGGCTTACAACGCACCGTTTCCGGACAAAGGCTATCGAGCCGCCCTCAGGGCTTTTCCGCCCATGGTGCCGGAATTTGCCGATGCCCCAGGCGCCGCTCTTTCGCGCCAGGCGCAGTCCTTTTGGCGCAAGGACTGGCAAGGTCAAACCCTCATGGCCATCGGTCAGCAAGACCCAGTGTTGGGCGAGCCAGTGATGCGCCATTTGCAAAGCCAGATCAAGGCTTGCCCCGAGCCGATGCTGCTGCCCCACGCGGGTCACTTTGTGCCAGAACAGGGCAGCGGGATTGCCGCAGCGGCTGTGCGACACTTCAAGCCCTGAAACCGTTCACACTTCATGGCCCACATTTACATTTTTTATCCCTCCAGCGCGGTGCGCGACAAGGCGGCTTTCCGCCGCGGTCTGCGACGCTTGAAAGCCCAAGGTCACGAGGTTGAAGTGGACCCTTCCGCCCTCGACAGCCACATGCGCTTTGCCGGGGATGACGCCACACGGGTCGCCGCCATCAGCCGCGCAGCAGCCAGTGGCGCCCACGTGGCCATGATTTCACGCGGTGGATACGGTCTCACGCGCATCCTGCCGGATTTGCCCTACAAGCAGATGGCCAAAGCCATCGATGGCGGCATGCAGTTTGTGGGCTTGAGTGACTTCACGGCCTTCAATCAGGCTGTGTACGCCCGAACCGGTCGCATCAGCTGGCAGGGCCCTGCCCTTGGGGAAGACTTCGGACGGGCAGACGAGCCCGATGACATCATGCAGGCCTGTTTTGACGACCTGTTGCTAGAGCAGGGTGAGGGCACAGGTTGGCAACTGCCCAAGCCCGAATCGGAGCGCCGCGTTTTGATCCAAGACGCGACGCTGTGGGGCGGCAACCTGTCTGTGCTGACTTCCATGCTGGGCACGCCGTATTTCCCCCAAGTCAAAGGCGGCGTCCTTTTTCTGGAAGACGTGGGCGAACACCCCTATCGCGTCGAACGCATGCTCACACAGCTGCTGCATGCGGGCGTACTGGCCCGACAAAAGGCCGTGGTGATGGGACAGTTCAACCATTACAAACTGGTTCCTGCCCATGACAAGGGCTTCAAACTGAACACTGTGGTCGAATGGCTGCGCACTCAGATCAAGACGCCTGTGCTCACCGGACTTCCTTTCGGCCATGTCGACACCAAGGTTCTGCTGCCTGTGGGGGCCCGAGTTGACCTTGTCACAGAGGGGCGTGACGCATTGATGGTTTGGGGCCATATTTGATCCATTGATCAATTCATAAAAAGGGACGGCTCATGAAATGGCTCGGACGTTTGAGTGTGTTCGCTGTGGTCGTCGTTTTGTCCGTGGGCGGCGTGCTGGCCGTGCTGATGTTGCGCAGCTTTCCCCAACTCCATGGCACGCTGCACCTGCCTGGCCTGTCCAAGCCCGTCACGGTCGGAAGGGATTCATCGGATGTGACACACATTCAGGCGGACTCCCCCCTGGATGCCTGGCGGGCCATGGGTTTTGTACACGCACAGGAGCGCGGCTGGCAGCTGGAGTTCAACCGCCGTGTCATGCGCGGCGAGTTGTCCGAGATTTTGGGGCCGGCCACCTTGGACACGGACAAGTTGATGCGCACGTTGGGCATCATCCCCATGGCGCGTCAGCAGCTGAACAACCTATCGCCCTTGGCGCAAGCGGCCTTGCAGGCTTACAGCGAAGGCATTCAAGCCGCTTGGCGCACGGGTGCGGTGCGGCCGTCCCCCGAATTCCATATTTTGCGGACACGCCCTGGCGGCAATTCCGGCCAAGCCTGGACACCCGAGGACAGCGTCGGCTGGGCGCTCATGATGGCGCTGGATCTGGGTGGCAATTGGGGGCAGGAATTTGCGCGCTTGAGCGCATCCAGGGTGCTGAACCATGAACAGCTTTGGCAATTGCTGCCGCCTTACCCCGGTGAAAAGCCCGCCACGGCGGTTGACTTGCCCGCACTTTATGCCCAGCTGGGTGTCTATGCTCCCGATGGCACACCGGCCAATGTGACGCTCAAGGGTTCACCCGACACGCCCGCCGATCGCCACCCTTTGGCGCAATGGTCTGCAGATTGGGTCCGCGATGTGGGCATCCTGGAAGGCAAAGGCAGCAATAACTGGGTGGTTGCCGGCAACCGAACAGAAAGCGGCAAACCTTTACTGGCCAATGACCCGCACTTGGCGCTCAGCGCACCGGCCATTTGGTACTTTGCGCGTCTGAAGGCCCCTGCGGCCGTCTGGCAAGGGCAGTCGTTACCCGCTCTGGATGTCATGGGCGCGACCTTGCCTGGCTTGCCTTTTGTCGTGCTGGGCCGCACTCGCGGTGTGGCCTGGGGCTTCACCAACACCGGACCGGATGTACAAGATCTGTATCTCGAACAACTGGATGCAGCGCGGCCGGGTCAATACCGAACGCCTGAGGGCTGGGCTTTGTTCGATGTCCGCCAAGAGACCATTCGCATCAAAGGGCAGGGCGATCTGATCCTGCCAGTGCGCAGCACACGGCATGGTCCCATCATCAGTGATGTGCAGCCCCAGTACAAGGGACTGGTCAATACGGCTGCCTATGCCGTGAGCTTGCGCTGGTCAGCTCTGACCCCTGACAACCACACCCTCGATGCCGGCATGCGGGCCAACTGGGCGCAAACCGTGGCGCAGCTGGAGCATGCCTTTGCCGGACACCATGCGCCGATGCAAAGCGCCGTGATGGCAGACACGCAGGGGGAGGTGGCTTATCGGGCCATTGGCAAAGTGCCTTTGCGCTCGCCCACCAACGACATTCGTGGCGTGGCACCCGCCCCCGGTTGGCTTGCACAATACGATTGGCAAGGCTGGATACCCTATGCCCAAAACCCTTCGCTGAACAACTCGCAAATTGTGGCCAAAGGTTGGCACGCCACCGCCAACCAGAACATCTTGCCGCCCGGTTACCCTCATTTTGTGGGGGCCGACTGGACCACGCCCGAGCGCTTTGACCGCATTGAGCAAATGATGGCTGCGACTCCGCGTCACAGCGTCAAAAGCATGCAAACGGTGCAGAACGATGTGTTGTCTTTGGGAGCCAAAGCCTTGCTGCCAAATGCCTTGAAAGCGAAACCTGCACATCCCTTGGGCGAAAGCGCCATGAAGTTGCTGGCCTCTTTCGATGGCCATGTGCACACCGACAGTGCGGCGGCCTTGATTTTGAACGTCTGGGCCGACGAAATGACACGCTCGTTGCTGGTGCCGCGTTTGGGTGAGGAGCGCTTTCTGGGCCTTTATGGAAAACGCCATTTCAGGCTGGCTTTAGAAGGTATTTTGCAGCGCAATGATCCTTTTTGGTGTGGCGCTGCTGGCTGCGCGCCTTTGGTCAATTCGGCCATGGAGCGCTCCCTGACGCGTATTGCTTCGAAGCTCGGCTCCGATCCGAATCGTTGGCGATGGGGTGCGTGGCATCCGGCCATCAGCAGCCACAAACCCTTTGGCAAGGTGCCGGGTCTTCAATCCTTGTTCGATGTCCGGGTGGACAGTGCCGGAGATTTGTTCACCGTCAATGTGGGCCAGTATTGGGCCAACGACAAAACTGAACCATTTGCCAACCGACACGCCGCATCGATGCGCGCACTCTATGACCTCGGACCATCTGGTGAGACGCTGTTCATTTACCAAACCGGCCAAAGTGGGCACGCCTTGTCATCGCGCAGCCGGGACATGGCCCATGAATGGGCTCAGGGTCGATACCGGTCATTGCACTGGGTGGATTCAGCCCATGTGCACCGCTTGGTGTTGAAACCCTGAGAAGCTTTTTTTCAGGGCTTGCAGATTTGATACGAATGGGCGACTCGGTTCAGGTCTTGATGGAGAGCGGTGATCAGATCTGGATACGCTAGGTATCAGACTTTACATAATACGCATCGTGAGCAACTTGAGGGAGGGCTGTCCCACTGACTATCCAATCAGTTGGACAATCCCTGTTTGGGTGGCGCATCGACCGCTGCGGGCTGTAAGGTGGCCGTTTCACGCTTTTGACGTTCTGCCAGGCGAGACAAAGCGGTTTCGATCAGTGCACGTGCGTTGGGTCGCTGACCGCGAATCGCAAAATCGAGCGCCGTCATGCCCAATTGATTCTTCAAGGTCAGGTCGGCACCGGCTTGAATCAGGGACTTGACCGCTTCAGGGCTGCCGTACATGGCCGCCATCATCAAAGGAGTTGTGCCATTCGGCGACTCCGCATCAATGTAAGCGCTTTGCTCCAGCAGGTATTCAATGATCGGCACATGCCCCCCGGTGGCGGCGTAATGCAATGCCGTCCAACCCGGTTTGTTCACATCGGCATCGTTGTCCACCAGTTTTTTGACCAAGGGCAAGTAACCTCTGAGCGCAGCCAACATCAATGGACTTTCATCGCTGGCGTTGCGCACCTCGGTGCGTGTTTGAGGCCAACTGGCCAACAATTCGGCCACCTTGATCGAGGGTTCACGAACCGCCAGCATCAATGCCGGAATGCCTTCAGGATTGACCGTGTTGGGGTCAAACCCACGTTGCAACAAGGACTGAACAACCCGGACGTTGTCGAATTGAATCGCCTTGAAAAAGTCCTCATAGGAGCCCGATCGGGCCACTAAGCAGAATGAAAAAAACCAAATAAAAACAATGGACTTTTGAATATATTTAAAGTTTTTCATAAAGTCGATTCAATGTGTTTTGGCAAACAATTGCAAAAAATTCCGGGTGGTCAAATGCCCAATATCTTCCGCAGAGCTGCCTCTCAATTCGGCCAACTGCTTGGCCACCCAGGGCACAAAAGAAGGGTTATTGGTCTTACCCCGGTATGGCACAGGCGCCAAATAGGGACTGTCGGTCTCGATCAGCAAACGGTCGTCCGGGACGAATTTGGCCACTTCGCGCAAATCGGCGGCTGTTTTGAAGGTCAAGATGCCCGAGAACGAGATGTAAAAACCCAGATCCAAAGCCGCACGGGCCACCTGCTGACTCTCGGTGAAGCAGTGAAATACCCCACCCGCACAACCAGCAGCCCCGGTTTCGCCCTCTTCCTTCAAGATCGCGATGGTGTCGTCTGAAGCTTGTCGGGTGTGAATGACCAATGGCAATTGCGCCTGCCTGGCCGCTCGGATGTGGGTGCGAAAACGCTCGCGCTGCCATTCCATATCGGCCACGGTGCGTCCACCCTTGCGCTCGTCCATCTGGTAGTAATCCAGCCCGGTTTCGCCGATGGCGACCACTTTAGGACGGGCCGCCCCCTCCAGCAAATCCTGCAAGGTGGGCTCACGCACCCCCTCATTGTCGGGATGGACGCCCACCGTGGCCCACATCTTGTCTTGGGACATGGCCAGATCGTGGACTTCCGCAAAATCTTCGAGTGTGGTGCAGATGACCAGGGCCCGGGTCACATGGGCGGTCTGCATGGCTTGCTGAATGCTGTCCAGCTGGCGCATCAACTCGGGAAAATTCAGGTGACAATGCGAATCGGTGTACATGACTCAGCCCTTGGACATCAGGGTTTGGTGGGCGTCGGCAGTCAGGGCTTCGAGCATCAGGCCCGCATTGAAAGGGTGCTCGGCCGTCCGGGCCGATTGCGTCAGGCGTTTGAACCATTCGGTCAACGCCGACAAAGACGCGTGACTTGCGGGCAATTGGCTATTTTCAAAAAAACGGGGCGCAGCACCTGAATGTCGAAGCACCAGGTCATGACACAGCTTTTGAAGGGCGTCGATGGCCTGAGCAGGACTGACATCCGCCAAGTGGCGGGCATCCCCCTGGCGCATGGCTTGGGGCAAATGGGCCCACCAATCGGAGGACAAACCCGATGCGGACAGGCTCAGAACATCAGCGGGACGCCCACCGGCACTGCGCAGCAAGTTTTGGGCTGCATCTGCGGGGACCCCCTGCCCTGCTAACCAATCCATCGACTCATGGGCTTCAGGCCACTTCATGGTGTGCGCCAGACAGCGGCTTCGGATGGTGGGCAGCAGCATGTGACTGGCTTCTGTGGCAAGGACAAAGCGCACAAGGCCTGGAGGCTCTTCCAGTGTTTTGAGCAGCGCATTGGCGGTGATGGTGTTCATGCGCTCGGCTGGAAAAACCAGCACCACTTTGCCACGCCCACGGGCATCGGTGCGCTGCGAAAACTCCACCGCATCGCGCATCGCGTCGACCCGGATCTCTTTACTGGGCTTGCGCGTCTTCTTGTCGATCTCATCCTGGGCTTTTTCCGACAAGGGCCAGCCCAGCGCGATCATCACTGTTTCGGGCATGAGCACCGCAAGGTCGGCATGTGTGTGCACAGCGATGGCGTGGCAGCTGGAACAAACGCCGCAGGAACCTTGAGATGTGGGGTTTTCGCACAGCCAGGCCGAGGCCAAGGCCAGCGCCAACTCATATTGACCCAGGCCCGATGGTCCCTTCAGCAACCAGGCGTGACCCCGTTGGGCCAGCAATTCACGGACCTGCCTGGCAATCCAGGGCATCTGAGCCTCCGTGCTCACGAAGCTCTCCGTTTCAGCCAATCGACCATGATGGAGGACACCGCAGCGCTGACGGCCTGAATGGTTTGAGCCGCATCGATGCGTGCGAAACGATCGGGCATGTCAGATTGGCGGCGGGCGTAGCCGGCCCGCACAGCGGCAAAAAAATCCGCCGGTTGTGACTCGAACTTGTCAGGCACGCGGGCCGAAGCCAGGCGCTCGGCAGCAATCAGAGGGTCCAGATCGAACCAGATGGTCAGATCAGGCTGGCGCAAAACACCATCTGGCCGGGTCTGCACCATGCGCTCAAGCTGGCGCAGCACCTGCCAGTCAAATCCTCGGCCACCGCCTTGGTAAGCAAAAGTGGCATCGGTGAAGCGATCGCACAACACGACATCACCACGGGACAGTGCAGGCTCGATCACTTGCACCAAATGCTCGCGACGTGCGGCGAACATCAACATGGCTTCGGTCAAGGGGTCCATCGGCTCGTGCAAGACCAACTCCCGCAGTTTTTCAGACAAGGCGGTACCACCGGGTTCGCGGGTCACCACCACCTGCCTGCCCGCCTGGCGAAACAGATCGGCCACACCGGCGATGTGCGTCGACTTGCCCGCGCCGTCGATGCCTTCAAAACTGATGAACAAACCGCGTGTCATGCTGTACGTAGGAAACAAAAGGCCATTGTCGCAGGAGTCGAGACTGACGGCGCGCAGGCCGGCCACGACAGGGGAATGCAACTATTTTTGGCCTCGCTGATACCGGTTGACGGCCCGGTTGTGCTCGTCCAGCGTGGCGCTGAAATGGCTGCTGCCATCGCCTTTGGCCACAAAATAAATGGCGGAGGTTTTGGCGGGCTGCACAGCAGCCATCAAGGAGGCCTTGCCCGGCATGGCAATGGGCGTTGGCGGCAGACCCGAGCGGGTGTAGGTGTTCCAGGGGTGGTCGGTCGTCAGGTGCACACGACGCAAATTGCCATCAAAGGTCCCCCCCAGGCCATAAATCACCGTCGGGTCGGTTTGTAGACGCATCCCGATGCGCAAACGGTTGTGGAACACACCCGAAATTTCTGCCCTGTCCTGGGCCTTGCCGGTTTCCTTTTCAACAATGCTGGCCAAAATCAGCGCTTGCTCGGGCGATTGCAGCGAAACGCCGGCTTGCCGAGCCTCCCAGGCTTGCTGTAACTGTTTGTCCATGGCCTTCATCGCCCTGTCCAAAAGCGCCAGATCGCTGGAGCCTTTGGCATATGCGTAGGTGTCGGGATAAAAACGACCCTCCGGGGACACGCCGGAACGACCCAGATGTGCCATCAAGGCCTCGTCGGTCAGCAGGCGGCTGTCAGGCTTGAGGTAGTCCGCCTTGGCCAGGGCCTGGCGCACTTGACGCCAGTTCCACCCTTCCACGAGGGTCACCGCACGCAGGCTTTCCTCGCCCCGAACCAGCATGCTCAACAAACGTTGAGGCGAGGTTCCGGGCGCAATTTCATAACTGCCCGCCCGCATCTGCCTTGACTGTCCGGACAAGCGAAACCAGGCGTACAACAAGGTGGGCGAGGTGTCTGCCCCGGTATCTGCCACAGCCTGGGCGATGGATTTGGCCGAGGTACCGGGCTCAATCGACAAATCCAGTGTGACCTGTCCGGTATTCAGGGGCTGATGAATCCACCAAAACCCTCCCCCCAGCGTGAGCAGGCCCACGACCACCAGGCTGACCAGCCACTTCATCACGCCTTTGAGCACGGTCATGTCCTTGTTCGGGTATTGAAAACTTGGTGGCGATGATAATTCAAGCATTGCACGATGACAGAGCTGCCACATGAACACCCCTGCAGATATCAACCCTCACCTTCAGTCGCTCTTGAACGGCAGCAGTCCCCTGCCCCATTTGGGCGTGATCCAGGCCCAAGGCGAGGATGCGGCGAATTTTTTGCACCATCAGCTGAGCAATGACGTTTTGCTCCTGCCGGTGGGTCAGTCGCGCCTGGCGGCTTTTTGCTCGGCCAAGGGACGGATGCAGGCCAGTTTTGTCCTGGTCAAGACGGCACCCGACAACGTGCTACTGATCTTGAGTCACGATTTGCTGGCCCAGACCCTCAAGCGGCTGTCCATGTTTGTGCTGCGCGCCAAAGTCAAAATGAGCGACGCATCCAGCCAATGGCAGTTGCGCGGCTTGCTGGGTGACAGCGCCCGGGCCTGGGTGGGCTCTGCAGCGCCTTGGCAGACCGTGGTCCATGATGGCGCGCACACGGTGGCGCTTTATCCCGCCCTGCTGGGCGACGCTCAGATCCCCCGTGCATTGTGGCTGGCCCCAGCAGAGCATGTGCTGCCAGATGCCCCGGACGTGTCCACCGATGTCTGGCTGTGGGCCGAAGTCATGAGCGGCGTGACCTTGGTCAGCCAACCGGTGTTCGAGGCCTTCGTGCCGCAAATGCTCAATTACGAATCGGTGGGTGGCGTGAACTTCAAAAAAGGTTGCTACCCCGGACAGGAAGTCGTCGCCAGAAGCCAGTTTCGCGGCACTTTGAAGCGCCGAACAGCACGGGTGCACAGCCCAGTGCCTTTGGTCGCCGGGCAGGATGTGTTCACCACCACAGACCCTGAGCAGCCTTGTGCCACCGTGGTGCTCTGCGCGTCGCGGCCAGATGCTCAGGGCTTCGATGCACTGGTCAGTGGCACGACCGAAAGCATGTCATGGGGTTGGCGCGTGGGCAGCTCGGATGGCGAAGCCCTGCAGCTTCTGAGCTTGCCCTACGCCCTGCTGGCCGACATCTGAGTGTCTGAAAGCCCGACCTGCGCGGGCTCAAAGTGGGCGCCACATCTCGATGTGCGCAATCCCCGCCTCTTCAAAAATCGCACCATGGGGCTCAAAACCCGAGCGTTTGTAAAAACCCTCGGCGCTGCATTGGGCGTGCAGCATCACTCGGGTATCCCCCCGGTGTGCCGCGGCCTCCATCAGGGCGTGCAGCACACGGTGCCCCAAATCACTGCCCCGCATCTGCTTTTTGACAGCCATGCGACCGATGCGGGCCACCCCGGGGGCGTGCTGAATGAGCCGGCCGGTGGCCAGGCAAAAGCCCATGCGGTTCAGGGCGACGGCGTGCAGGGCCGTGGCATCTTCATGGTCCCATTCCAGTTCAGCAGGGACCTTTTGCTCATGCACAAAAACCTCGGTGCGCAAGGGGCTGGCCATTTTCTGAAAGTCGTTCCATGAACCCACATGCACGCGCACCATGTCTTCCCCTCGCTCAAAACCCTCCAGCATGTCGCGCAATGCGCTCGGGACAGGCAAGCTCTTTTTGGCCACCGGGTCGGCATACACATAGACCAGTTCACTGGTGATCAGCAGCTCATCGCCCCGAAAAATGGCACCCATGAAAGTCATGGACGAGTTGCCCACGCGTTCGCAACGCATGCAGACGTCCAGAAAATCGTCCATCTCGGCACTGGCGTGGTACTCGACGCTGGCCTTTTTGACAAACAGATCGCCCCCCAACTGGTGCATGGTATCGGCGTAAGGCATAGCCAATTGCCGCCAGTAATCGGTCACGGCGGTGTCGAAGTACATGAGGTAATGGCCGTTGAACACGATCTTTTGCATGTCCACCTCGACCCAGCGGACACGCATGCGGTGAGAAAAACGGAAGTCCTGACGTTTCATAGGCTCAACCTTCAAATGCGTGTTTCAAAGCCCGCCCCGCATCGGCATGCGCTTGCAGGGCATCGGGGATGGCGCGTCCCATGGTGATGAAACCATGGACCACGCCTTTGTAGATGTCCAGATCGACCGGTACACCCGCCATTCTCAAGGTGTCCGCATACTGCACTCCCTCGTCCACCAGCGGGTCGCACTCGGCCAGGCCAATCCAGGCGGGAGCCAGGCCCGCATGGTCTGGCGCATTCATCGGGGCAAAGCGCCAATCGTCGCGCTCAGCGTGGTCGATGTAGTGGTCAAAAAACCAGTCCACTGTGGGCTTGTCGAGCATGAAACCCTCGGCAAACGTGTGGTGCGAGGGGGTGTCTTGACGGGCAATGCAGCCGGGGTAAAACAGCAATTGCAGGCGCAGGGCAAGGCCTGCGTCGCGGGCCATCAGGGCGCACACAGCGGCCAAGGTACCGCCGGCACTGTCGCCGCCCACCGCCAATCGTGTCGTGTCCAAACCCAGCGCATCACCATGCTGTTGCAAACCGATCAGGGCATCCCAGCCATCGTGGACGGCTGTGGGGAAGCGGTGCTCGGGGGCCAGCCGGTAATCGAGGGACACGACAGCGCAATGGCCATGGCGTGAGAGTTGGCGGCACAGCACATCGTGCGTCATCAGACTACCGACCGTGAACCCTCCTCCGTGCAAATACAGCAGCACAGGCAATGCGGCGTCACTGTGCGGGGCATACAGGCGGGCTGGCATGGCATGGCCATCGCGTGCAAGCAGAGTCATGTCTTCGACGCGATCCACCGGGGGGGCGGGCTGCAGGTCCAGCATGGGGCCACCGATGTCGTAAAACTCACGCGCCTGCGCAGGGGTCATGGCTGTCATGGGCAGACGGCCAGCGCGGTGCACACGGTCAATCAGGTGGCGCGTGGCGGCATTCAGCAAGGCGCGAGGGTTGGTGTGGTGGCTGCTCATGGCTGGAGGCAGTGGGTGTTGTCAGTTTCAGAAGCTGGCAGCATGGGGAAAAGCGAACAAGGGTGACAGCCCAATCGTGGCACAACAGCATTCCTGCATCAAAATGGGCTTTGATCGTACAACGCCTTGCCCCTCTGTTCTGTCACTTTCAAACCGGGGCACTTGATTGGAGTTTTCCCATGTCCTTCATCAACTATGTCACCCAGATCCAGATCGACTTTGGTGCCGTGAAGCTGCTGCAAGCTGAATGCGAGCGCGTGGGCATGCGCAAGCCCCTGATCGTGACCGATGCGGGCGTCAAAGCTGCAGGCGTGTTGCAAAAAGCCCTTGACGCTCTGCCCGATCTGCCCGTCACCGTCTTTGACCAAACCCCCTCCAACC
>JACCDS010997656.1_pt1 | contig 15237 bp, 17 predicted proteins | sample 7446441 | NCBI WGS metagenome assembly JACCDS01 (sample SAMN15323445, study PRJNA562643) | freshwater metagenome | isolation source: river surface water | place: USA:Blue River Watershed | collected 2017-08-17 | reverse complement strand
GTCGCGGTCGCGGTCGCAGCCGCAGACGGCACGGCAATACCGGAAAAGGCAAGGTCGAAAGGCGTTGCGTCCCGCTCGGCAGCCGAGCAGGCGACGGTAACAAAGCTGCGCTTGGATTTCATTGAAAAGATGGCTACGGAGGAGAGTCAATGAAGCAAGCCGGCACCCCCGAAGATCATCCGAGGCGTGCGACCAGCCTTTGCCCGCTTCTTATGCATCGCCTGCCACTGGTTAAGGCACCCGGCATCGCGGACTTCGTTGACCCGCGCATGGCCCTGTCATGTAATTATCGCACCTCCTCGAACACTGGTATGGTTAAAAGAACATTAATTCGTGAAAACCTGCCAATGTTGAAAGCCGGCGCGAGGCAGGGGAGCCGCTTGAAAAGCTTACAGAAATTCGAAGGTCATTCATCCGACAGCTTTCTGCAAGAATCGCGTGGCATCATCTTCCGCTGCTTATCGATACCAGGCTCTTCAGCATGAATTCACTGCACTACCGTCGCCTCGCTCACCTGTTGCATTCGCTGCCGTTCACCCTGCTGCTGTTTCTGCTGGCACTGAATGGCGCCCTGCGCATTGCCCTGCTGGCCTATACCGGCACGGCGCAGGTGCCGCTGGCGGGCTGGCCTCTGGTTCTGGCAAAGGGCGTGTGGTTCGATCTGGTGGCGGCCTCGGTGCTGCTGGCGCCCGTCCTGATCGTTGAGGCGCTGCTGCCGAACCACTGGCGCAGCACCCGGCTGCAGCGCGGGCTGCGTGCCGCCTGGCTGTGTGCGTCGGTCGCGCTGCTGCTGTTCGGCGCCGTATCGGAATTCACGTTCTGGATCGAGTTTTCAAACCGCCTGAATTTCATCGCGCTCGACTACCTGATCTACACCAGCGAGGTGATCGGCAATATCCGCGAATCCTATCCGGTCGCTGCGATCCTGACCGTGATCGGCCTCGCAGCTGCTGTCATGACCTGGGCAATGCTGCAGTGGATGCGGCGCGCGCCGGTGCCGCGACCGAACCTGCAGCAGCGAGGGGCCATGCTGGTGGCTGCGCTAGCGCTACCGGCGACGCTGCTGTCGGTTGCCAGCGTCGAACAAATGGAAGGCAGCAGGAATGCCTACGCCGATGAGCTGTCGGGCAATGGGCTGTTTACCCTGGCGGCAGCCGCGCGCCGCAACGAACTCGATTACATGAAGTTTTACCGCACACTGCCGGCTGACACCATCGCAAAGACGCTGGCCGACCTCGGCATCCAACACCTGCCGACGCTGGAGATGCGACGACTGAGCTTCGCGACGGACAGTGCCGCGCCATCGACGTATTTTTCACGCACGCCGAAGCACCTGGTGCTGGTGTCGGTCGAAAGCCTGTCTGCCTCTTTCGTCGGCAGCTATGGCTCGGGCGAGAACCTGACGCCGAACCTGGATGCGCTGGCGCGCGACGGGCTACGCTTCGCGCAGGTCTACGCGACCGGCACCCGGACCGTGCGCGGGCTGGAGGCGCTGTCGCTCGGCACGCCGCCGGTGCCGGGGCAGGCCATCGTGCGCCGTCCCGGCAATGGCCATCTGACGACGCTGGGCGAGGTGCTCGAGCATCAGGGCTTCGATACCTACTTCTTCTACGGCGGTTACGGCTACTTCGATAACATGAACGCCTATTTCAGCGCGAATGACTATCGGGTGGTCGACCGCACCGACATGCCGTCGGAGCGTGTCGTGTTCGAGAATGTCTGGGGCGTGGCCGATGAAGTGCTGTTCGACTCCGTGATCGCGGAAATGGATCGCCGCGCCGGCGCAGCCAAGCCCTTCTTCGCGCACGTGATGACGACCAGTAACCACCGCCCTTACACCTACCCTGACGGCCGCATCGACATTCCGTCGCCAGGCGGCCGCCGCGGTGCGGTCAAGTACAGCGACTACGCCATCGGCAAGTTCATCCGCGATGCGCAGACCCGACCGTGGTTCAAGGACACCTTGTTCGTGTTCGTCGCCGACCATTGCGCGTCGGTCGCCGGCAAGAGCCGGCTGCCGGTGAAGCACTATCGGATCCCGCTGATCATGTACTCGCCCGGCAACCTGAAGACCGGCGTCTATGAACCGATGATCAGCCAGATCGATATCGTGCCCAGCCTGATCGAGGCGCTGGGCCAGCATGGCGATGACTTGTTCTTCGGCCGCTCCGTGTTCGAAGCGGAGGCGCCGCCGGAGCGTGCGTTCATCAGCAACTACCAGGAGCTCGGCTATTTGAAGCGTAACAAGCTCACGGTGCTGCTGCCAAAACAGCGCGTGCAGGCCTTCGATGTCGATCCGGCCACGCTGGAAGCGACGCCCGCGGCGGTCGACCCGCAACTGCTGAACGAGGCAATCGCGTATTACCAGAGTGCGTCCACGGATTTCCGCAGTGGTTTGCTGGCCGCACCGTTCTATTCGAAGGCGGCGCGCTGAGGTCACATCAGTCGGAAGCCGGGCCGGCCTGCAGGCGCAGGTACTTGGCCTCGAGCTGCTGGCGCGTTTCGCGCCAGTCGGGATTGAATGGGATACAGGCGACCGGGCAGACCTGTTGGCACTGGGGCTCGTCGAAATGGCCGACGCACTCCGTGCATTTTTCCGGGTCGATCTCGTAGATCAGTTCGCCCAGCGAAATCGCATCGTTCGGGCATTCGGGCTCGCAGACGTCGCAATTGATGCAATCGTCAGTGATCATCAGCGCCACGGCCTTACTCCCCGGAGGAAACGATGCGGAACAGCCGGCGAATCAGCTGCCGGCCGCGATCTTTTTGTGCAGCCACTGCTCGACGGAGGGAAACACAAATTTCGATACGTCGCCACCGAGCAGCGCGATCTCGCGCACGATGGTACCGGAGATGAACTGGTACTGGTCGGAAGGTGTGAGGAACAGCGTTTCGACATCGGGCAGCAGGTAACGGTTCATGCCGGCCATCTGGAATTCGTATTCGAAGTCGGAGACGGCGCGCAGTCCGCGCACGATCACGCGCGCGTCATGCGCACGCACGAAATCCTTCAGCAGCCCGGAAAAGCTTTCGACTACGACATTCGGATAGTGCCCGAGCACCTCGTGCGCGATGTCGAGGCGTTCCTGGAGTGAGAAAAACGGCCGTTTGGCCTTGCTGTCGGCAACGCCCACGATGAGCTTGTCGAACAGGCCCGATGCGCGCCGCACCAGATCTTCATGCCCGCGCGTGAGCGGATCAAAGGTTCCGGGATATACGGCTGTGACCATGGGCTGTCCTTCAAGTTTTCTTGCGCGGCACCTGATTTCCCCCGCGAACGACGCGCATTATGCCCTAATTCGTCCGACTATCGTCCCTCGATAACAGCACGTAATGCACCTGCCCTGCCTTGTCGGCGCGCACGATCGTCCATCCCGACAGCCATTCGGCCTCACTGTCAGTGAAGGGCTGGTCCGACTCAGCATAGATCAGGCCGGCCGGCGCCAGCAAGCGGCGGCACGCCGGCAGCAACTGCGGCAGCAGGTTGCGTGCATACGGCGGGTCGAGGAATACCAGATCAAACGGACCGGGTAGCGACGCCAGCAGCGCCAGCGCATCGCCGCGCCGTATCGTTACCTGTGCTGCGCCCAGTTTGTCGCGCGTGGCGTTCAGGTGGCGCAGGGCTGCCGGGTGCGACTCAACCATCACTACGTCGGCAGCGCCGCGGCTGGCGGCTTCAAATCCGAGTGCGCCGGTGCCGGCAAACAGGTCGAGGCAACGCCGAGTATCCCAGCGTCGCAGCTGCAGGTGCTCGAGCCAGTTGAACACCGTCTCGCGCACCCGATCCGGCGTCGGGCGCAGGCCATCGACATCAGCAACCGGCAGCGGGGTACGCTTCCAGTCACCGGCGATGATGCGCACCTGGCGCGGCGGTACGGCGTTCTGCTTTTTCAAGTGGCGCACTTTCAGGGTTTCACGGGTTCGCTGCCGACGACAACCGTGACCATCTTGTCCATCGCCAGCTTGCGCGCAAACGCAGCGCGCACATCCTCGACGGTCACTTTCTCGACCTTGCCGGTCCAGGTGTCGAGATAGTCGAGCGGCATTCGGTAGAAGCCGATCGAGGCAATGTTGTCGAGGATCTTGCGGTTATTGTCGATGCGCAGCGCGAACCCGCCAATCAGGTTGTCCTTGGCAGCCTTCAGCTCGGCCTCGGTCGGGCCGTCACGCAGGAAAGTGGCGATCGTGTCGCGCACCACCTGCAGCGCTTCGTCCGACTGGTCCTTGCGTGTCTGCAGCCCGGCCATGTAGGGCCCGGGCTGTGCCATCGGGTTGAAATAGCTGTAAGCGCTGTACGACAGGCCGCGCTTTTCGCGCACTTCGCGCGTCAGTCGCGATACGAAGCCGCCACCGCCGAGCACGTAATTGCCAACGGTGAGTGCGAACACATCGGGGTCATTGCGTGCCAGCGCCGGCATGCCGACCAGGATGTGCGACTGCGATGCCGGATGCGGGATGCGCTCCTCGGCGCCGATCGGCAATGCGACGGCCGGCAGCTGCGGCAACGGCTGGCCCTGCGGCAGGCGCCGGGTCAGCTCGCGGGCGATCGCTTCGGCCTCAGCACGCGTGACATCGCCGATCATCGCGATCACCGCATGGTTGGCCACATAGTGCGTGCGATGAAACTGCACCAGGTCGGCACGCGTGAGCGCCTCGACCGATTCGACGGTCGCCTCGGCGCCATACGGATGGTTGCCGTAGGCAAGCCGCCAGAACGCCTTGCCGGCGATGGACTCGGGACGCGTCATGGCGTCGCGGATCGCGGCCACGGTGCGCAACTGGTCGCGGCGAAACAGGTCGTCAGGGAAGGCGGGATGAGCCAGCAGGCGCGCCAGCAGCCGGATGGCCTCGTCGCGGGTCGCTTGCAGTGACAGCGTACGCACCGACATGCCGGCACGATCGTTGCCGCTACCGCCGCCGCGTTGCGCAGCGATATCGGCCAGCGCATTCGAGATCTCGGACTCCGACAACGCCGGCTCGACGCTGCCGTCCGGCAGGGTCGCCTGTGTCAGCCCGCGGGCCAGCAAACCGCCGGTCAGCGACGACAGGCCGGCCTTACCGGCCGGATCGCGGCGGCTGCCGGCATCGAACTCAACGTTCACGTCGAGCATCGGGATCGTATGGTTCTCGACAAAGTAGACACGTGCGCCATTCTCCAGCGTCCAGTGCTGGATATCGAGCGCGGCCTGCGCGAGACCGCTGGCGGCAAGCAGTGCAACAGCAATCAGTTTCTTTAGCATCGATGTCTCTCTGTGTGGGTTCAGTGGCGCAGGCCGGGCACGGCCGGCTTTCCGTCCGCCTGCGCGGTCACGGGCAGCGGCGCCAGGATCGCGACCGTCAGCTGGTCATCGGAAAAATAGTGTTGCGCCACCGCCTGCACCTGCGCCGGGGTGACCGCCGCGAGGCGCTCGATGATGCGGTCGATATGCCGGTGCGACAGCCCGGACATTTCCATCGCACCGATCTCCATCGCCTGCCCGAACACTGAATCGCGTTTGTAGACCTGGCCTGCGATCAGCTGCGCCTTCACGCGCTTGAGTTCGTCGGCTGACACGCCCTCTTTCGCAATGCGCTCGATCTCGGCGCGCAGCGCGGCCTCGAGCTTTTCCAGCGAGGTGTCGCGCGTCGGCTCGCCTGACAGCATGAACATCACCGGCCCGCGCGCGGTACTGTCATAGCCGGCATCCACCGAGTTGGCAATGCGGTCGGTGCGCACCAGCCTGGCCGGCAGGCGCGCGTTGTCATAGCCATCAAGCACCGCAGCCAGTACCTCGAGCGCAAACGGGTCTTCGTCCTTCTCGACATCCAGCAGCCTCGGCATTTTGTAGGCCATCACCAGATAGGGATTCTCGGCCGGCGCCTTGACGGTCACGCGACGGATGCCACGCTGCTTCGGCTCCTGCTGCGGCTTGAGTTTTGGCAGCGTCTTCGGCGGTATCGCGCCGAAGTGCCGTTCGGCCAGGCGCAGCACTTCCTGCGCGTCGACGTCGCCGGCCACCACTAGCGTTGCATTGTTCGGCGCGTACCAACGCTCATACCAGGCCAGCGCGTCGGCCGCAGTCATGTTCTGCAGGTCGTCCATCCAGCCGACCACCGGGTTGCGGTACGGGCTGGAGGTGTACGCGCTTGCGTACAAGGTTTCCATCAGCAGCGACATCGGCTCGTCCTCGGTGCGCAGGCGCCGCTCTTCCATCACGACCTTGATTTCCTTCGCGAATTCGGCCGTATCCATGATCAGGTTCTGCATGCGGTCGGCCTCGAGTTAGAGCAGCTTTTCCAGCCGGGATTTCTCTACCTGCTGGTGGTACGCGGTGTAGTCGCGGCTGGTGAAGGCGTTTTCGCGCCCACCCAGCTCGGCAACGCGCGCACTGAAATCACCCGGCTTGAGCTTGGCGGTACCCTTGAACATCATGTGTTCGAGGACATGGGCCACGCCGGTGGTGCCATTCTGCTCGTCGATACTGCCGGCGCGGTACCAGACCATGCTGACCACGGTGGGCGCGCGACGGTCCTCCTGGACGATGACTTTCATCCCGTTGGCAAGACGGAATTCCTGCGCAGTGGCGGCTGCCCCGGCCATGCAGGGCAGCAAGCTGAAAACGCTGGCCAGTACCAGCAATCCAAGTCGGAAGATCATGTTCTCGGCTCTGTTAGAATGAACGGTCTCGGGTTGAACGACGTCGAGTCTGTTTGAAAACGCACTGCAGTCTTCAAACAGACGCTTGAAAGTGCGCCCGATTTTATCTGTTGCTGCAATCCGCCGCAGCGCGCCCCCTGAACTCCCGAATACCCCCATCCCGGATGTTTAGTTTTTTCAAGAAAAAACAGCCCGCACCACCCCCGCCCGTCGCCGACACTGCGCCTGTAACTGCGCCGGTGGTGCCGGCCGTCCCCGCCCCCGTTGTCAATGAGGCGGCCGTCATCGAAGCGGCCCCGGCCCCGGTGCCGGAAGCGAAAAAATCCTGGCTCAACCGGCTCAAGGCCGGGCTGTCGCGCACGTCGTCGAGCATCGCCACCCTGTTCACCGGCACCAAGATCGACGACGAGCTCTATGAAGAGCTCGAATCGGCGCTACTGATGGCCGACGCCGGCGTCGAGGCGACGCAGTACCTGCTCGACGAACTGAAAAAGACCGTCAAGGCTGACAAGCTGGTCGAGGCAGCTCAGGTGAAGGCGGCGCTGCGCGAACTGATGGTCGGCCTGCTGAAGCCGCTGGAAAAACCGCTGGTGCTCGGGCGCGAGCAGCCGCTGGTGATGATGATCGCGGGTGTCAATGGCGCCGGCAAGACCACCACGATAGGCAAACTCGCGAAGCACATGCAGTCGCATGGCCAGAAGGTGCTGCTGGCCGCCGGCGACACCTTCCGTGCGGCCGCGCGTGAACAGCTGACGATCTGGGGCGAGCGCAATGGCGTGGCCGTGATCGCGCAGGAGTCCGGCGACCCGGCCGCTGTCGCGTTCGACGCGGTGCAGGCCGGCCGTGCGCGCGGCGTCGACGTGGTGATGGTCGACACCGCCGGCCGCCTGCCGACGCAGCTGCACCTGATGGACGAGCAGAAACAGGTCAAGCGCGTCGTCGGCAAAGGCATGGAAGGCGCGCCGCATGAGGTGCTGCTGGTCATCGACGGCAATACCGGCCAGAACGCGCTGACGCAGGTAAAAGCCTTCGACGATGCGCTGCAGCTGTCCGGCCTGATCGTCACCAAGCTCGATGGCACGGCCAAGGGCGGGGTGCTGGCGGCGATTGTCAAGCAACGGGCGATTCCCGTATATTTCATCGGCGTTGGCGAGGGTATCGACGATTTGCAGCCCTTCGTCGCGACCGAATTTGTCGACGCGCTGCTCGGCTGACTACGCTCACCATGTCCATCATTTCCTTTTCCCACGTCGCGAAGAAGTATCCGGGCAATGTCACTGCGCTGTCCGATGTGTCGATGGAAGTCGCCGAGGGCGAGCTGCTCTACCTGGCCGGCCCGTCAGGCGCCGGCAAGTCGACCCTGCTGAAACTGATCGCTGGCATCGAGCGCCCCAGCGCCGGCGTGCTGCTGGTCAGCGGGCAGGACATGCGCAAGCTCAACCGCGCAACCCTGCCTTACCTGCGCCGCAAGCTCGGCCTGATCCTGCAGCAGCACCAGTTGCTGCAGGATCGCAGCGTGCTGCGGAACGTAATGCTGCCGCTGCTGGTCAGTGGCTCGACCGTCGAGGAAGCAGAGCAGCGCGCGCGCGTCGCGCTGGACCGGGTCGGGCTGGGCGACAAGGCCGGCCTGTTGCCGCAGGCGCTGTCCGGTGGCGAGCAGCAGCGCGTATCGATCGCACGCGCAATAGTGCACCGGCCGCGCATCATCCTGGCCGACGAGCCCACTGCCAACCTCGACCGCGCCAGCGGCAAGCTGGTCATCGACATGCTGCAAGCTTTCAATTCGGCAGGCGCGACCTGCATTATCTCGACGCATGACGAACGGCTGCTACTGAACGCCGACCGCGTGGTGCAACTCGCGTACGGCCGCGTGAGTGCAATGCATGATGCCGAAAGCGAGGTCGGCGCATGAACTGGTTCAGGCAACACGGGCTGGCGCTGGTGTCCGCATTCGCGCGCATCCGCAAGACGCCCGGCAGCTTCGGCTTCAACGTACTCGTCATTGCGCTGGCGCTGGTCTTGCCGCTGGCCGGCCTGACGCTTTTGGAAAACCTGCGACCGGTGTCGCGTGATCTCGCGGTCGAACCGGAAATCAGCGTCTTCATGGCAACCGACGCGGCGCCTGAACGGGTGCAGGCGGTCGGCAGCGAGATCCGCGAGGCCGCACGGCGTGCCGGTGTGCCGATCAAGCTGGAATTCATCGATCGCAACAAAGCGCTGGCCGCGATGAAGTCGCGCGCCGGTCTCGGCGAGGTCGTCGACGCGCTGGGCGGTAACCCGCTGCCGGACGCGTATGTGGTGCGCATCGTCGGCGGCGAGCCGAGCGCGGCGCCGGCACGCATCGAACAACTGGCCGGTTCGCTGGAAAAGCTCGCAGGCGTCACGACGGTGCAACTGGATGCCGCCTGGGTGAAACGGCTGGCAGCGCTGCTCGAGCTGGCAGCCAATGCGCTGCTGCTGCTGGCCGGTACACTCTGTGGCGTGGTACTGGCAGTCGTGTTCAACACGATCCGGCTGCAAGTCGTCACGCAACAGGAAGAGATCAGCGTAATGCGGCTGGTCGGCGCCACCGATTCGTTTGTCTCGCGCCCCTTCTACTACATGGGCGCGCTGCTCGGCCTGTGCGCCGGTGGCATCGCGCTGCTGGCGGTGGCGGGCGGCCTGACCCTGCTCAATACGTCGGTCGGCGAACTCGCGCGGCTGTACGGCTCGAGCTTCCTGCTGGCGCCACTGGATCCGCCGGCGATGGCCGCCGTGCTGGCCGCAAGTACTGTGCTGGGGATCATCGGCGCGGCGCTGTCAGTCAGTCGCGCGCTGCGCATTGCCGTCTAGGCTGGAGCCCCGATGGGCCTGCCGGCCTTGCCGGCAGGATCGTTGGCCGGCAAGACCGCTGAATCATTTCAATTTCAATAACTTTCTGCCTGCAAACGGGCGCTGACATGTTAGCTTTGTAAGGAATTAGCACTCTCCGTTTGAGAGTGCTAATATGGATGGTGTAAGGGCTGGCCGCCTGCGGCTGTGCCCTCCCAGTCCAACTCAGGAGAAACTATGACTGCTATGTCCGCATCGTCTGCCCTTGTGCCGGCCGGTCGCCAGGCGCTCATTCCCGGTTTTTCCGCGAATGTCGGCAATCTGGATGCCTACATTTCCACCGTCAACCGCCTGCCGCTGCTGTCGCAGGAAGAGGAGAGCTCGCTCGCGCGCAAGCTGCGTGATGAAGGCGACCTCGCCGCTGCGCAGGAGCTGGTGATGTCGCACCTGCGGCTGGTGGTGTCGATTGCACGCGGCTACCTTGGCTATGGCCTGCCACATGCCGACCTGATCCAGGAAGGCAACATTGGCCTGATGAAGGCCGTCAAGCGCTTCGACCCGGAGCAGGGCGTACGCCTGGTGTCCTATGCAATCCACTGGATCAAGGCGGAGATCCACGAATTCATCCTGCGCAACTGGCGCATGGTGAAGCTCGCCACCACGAAGGCGCAGCGCAAACTGTTTTTCAACCTGCGCAGCCACAAGACCAGCCTTGACGCGATGACACCGGAGCAGGTCGACGAGCTCGCGAAGTCGCTGAACGTGAAGCGCGAGGAAGTGATCGAGATGGAGATGCGGATGTCCGGCCGCGACATCGCGCTCGATGCGCCCAGCGATGACGATGATGACGCCAAGTTCGCGCCGATCGCTTACCTGTCGACCGATCATTCGGAGCCGCTGAAAGTGATGGAGGCGAAGCAATATGACCGCCTGCAATCGGAAGGGCTCGAGGCTGCGTTGTCACAGCTCGATGCGCGTTCGCGACGCATCGTCGAGTCGCGCTGGCTGGCCAACGACGATGGCTCCGGTGCGACCCTGCATGAGCTGGCCGCCGAGTTCGGCGTGTCAGCCGAGCGGATCCGCCAGATCGAAGTCGCGGCGATGAAGAAGATGAAGGCAGCGCTGGCAGCTTTCGCCTGATCCGCGCACACGGCTGACATGGCAAGAGCGTCCTGCAGGACGCTCTTTTTTTATGCAGGTGCGCGGCCGTCAGGCGCCCGCGATCAGCTGGCGAATGTCGTTCAGTACCGCTGCCGGATCCTGGCCATGGCGGATGAACAGCCGCACGCGCCCCTGGGGGTCGAATACATAGGTCGCCGCGGTGTGGTCGATGGTGTAGGCATCGCTATCCTTCGCCTTGACCTTCTGCAGGAAGACCTTGAAGTCGGCCGCGACTTTCTGCGTCTGTGCCGCATCGCCGCGCAGCGCGACGAAACTCGGGTCGAAGGCGGGTACAAAACCGGCGAGTGCCTCCTGCGTGTCGCGCTCGGGGTCCAGCGTGACGAACAGCACCTGCAGCTTGTCGGCATCAGGCCCGAGTTGCTTCCTGATCTGCGCCATCTCGGCCAGCGTAGTCGGGCAGACATCCGGGCAATGCGTGTAGCCGAAGAAGATGACGACGACCTTGCCCTGATAGTCGGCCAGCGTGCGCTGCTTCCCGGTATGGTCGGTCAGCGCGAGTGCCTTGCCGTAGCCCAGGCCGGTGATGTCGGTGCTGGAAAACGCCACCTTGGGCGCCGGCGGCTTGCCGTCGCAGGCCGCCAGAGCCAGGACACAACCCGCTACGGCCAGCAGCTTGCGTACGCTCATCACGAATACGGGATGTAGTGGTCGACCAGCAACGCCGCGAACAGCAGCGACAGGTAAATGATCGAGTAGGTGAAGGACTTGCGCGCGATCAGGTCATTGTAGTGCCGCCAGACCAGCCACGAATAGCGCAGGTAGACCGCGCCCAGCAGCACCGCGGCAACCAGATAGAGCAGTCCGCTCATGCGCACGGCAAACGGCATCAGCGAGATGGCGAACAGGGCGATCGTGTAGAGCCACACGTGGAAGCCGGTGAAGGCGGTGCCGTGCGTGATCGGCAGCATCGGCAGGCCGGAGCGCGCATAGTCGTCGCGGCGGTACATGGCCAGCACCCAGAAATGCGGCGGCGTCCAGATGAAGATGATCAGCACCAGCAGCCAGGCTTGCATCGGCACATCGTTGGCGATCGCGGCCCAGCCGAGCGCCGGCGGCATCGCCCCTGACAGTCCGCCGATGACGATATTTTGCGGCGTGGCCGGCTTGAGCACGATGGTATAGATCACCGCATAACCGACGAAGGTGGCGAAGGTCAGCCACATGGTCAGCGGATTGACGAGGTGGTACAGCACCCACATGCCGGCACCGCCAATCGCGCCGGAGAACGCGAGGGTCTGCGTTACGGTGATCTCGCCGCGCGCCATCGGGCGCCGCGCGGTACGCGCCATGCGCGAATCGATTTCACGCTCGACCAGGCAATTGACTGCAAATGCGGCGCCGGCGAGCAGCCAGATGCCGACGGTCGCGGCCACCAGCAGGCGCCAGTCGGGCAGGCCAGGCGTTGCCAGGAACATGCCGATCACGGCACAAAAGACGGCGAGCTGGGTAACGCGTGGTTTGGTCAGGGCCCAGTACTGTGAGAAGCGGCTGGGCTGCGCTGTGAGGGCTGTCATGATGTTCTATCTCACGCGGATATAAGTTGTTGGCGTGACTCCGCCGCCTTGTGTGCCGCGCCAGAGGCGAGGCGGCAGTTTAACACGGTCAGCAGAAGGATCGAGAGGGCGGCGCCGGCATTGTGCAATACCGCAATCGTCAGCGGCCAGTCGAGCGCGACGGTGGCGATGCCGGTACCGAACTGCAGCAGGATCAGCAGCAACAGCCAGCGACCGAGGCGCTGCGTGCCATCGCATCGCGCCGCGCGCCATGCGACGCTCCCGACGACGGCGACAACGGCCAGCGCGAAGCTGCGATGCACCCAGTGCACGGTGACCAGCGCGCTCAGCGGCAAGCTGTCGCCCGCAGCGGTCCGGCCCAGTTCACGCCACAGCGAAAAGCCATGCGCAAAGTCGAGTTCCGGCACCCACGCGCCCTGGCACAGCGGAAAGCCACCGCAGGCCAGCGGTGCATAGTTGGTGCTGACCCAGCCGCCGAGCGCGACCTGCAGGACGGTGACGCCGAGTGCGACGGCGGCGTGCAGACGCAAGCTGGCGGCGTTGGTACCGACCGCGACCGCCGGCGTCTGGCGGGTCGCATGCCAGCTGAGCAGCGCAAGCAGGCCCATGCCGAGCAACAGGTGCAGCGTGACAATCACGGGCTGCAGCTTCAAGGTGACGGTCCACGCGCCGAACGCACCCTGCACGCAGACCCAGACCAGCAGCAGGGCCGGCAGCGCCGGGTGGTAACGCGGCAGCCGCTCGCGTCGCCATAGCCGCACCGCCACGACCAGTGAAGCGATGATCAGTACGCCGACACCCATCGCGAGGTAACGATGAATCATCTCGATCCACGCCTTGACCACCGTCACCGGTCCGCTCGGCAGCGCTGCCTCGGCCGCGCTGATCTCGTCGTGTGCAAGGAAGGGATTGGCTTCGCCGTAACATCCGGGCCAGTCGGGGCAGCCGAGGCCGGAGTCGGTCAGGCGGGTGAAGCCGCCGAAGACGATCAGGTCGAAGGTGAAGAACACCATCGCCCAGGCCAGCTTGCGATAACGGTCGCTGCCGCGCGACAGATAGACCAGGGTCAGCGGTATCGGCGCCAGCAGCAGCGCCTTCAGGGCCAGTCCGATCAGCATGACGTCAACCTATACCGGATGCCTTGAGCAACTTGGTGAGGTCCTTCTTCACCTTGTTGTAGTCCGGATCCTTGGGAAAACGCATCATCAGGTTGCCCAGCGGGTCGATGACGAACAGGTGGTCTTCGATCGCCGTGCCGGCATCGAGGGGCAGCCAGGCCGCCAGCTTTTTCGCATCGACGCGCAGGATGCGGGTGCCGTCATATTCTTTCATCAGCACGATCGATAGCGGCACGTCGTCAGTGACCAGCCAGAGGCGCTCGATGCGCTCGCGATCCTTGCCCTGCGTCAGGCGCAGCTGTCGCTGGTAGAACAGCTTGTCAGTGCAGCGCTTGTCACAGGCGCCGGCGTCGGCCTGCAGCAGCAGCCATTTGCCGCGGAAATCATTCAGCGACGCCGGTTTGCCCTCGAGCGTGACCGACCCAAGGTCAGGTATCGGGTACTGGCGCGGATCGATCAACTCGCCATAGTTGTTGCGGCGCTCAGGCTTGATCACGTAATACGTCAGGTAGGACAGGATCGCCGGCGCCGCGCAGACCGCGATCACCAGGTAGAGGGTCCACTTGCTGCGCTTGGCGGGCTGCGCTGGTTTCACTTCACTTGCTTGCACGTTTGAATCCGGTGATGAGGAAGAACAGCAATGCGGCCGCGGCCAGTGCATACCACTGGAACGCATAGCCGTGATGGGTATCGATCCCGAAGGTAGGCTGCGGCCAGTCGCGCCGCAGACCATCGCCGGTGTCGCTCGTTTGCTCAATTATAAAAGCGTGTACCGGTAGCTTGCTGGCCGTGGCGAAATCCTGCAGGTCGAAATTCTGCAGGATCGCGCCCGGTGCCGGCGCGACACGCTCGCCGAGTTGCATCACCTGTGTCGTATCGGCGCGCACGCGGCCACCAATCTGCAGGCGGCCCGGCGGCGTCGGTATGGCGGGGATGCGCGCGCGGTCGCGTGCATCGCGTGCGAACCAGCCGCGCTGCACCAGCACGACCTGCTCGCGACCGGCCAGCCGGAACGGCATCAGCAGGTAAAACCCGGCATGGCCGTCGAGTGGCCGGTTCTCGAGATATATCGGCCAGTCGGCGACAAACTCGCCGTCGGCGACGATACGGCGGAATTCGTCCGGACGTGAACCGGCCGTGATGTCCCGAGCTGCCAGCGGCGGCATGGCAGCGCGCTCGGTGATGTGCCGCTGCATTTCGAGCTTTTGCGCGGCCCGGCGCTCCTGCCAGTTGCCGAGCGAAATGCCGAGCGCGGCTACCACGATGGCGGCGATGAAGGGAACCCAGCGGAATCGGAACGTCAATCGCATTACAATCGCTGCTTTATTCAAAACCCAACCAGCGCAGCCTGTCGGCCGCCCAGCCAGGAAACCTGATGAAAATACTCGTGGCCGTCGTCTTCGTCCTGATCATTGCCAGCCTTGGCTCCGCGCTGGTCTTCCTGATGCGCGACAAGGGCCGCAGCAATCGTACCGTGCAGGCGCTGGCAGTGCGTGTGGGACTCTCGGTGCTGCTGTTCGTGATGCTGCTGGTGGCCTATCGCCTGGGCTGGATTCAGCCAACCGGCATCATTTATTGAGGCCGCGCTGCGCCTCTTGCGCGTCGCAGCTTGCGACCTAAACAAAAATGCCGCACCGAAGTGCGGCATTTTTTTCGGGTACGGACAGTTACATCCAGTACACGACGATGTACAGGCCGAGCCAGACAACGTCAACGAAGTGCCAGTACCAAGCAGCGCCTTCGAACGCGAAATGATGATCAGGCGTGAAGTGGCCCTTCAGCAAGCGATACAGCACGACCGCCAGCATGATCGCACCCATGGTCACGTGGAAGCCGTGGAAGCCGGTCAGCATGAAGAAGGTCGACCCGTAGATGCCCGAGGTCAGCTTCAGGTTCAGGTCCGAATAGGCGTGCATGTATTCGTACACCTGGAAGCCCATGAAGATGGCGCCCAACAGGATGGTGGCGAACAGCC
>JACCDS011638824.1_pt1 | contig 15238 bp, 13 predicted proteins | sample 7446441 | NCBI WGS metagenome assembly JACCDS01 (sample SAMN15323445, study PRJNA562643) | freshwater metagenome | isolation source: river surface water | place: USA:Blue River Watershed | collected 2017-08-17 | reverse complement strand
GCGGTGCTTGTACGGCCTTGAAATGCTCGCCGTCGGTCGTGCGCAAACGCCGGCCGAGCGCATGCAGCGGCCTCTGAAACAGCAGGCCCAACGATGTGACGATGACGGCGATGGCGATCGCTGTCTTCAGCAAGACGACAGCGCTGGCATCGACCGGATGCCAGCGCATCCAGCCCAGCGTCAGCGCCGACGCGCTGAGGCTGCCCGCCCATAGTCGCTTCACGACTGGCCAGTCGATCAGGCCGTGACCGTGATGGACACGCGTAGCGAACAGCTTGGTAATGGCCGCGAACCACAAATCGGTACCGACAGCCGATAGGGGCGCGACGCCGAAGACCAGCAATAGCAGCGGCGTCATCAGCGCACCGCCGCCAACGCCCGTGAGACCCACCAGCAAGCCGGTGAGCGCGCCGGCTGCGATTAGCATGACATCCATAATGGTTCATTTTTTGTCCATCCGACGGGAGCCGGATGGACGACTAAGGCGCAAGTAAAGTCACCGCCTGTTTGTACGCACGTAAGTGAGGAGAAAAAGGAACTGCATCGCGTGAAAGCCTGCTTTCAGCGGCGCGAGGCCAGAATTTGCGTCGTCGAGACGCCTGGTGTGTAGGGCAACTCGATAATCATTTCAGAGGGCAAGTCGATACACTCTTTCAGGCGGATTTCTTTTTCTGCAAGACTGGCAGCGCCGAAAATATATAAATCGAACTTATTTGCATGCATAAATTCTCGTGTAATGTTGAGCGGACCATTCAGGATAACTTCGTCAACATACCTGATCGCCCTCACCACTTCGGCACGATGAGTAGCTGCAAAAATCGGCTTTCTTTTCATCGCAATAGCTCGCTCATCCGGGGAGACGCCGACCGTCAGATGATCGCCAAAATTTTTTGCGTCCCTGAAAAATCTCACATGGCCAAAATGAATCAGATCAAAAACACCCTTTGCATAAATTCGCAACATAATTTATCTCGAGCGGCCAGGGAAAATTTTTCTGCTTACTGACGAGTGGCGAGGTCGGCTTCAAGGTTGGCACGCTTCAAAACTTCCATAGCATGGTTCGATTTCACGACGAATCTGCCCTTCCCATAGATCAAATAGTTTGATTTCCGGTTTTCTGGCGAAAAATTGATGGTAATCACATTGGCTCCCGCCATAAAGCCGAGATACTGGCCATCCGGCCGGATCTGCTCAAAGGCAGATACTGACGGTATCAATGCATCCGGCCTGAGAATCCTTAAGATAGCCAAGGCGTTCAAAGTGAGATCAAAATCGGCCGCTGCCGATGTTTCCAAAGGCGTTCCTTCCGCAGGGATGAACGGGGAAACACTGATCATTGCTGTCGCGGCGCTTGCCGAAAAGACGATGTCTTCAACTAAATCATCAAAGCTCTGACCCGGTATGTTCGCCATAAACCCCGTGCCAACTTTGTAGCCAATCGTCTTAAGGCTTTTCAGGCAGTCGAGGCGATTAGCGAAATCTTCGCTTTTCAAGGACTGATACAGGTCGCGGTTAGATGTCTCAAATTTCAGGATATAGCTGTCCGCACCGAGCTGTTTGAACCGTTCGTATTCTTCAAACGGTTTGTTTCCCAGGCAAAGAAGTATCTCGACTTTATCATCAAACAATTTTCTTATTTTGGGAATGAGCGAGCTTACCGATTTTGTCGTTCCCGGGACTTCACCAGCCTGCAAGAAAACGACCTTGACGCCCAGGTCATGGATGTCTTTGCAAATATCAAGAATGGCTTCTTCGGGTAAAAAATATCGATCAATTTTATTTCCAGACCGCATCGGGCAATAGTCGCAATTAACGACACACGCATTGGTGATTTCGATGACTCCCCGCACGACCGCTTTGTTGCCACAATGCTCGTTCCTGAGCTGCCTCGCCCTATTGAAAAGCTCTTCCTGGTCTGCGCCTCGAAACTGCAGCATCGATGCTATTTCATTCTTGCTTAAGCGGAGCATTACCTTACCTTTGTACTGTCATTTTGAGATCGGATTCGAGCAACCGGCTGATATTGAAAGCGACTCTTTCCGCAGCCTTCCCGTCACGTAAATTTCCAAACAGGAGATTCGCATACTTCTCCATTTCCAGCTTTTTATCGAGTGGATTTGCCAGTACGTGCGAAACTTTGGCGCATAAATAATTGACATCGCTCACGACAGTCGCAGCTGATTTGATCTGGTGCTCAATCCCGTCCTCAGCGTATCGTGCTGAGCCTGCTGACTGCCTTTCGTTCAGTATCAATATCAATGGCTTGCCAGTGCTCATCCAGGAGAGAGCGATGCTGGAAAGATCAGAAATCATTGCATCACTTTGATTGAAGAGGCTGGCAATGTCTGCGGAACTGTCATTCTCGAATGTGACATTTGGATAATTTTTTGACTCATTTTCCCATTGCCTGATCAGCTCTGGATAGTGGTTGTCAGTGCTCGGATGCGGGCGGATGATGATTTTCAGCGCCTCGTTGCTTCCCCTTATAAGCGTTGTCAAACACTTCCCCCTCAACAGGTCGAGACAGCCCAAGCCCGGATTGAATGTCGGTGCAAAGAGGATGGTATTTTTGAGGTCAGTACGCACTGCAGCATGACTGCGGAACAAATTGTCAAGTAAAGGAAATCCTGTTACCCATATTTTTGATTCATCGATCAACAACTGTGTCTTGAAAAATTCGGCAATCGAATCTGACGAAACGCAGATTTTATCGGCATTGGAGGCGCCGACAGCCAGGTAATTTTTATCGGCCAATCCATGGCGAGTATTGACGATCATTGTGCCGGGCAGTGTTGCTCTTAAAATCGGCAAAAAGCGTGGGAATACTTCAGACGTTACTATCACCTTCGGACTCAGGCCTGCAACTGCCCAAAGGTGCTCGACAAAAACACATTTGTAGCCAGCGATTTGCAGAAGCTTCGCAATTCCGGCTTGTATCGGATAATGAAAAGGATTTGCCAGAAAAAATGCTACGTCGATCTGGCGTGGAGCCGTGTCAGAAAACACCCAGCGGTTGTATTCCTGAATATTTTTATTGCCACAATTTGGGCGCTGAAATCTTAACGATTTGCTCCTGGCAATCCGGGCAATCATGTCGAGATAGTACAGACTGTTGCTTGCAATATTACTCTGCCCGAGGAATTTGCAGAATTCATCGTCGCGCAAAAGATTCAATGCGGCAGTGAAATTCAGCGAATTCAGTAAAGCGTTCAGGCAAACCAGCTTCAATGGATGGCTGTTGCAATTCACGTCGAGCGCCCTTCGAGTCATCAATTCGACTTCGCTGAAATTGAATTGCCCAAGAAGGATGCCGAAAAGTTCGGCCCAACTCTGAATGTCTGACGTGTCTCTGGCCAGTTTTTTTCGAATTAAATTTTCTCTTGTGGCAGCATCCATGTTTTGCACTCGTCACGCTAGCCGGGCTTGCGGGCTGTCTTCAAAATATATTTGTTTCTCTCCATTATTTGCGAGAGCAGTGAGTTAATAATGCTTTCTGCCGGAGTGAGTTGTTGCAGAAATTTTTCGCGCTGTTCAGCCGCCTTGTCGGAAGGGTAGCCACGTCCGGGGGGGTGAATGACTTTCAGTGAGGTGTCGATGATTGTCAGCAATCCCAACGAGAGAGCGCATGCGGTAAACATGTAACAAATGCCCCACCCATAAATATTTTCTTCGTAATTTGCACTTTTCATGCGCTCGACTATCGGTCTGCGCAAGGCAAATACGAGCGAATCAGTCCAGGCAGAAAAGATGAATGGCCCGGGCTTGAGTGCGTTGATCATTGTAGTGCGGGGTGGCCTTGATGGCCATTCGATGTACGGCGCCCATACGCCGACTTGACTATTCTTCGATAGCACGTCGACGCTCCGCTTTACGAGGGCACTCCAGTCGTCAAATTTGCAATCAGCATGTATGACCAACATGAACTCAGCGCTCGAGTCGTCAACGCACGACCGGAATTTGTCACCCCAGAAGAGCTTATTGGGTCTTCGAACAGATCGTGCACCACGCAATTCAATGTGATCGCCAGGATCGGAATAAATAATGGTGACTTTGAATGGAAGCGATTTGAGTTGCTCGGCAATGTTCATTGCACTTTCATGCTGACCTGCCCAGGATATTATGTATACATCACATGATCTCGCGCCGATGTTTGCGTGTTCCAATTGTGATCCATCCTTTGTTTCATTGATTGATTGCTGCCTTCAAATCCGGTTTCGACGGGGCATGATCGTAGCCACACAGTGGCGCGTGCAGAAGCAGCTGTGCAGGCGCGGCAGTCACTTTGAATCTTAAGCGCTCTATTGTCGTGCGAAAACATAAATTCATCGCGATTTTATAAAAGTCATGTCCTTTCGCGCAGGTCTGCACAAGACCGGCGCTTCATAGATTCAGACATTTTTCCATCGGCCTGGAGAGCACTTCCGAAGTTTGGGGCTGCTCTATCCACAGACCAGGATATGGAAAGATTCCTTGGCTGGGCATCACATGCTTGCCTGGTAGCTGACCGGTGATCACCGTTTCGATGGTGATGACGGATTGATCACCGACTTGTTCAGAGAGATAAGCGCCTTTCAAGGCAATGTCTTGTTGTCCAACGGAGATTTTGAGGGGACGATCGGCCCTCCGTGACGCCGGACTGATTTTGGTACGATGGTAAAGAAAAAGGGATTTTGGGTATCGCTGATTCTTTATCTACGTGATCTGGCTACTTATTTTTTCAATTTACTTGAAAACATCGTGCTCGGATCTGGAGAGGGCTTTTACACCGATTTCGAAGAGTGCCGGAATTTCTGTGACGACTTTGCTCATTCAAAAGGCTAATCAGGGCCGGAAATCTAACGACCAGAGAATATCAATCCTGGCTGGATCGGGGTGCTGCAAAATAAAAACTGCGGACTGCGGCTAAGACGCGCGGCCGACCGCGTCTTTCCGATCGATGATGGCGATACTGATCGTCGCGTTGATACCCATGAAGTAAGGCTCAGGCAACCACTTTGCGCACTTGTGTCCGAGCTGAATGCTCGATCCCTTTGGCCGTCCGTCGCCGTCCCATGCGAGCACTTGGGTCGTTATGGCCTGCATCAGCCTTTTCCGGTCCTCCAGCCCCAGCGGTACGCCGCTGTCCATGAACCCGGCATAAAACGACTTCGCCTGCATGTAGATCTCGTGAATGATGTGATGCAGCTGAATGTTCTTAATTTCAGTAAATTTCGTCCGCTCGTCATCGCCGTGCGAGATGGCAGACACGAGTGTGCCGGGATACTCCCCTTTGCGCATCGCCGCCGCAGCCAGCCGGCGGTACAGATCGATGTCCTCGCCTCCCCAGCCGATAAAGCTCTCGTCATAGCCCCCTATCCGCTCGAACGCCGATCGTTCGCAGATGAAGGTGCCGAAGGCTTCCGGATTGATCTTGCCGTTGACTGCGCCGATTCGGTACGTCGATCCCGGCGTTACATTCGCCTCAAGCCAATCGTCCCAGCCTTCATTGACCGAGACATCGGCATCGATGAACACGATCCACGGTGACTTGACCTGTGCCGCGCCGATATTCCTGGCGCGCGGCAGACAGAAGCCAGCGTCATCAGTGACCCGAATGACCTTGATGCCCGGGTGGTTGGCAGCGACCCAGTCCGCGGTACGGTCAGGACATTGATAGTCAACGACGATGATCTCTGTGCAGCGCGTGCGCAAGAGGCTGGGCAGCGTCTGCTGCAGATGATGCAGGCGCCCTTTGCAGGTCGTGACAAAGGTGTAGTCAGGTGTGCTCATCGGGTCAATCACAGTGTGCGGAAATATCGGTCCGTGCCTGGGCATGCCGGCATGCGAAGCGGTAGCTTGTAATTATAAATTCTTGACCAATCTGCGGCGCCGGCAGTGCGCTGTACTGCGCGGTGGCGCGTGATGCAGTCACTCGGCTTTCGCTGATGCGGCCGACAACAGCGCTTCGGCGTACCGCATCATCGGTACATGAGCGTCCAGCTGCCTGTGCATACGCTCGTAATCGGCGCCTTCGAAGCGATGGCTGGCCTTGTTGAAAAACTGGTCGAAGTGACTGGATTCCCAAGTGTTCTTGCCATGCACGGTATACACGTAGAGTTCGGGCTGGTCGATCAGGGCAACCGAATGTTTTTCGGCGATGCGCTGCATCAAATGGCTGTCTTCCCGTTTTCCCAGCGATGGATACTCCGGCATCTTGTATCGCCATGCCAGCAGCGAGTTTTCCCATGGGCGCGTCTGCGTCAGCGCCAGCCGCTGGCGCGCCGGCTCCCACAGGCTGAGCCTCAGCAAGCACAGCATGGCGGCGTCAGTGGCCATCAATGCGCTGTATTGCACTTCCAGGCTGCGTGGATGGCGCAGATCGTCGTCGTCCCAGGTGGTCACGAGATCGCCGCGGGCCAGGCCAATGGTCAGATTGCGCAGGGTGCCGAGCGTCCAGTCGGGGGCGCGAGTGAACCGAATGCGGCTGTCAGCGAGCTCTTCGACGTAGCGCTGCAACTGACCGTCGGCATTCGCGCTGACGATTACCAGTTCCTTGTTGGGATATGTCTGCTTTTGGAAGCATTCGATGGCAAATGCGGCGGGATAGATTTCGCCGCGCGATACCATCAGGCAGGAAATCAGGTGCGCTGCCGGTGCAGGCTTCCCGTTCAGGTCGATCGATTTTTTCGTCAATCGCTGATCTGGCGCGAGCACGGCAATTTCCAGGTTTCGTGTCATGACCGGCATCGGGTGGTTAAGTTGCTGTTCAGGGGAGGCTGCTCTATTTTATGTCGTTGTCTCCGGAACCCGCCTTCACTTGTGACGGACAGTCTTCCGCGCGTAGACCTGGTACAGCGGGAAACTCAGCAATTGCAGGCGATCGAAATGCAGGTTAATGAAGGCATCGATGGCCAGCTTCGGCGTCTTCAGCGGGTGGCCGGTGTCGGCTGCGCCGCCGCGCCACAGATAATCGTCGAAGATGATAATGCCACCCTCGCTGAGCAGCCTGAAGGACAGCACGGCGTCGCAGATGACGTCGCAGGCCTGGTGTGAGCCGTCGACGTAAATGAAGTCAAAGCTCTCCTGCTTGCCCTCGGCAATCAATTTACATAGTTCAGCGTCCGAGGGACCTTTGCGGATATCGAGCTCGACCGGATGTGCCGCGTTCGCGACTGCGCGCCGAATGTTGCGCTGAAAGCGCGCCTCGACAGCAGGCATGTCCGCTTCAAACGGCCCATCCTTGCGATGCTCTGCGCCGCCCTCCCAAGAGTCGATGCAGGTCAGGCGAATAGGATGACGGCTGCCCAGCGTCCCTATCAGATGGCAGGCACTAGCGCCTTCGAATGAGCCAATCTCAAGCAGGTTGCGCGGACTGAATTTTGAAAAAATCTGCGCCCAGATCTGCTTCAGGGGTTCGGCAAACCAGTGGTTGGTAAATTCGAAGGCGCGGTCGTCGGGCAGAGGAGAATGGGTAGTCAATTGGTGCGGCGTTGTCGTTGCTTGGGAAAGCCTGGCATAAGCAATCATCGGCACATACCGGGCCGGTCGATGCGGTGCTCATTTTATCGATTTACCGGAGCACGAATCGTAATTCGTGACGCGCAAGTGTCTCAGTCTGACTGACTTAGCTGAGCGATTTTCTGTAAGACGTCCGCATGGTCGGCATCGCAGCGATCGGCCTCGCGGTACGCCGCCAAAGCCAGCGGGATCTGGCCGGTTGCCTCATAGGCGTGGCCGAGCCCCCAGTAGAGCAGAAATGCGTTACCACCCAATTTTTTCGAAGTCTCCAGGTGGCGTAGCGCGTCGTCAGGCTTTCCGGCATGCAGTTGCACGATGCCCAGGTATAGCCATCCGAGGTGGTTGTCGCGATCTCGGCCCACGCTGCTGATCAGGCAGCGTTCAGCGGCGGCCAGTTGGCCGCTGTGAAGCAGCGCTACGCCAAGCACAAAAAACGTATGCGGATTGCCCGGCGCGTCGCTGTGTCGCGCCTTGTCCTCGGCCAGGCACCGTGCTTCATCGACTTTGCCGGTCTGGATTAATGTCCAGATGTGCTCGTGCTCGGCGTCAAAGGGCGGAATAGTCACGGTAATTTCGCGGATACGGCCGGCCTTACGCGCCTGGTGGAAGCGTTCGATAAAATCAAACGGCGGCAGTTGTGTCAGCTCGTCGATATGGTCGATGCAAAAATCTTGAAAGAAGCCGACAAATAAATCTCGTATCGTTTTGTGCATGCCCAGACGATAGGCATCGGCAGTCGACAGCGTGGGGTTCCGCAGATAAAACCGCTCGATACCAATCACCATGAATTCTTCCTGCACCATGCGCCGCTGATCCTCCGGTGTCAGTGCCTCGAACAGTGGCACGTCGATTTTCGCAAGGTTCAGGTCATGTTTGCAGCGTTTGTATAGCGGGCCGCTCGGATAATGGGCAACGGCCTCGTGCAAATCGTCGTGCTCATACTGCCGCACGTGGTTAGACAGATCGAAAAAATCTTCATTGCGTAATGACAGTGAAAAGCGCTGTCGCTGCGACTTATATCGGTCAGTGCATTCCTTTTTTCGCAGCGCGCCAAATTCCCGTTCTGCTTCGCTGAAGCCGCGGATCATGGACTTCAACTGGAGCAGATCGGTGATGGTTTTGCGGTAGCCGATGGGCATATTCGCGTGGGCCCGCTTGATCAGATACAGCACCTGCAGAGGCGGTATTTTCACGAGCGTGTCGAAGAGGCGAGCTTGTTTGGTACACAGCCGTTTCAGCAGGCGATCTGATTCCGACTGGCGGTAATCGAAGCCGATGGTCTTCCACCGATTTCCGTCGGTGAGCGTCAGGGTCGTGGAATGGTCGGCGAAGTCTTCGGCGTGAATGACCCGATCGCCAAGCCAGGCGCGAACGGATTCCAACTCGTCGCGATTCCCGACGAGGTTCAGGTTATTGATTTCGTCCATGGGGCGAAGCCCATGCAACGCGAGCGCAACAGAGCCGATGATGACCATATCTGCAGATGTCAAAGACGGACACGATTAACTGGCGATGCGTCGCTTGAATACAGCGCGCAATACACGAGATTTGCGCCCGCAGTGTACCCGCTTTACTCATTTTGACAAGTTACGGCGCTGGCTCAGCGAAGTTTCTAAAATGCAACCCGCACATGTCATGCGTAGCCCAGCGCGGCCGATTAATCTTTTGAAGAAAATAGTCGCCCGGATGTTGCCTTTTCGCGGGCCTGCGGATGTTCGGGATCGATCTCATAGGCCTGGCGGTAAGCACTGAGGGCCTCGGCATAATTTTTATTCTCTTCGTAGGCCATGCCTAAGGCGACGAATAGTGGCGCATTGTTCGCGCCGTGATGGCGGGCGGTTTCCAAATAATCCAGCGCATCGATTGTTCGTCCGGTTTGCAGCATGACGAGCCCGAGGTGTAGCCAACCCTGTGCATGGTTCGGGATCCTGGCCAGACTGGCGCGCAGACAGATTTCCGCTTGCGGGAAAAATCCCGTCATTTGCAGGATTGCACCCAGCATGAAGCAGGCGTGCGGGTCGCCGGCCATGTCGCTGCGGCGCACCTTGTCTTCGGCAAGACGGCGGGCTTCATCGAGACGTCCATGCTGTATCAGGCTCCAGATCTGCTCGTGGTCTTTACCTATCGCTGGTGCAGATACCTCGGCCGTGCGCACTTGGCCGTGGGCCCGTGCAGATTCGAAGCGTGCAATAAAATCCTGCGTGGGCGGCTGGATCAGCAGGTCGATATGGTCGATGCAAAAATCCTGAAGTCGACCAGTAAAGCGATCGCGGATCGTTTTGCGCAGGCCGAAACGATAGGCTTTCTCTGCACTGAGCGAGTCGTCGCGCAGGTAAAAGCACTCGATGCCAGTAACCATGAATTCTTCTCTGGCTGCTTGCAGCAACTGAGCAGGGGGGAGCTGGCGTAATGGCGACGCTAATTCGCTACCGCAGGCCGTGCTGCTGATGCAGCAAATGCAACTTCGGGTGCCGGGTTCAGCGATCGCATGATGCAAATCGCTATGAACGTAAAGGCGGCCCCAGCCAGGGGCATCAAAAAGATCTTCCTCCTGTATGACCGGCGCGAACAGAGTGCGCTGATTTGCGTAACGTTCGATACATTCCTTCTTCCGTTGATTCCCGAACGCCAGTTGAGCGTCGGTCAGAGATTGAATCCGCGGCTTCAATAGCAGTAAATCACGCCGGGTTTTGTCGGCATGCACGGGCACATTCGCGTGCGCGCGCTTGATCAGGTACAGCACTTCCAGCGGCGGCACTTTCACGATGCGACCCAGTATCTTCACTTGCTTCTGGCAGAGTGGGTCGAGCATCTGGTCAGAAAGCGCCTGGCTGTAATCGAATTCGATTTTCGTCCGGTGCGTGCCGCTCATGAAAGCGAGCGTCAGGTGATTCCCATTGTGATCCTGTTCCTCGATCACGCGATCGCCGAGCCACGCCTTCAGCTCCTCTGCTTCGCTGCGGGTACCGACCAGGTCGATATCACCTACGTCCTTCATTGCGCGCAGGCCGTGCAGCGCCAGCGCAAACGAGCCCGTGATAATCACGACAAGATCCGGCCGGGCTGTAAGTGCGCCGGCAGGAAATCGAGGCGCAACGATTGATCGCCATAATTTGTCGTTGCCAGCAGGCCATCGCTTCGGATATCGAGGCCGTGCGGCATCCAGAATCCTTCGATTTTCTGGACGAGCTGGATCTTTTCGTCCCGGATCGCAAAAACATCGACGACATCTTCATACTGGTTCGCGGCGAAAATGTAGTCGCCGAATTCTTTGCTGGCATCAATATGTCCGCTGCCGCGCCACACGTCGACCAGTACAGGGGGCGCTGTTCGAAGATCTTCTGGCATCCGGTATAAATAGGCGGTCGCATACATGGCTTTGAGTGGCAGCGTGCTGTCGGGAGCGAGCTTGCCTTCAGTAATATGCGGCGTACGGGCGAAGACCAGTGCATGCTTGCCATCGGTCGTGAAGGCTACGTCCTGTGCCTGTTCATCGGTGCCGATCGTCCACAGAATGCGGTCTGCGGCATAGTCGACGATCTGGAAGCATTTATTATTTTTGCCGCAATAGGAAACCCAGATCAGGTGAGGATAATTCGGGACGTAGCGCACGCCATGCGCACCCTTGAAATCATTCAGGTTCAGCTCTCGCAGGAAGACAATTTTTTTGTTGTCGACTCGATAGAACGAGACGGATCCCTGCGCGAAATTGGTGACGACGAACTCGTTTTCGCGGACGTCGAGCAGGTCGGTTGCGACGGCATGGCCGTTGCCAATTAACGAGGGATGGTGATGCAGCAGGGAGATTTTATTGCCTTGCCCCAGTTCGACAAGGTAGCAGCGGCACTCATTGAAATCGCAGGCGACGAGAACATTGTTTGACAAGAATCGGACCGATGTCAGTCCCGATATCCTGGCGCGATCCCTGATGGTGGCAAAGTAGGGAGGGCGATAAGAGGGAAACTTGAATTTCAGCATCTGTGACGGCTCTGCTCGATTAGCCTTTTTTGAAATACAACATGCCGGCCTGTTCTAGATCCGGTGCACCGGTGTAGCGGCATGACGTGGCCTGATTGAACAACGGCCAATCGGGTAGCGCTTTCATTACCAGATCCAGGATTCTGTACTCGATCGAATTATTCCAATACACCGAACGTGTTACTGCGTCCCGGACGCGCTGCTCCATGCCGGGATAAAACTTAAAATGCGCCAATACCAGCTGTGCCCGATTCGACACCGGCCGGTTCAGGCGATGCGCACTCAGCATGTTAGTGCCGGCCGTCCATTTGACCAAAGGTATTTTGTTAATGCTCGGGTATTTGTAGCCGGCCAGCTGTTCCGCGATTTCCGGGTGTCGTTGCAGTGCCTGCCCCAGCATTCGCGCTCTCACGCCGTCCGAGTACGAGATGAACGCCGGCTCGCTCATCTTGTCCGGCCAGTCGATTTTGCGGTATCGGTCAAAATTTTTGCAGATGCTGAACGGATCCTGCTGAGCAGGAGGCTGGTTTAATGATGCGAGCTTGTCAGGGAAAAAATCGATCATCAATGCGCGCGCAGCGTCCAGACCAGCGGCCTCGAGGTCGCTGATGAGTCCGCAGATATCAGAGTACGGCGCCGGCAGAACCAGGAATTCATCGGCATCGACGTTCAGTACCCAGCGGTCCTTGAACAAATGCGCAGGTATGATCGAGCGCGCCCGTACGCCAAAACGCAAGCCGTCGACGATATCGGCGAAATCGCGATTCGCGTGCAGGATGCCGCAATCGTCGGCAGCTGCCAGAATGGCCGGCGTCGCGTCAGTCGAGTTATTGTCCAGGAACCAGAACTCGCGCACGCCCAGCCGCCGGTAATGCTGCAATAAATGCGGAAGGAAGTAACTTTCATTGCGCACCACGGAAAACAGCAAAGGCTGGCCCTCGTGGGTCAGCGGCTTTTTTATGATTGATATCCTGACGTCGTCCATGGAAATGCCCGGTATTGATCTCTGTCGCGTGCCCTTTTTTCTGTCGCTGGCCATTGACGACCATGCAGACGCGATCGCGCCGACCGAATTTACCCTTAAGCCGGACGATGTGCTCGACAATTTTGCAAGACTTTTCCAACTTCCAGTCCGACATGAAATTTCTCTTTATTCATCAGCATTTTCCAGGACAGTTTAAATTCCTCGCGCCCGAGCTCGCTCGTCAGGGCCATGACGTGCGCGCGATGCTGATGCGCAAAGTCGAGGCGCCGGTGTGGCAAGGTGTGCGCCTGTACCCGTATTTTCCCGCACGCGGCAGCACGCCGAATATTCAGCCGTGGGTATCGGATTTCGAGACCAAGGCCATCCGCGGTGAAGCCTGTTTTCGGGCGGCGCTCGCGATGAAGAAGGAAGGCTATGCGCCCGATGTGATCATTGCCCATCCCTCCTGGGGCGAAAGCCTGTTCATTAAGAACGTGTGGCCGCAGGCCCGGCTGGGCATCTATTGCGAATATTTTTATCGCGAGCATGGCGGCGATGTCGGCTTCGATCCCGAGTTTGATACGCAGGATGACGGTACGGCCTGCCGGCTGCAAATGAAGAACCTGAATTATCTGGCGCACTTCGATCTGGCCGATGCCGGCATCAGCCCGACTGAGTGGCAGGCCAGTACGTTTCCGGCGTCGTTTCGCGACAAGATTTCGGTGATTTTCGATGGCATCGACACTGATGCTGTCACGCCGAACCCCAAGGTGCGCATGACGCTCCCCGACGGTTCTGTGCTGACGCGCGACGATGAGGTGATCACTTTCGTCAACCGTAACCTGGAGCCCTACCGCGGCTATCACATCTTCATGCGCGCACTGCCCGCGTTGCTGAAGTCGCGGCCTCGGGCGCGCGTGCTGATCGTCGGCGGCGACAGCGTCAGCTATGGCGCACGCGCGCCGGGCGGCAAGACATGGAAGGACATCTTTATCTCGGAGGTGCGGCCGCAGATCGCCGATGCCGACTGGGCGCGCGTGCACTTCCTGGGGAATATCCCCTATGACAAATTCATCCCGCTGTTGCAGCTGTCGACGGTGCACGTGTACCTGACGTATCCGTTTGTGCTGTCGTGGAGCTTGCTGGAAGCAATGAGTGCCGGCTGCGCGATCGTGGCCAGCGATACTCCGCCGCTGCGCGAGGCGATACGGCATGGCGATACGGGCCGGCTGGTGAATTTCTTCGATGCCGATGCGCTCACCGCGGAGGTGGTGGACTTGCTGGGCGATGCGGCCGAGCGTCGGCGGCTGGGCGGCAACGCGCGCGAGTTCGCGCGCAGCCGTTATGATTTGAAGACGATTTGTCTGCCGGCCCAGTTACGCTGGGTGCAGGCATTGGCGGCGGGCGCGGCGCTGTAGCGCGGGAATTCCGGCGCAATGCCGGGACGCTGCCCTGGCAAGCCCGTCAGTGCAGCACTTGCGTATCGGCGGCGCTGGCGGCGGCCGTGTCGCCGTCACGCATCCACGCCGGCCAGACATCGATGGGCCAGTCAGCCTTGCGGAAAATGTTCAGCAAGATCTGCAGCAATTGCCACGCATGATCGTGGCTGAGCGACAGCACCGCCGGGCCGACCGGGAGTTCCATCGTCAGCAGCGCGCGGCGTTGCGTCAGCCGCGCATGGATAGACTCCAGCAGCGGCAGATCACGGGTATCGACCTCGGCCACTGGCGGGGCGGGCTCGCGCTTCATGAGCGCCGCCTGGTGCCGGAAGCTCAGCAGCATCTCTTTAGGCCCCGGGCCCGACGTGCTGCTGCCCTTGCCGGCCGCCGGCGCGGAGGCAACGGCTTGTTCGGCCGTGACGGTCTTGTCGAGGTGCGAGAGCAAGGCCTTCACCAGCCTGCGCGCCAACCGTTGGGTCAGCCACGCTGCATGACGTTCGCCGTCGCTGGCCTGCATGCGCGCCAGCAGCCGGTCTTGCGTGGCTGAATAGTCGAACGTGACCCTCTCAAGCCGCCGTGCGGCGGCCTGCGGAGACGCAGGTTCCGCCACGTCCGTCGCGCTGTCCGTCATTCTTCCTTCATCGCTGCTGCGATACGCTTGGTCAGCGGGTGCATCAGATAGGTCAGCAGCGAGCGCTCGCCGGTCTTGATCAGCACTTCGGCACTCATGCCCGGCTGCAGGTGGCGATCACCAAGCTTCTTGACGCCGTCTTCAGTGAGGCTGACGCGGGCAAGATAGTAGGAGCTCGTGCCTGCCGGCGTCTGTTCCGTCACGACGTCGCCCGAGATCGAGTCGATCTTGGCGTCGACCACCAACTGCGGCGAACGGGCAAACGCGGAGAAGCGCACGGCGACCGGATCATTCGGGCGCACGCGGTCGATCACGTTTGTCGGAATGCGCGCTTCCAGCACGACGCCTTCTTCCTTCGGCACGATGTCCATCAGTTTCTGGCCGGCGCCGGCCACGCCGCCAATGGAGGCGACGGCCAGTCCGACCACCTGTCCATCGACCGGCGCCTTGATCTTCACGCCGTTCAGTTCGCCCGTGATCGCTTCGAGCTTCTCACGGCCGGCCTGCACATCGCGGCGCACGTCCGCCAGCTGCGACGCGGTGTCCTTTGCGCCATCCATCAGCCGCTGGGTCTTGCGCAGGTTGAGCTCGGCGATCGCGCGCTCGGTACGCAATTTGGAACCGTTCAGGTCGGCCAGGATCGAGTTCAGCTCGGCCTGCGATTGTTCGAGCGTCAGCACCTGGTTGCGCGGCACATAGCCGTCGGCGGCCAGCTCGGCCATGTTCTTC
>JACCDS011347934.1_pt1 | contig 15240 bp, 15 predicted proteins | sample 7446441 | NCBI WGS metagenome assembly JACCDS01 (sample SAMN15323445, study PRJNA562643) | freshwater metagenome | isolation source: river surface water | place: USA:Blue River Watershed | collected 2017-08-17 | reverse complement strand
CCCCGGGCTTCTCTGGCGCCGACCTGGCTAACCTGGTGAACGAGTCTGCGCTGTTTGCCGCGCGCCGCAACAAGCGCCTGGTCGAGATGCAGGACTTCGAGGACGCGAAGGACAAGATAGTGATGGGTCCGGAGCGCAAGTCCGCCGTGATGCGCGAGGAAGAGCGCCGCAATACCGCGTTCCACGAGTCGGGCCATGCGGTGGTCGCGAAGCTGCTGCCGAAGGCCGATCCGGTGCACAAGGTCACCATCATGCCGCGCGGCATGGCGCTGGGCCTGACCTGGCAGCTGCCCGAGCATGACCGCGTGAACATGTACAAGGACAAGATGCTGGAAGACATCGCGATCCTGTTCGGCGGCCGCATCGCCGAAGAGATTTTCATGAACCAGATGTCAACCGGCGCGTCGAACGACTTCGAGCGTGCCACCAAGATGGCGCGCGCAATGGTCACCCGTTTTGGCATGTCCGAGACGCTGGGTACCATGGTTTACGAAGACACCGATCAGGATTCCTATTTCGGTCGCATGTCGTCGAAGACCGTGTCCGAGGCCACGCAGCAGAAGGTCGACGCCGAGATCCGCAAGATTCTCGACCAGCAGTACGAAATGTCGCGCCATCTGCTCGAGACCAATCGCGACAAGGTCGAGGCGATGGCCAAGGCGCTGCTTGATTGGGAAACCATCGACGCCGATCAGGTGAATGACATCATGGCAGGGCGCGAGCCGCGTCCGCCGAAGGTCACGCCGACATCGCGTCCGAGCGGCGGAGGTTCCACCGACGGCGGGGTCGAACCCGCCGCAGCACCGGCCTGACGCAAGTGCAGCAAACCATTTGCGTAATTCTTTTTTGACGGGCCATTGCTGAAGCGGGGTGGGGAGAAATCCCCACCCCGTTTGTATGTTCAGCGCCCCTTGGTCCCTTTCCCCGAATGACAGATTTCCCCCGCTCTTACCTGCAATGCGGCCGCTATCGGCTGGACATCTCCGGTGACGCTTTCCGTCCGCTGGTGATGGGCATCCTGAACGTGACGCCTGATTCCTTTTCCGACGGTGGCCGTTTCGACGCGCTCGAGCTGGCGATTTCGCATGCTGAGCAGATGATCGCCGACGGCGTCGACATCATCGACATCGGTGGCGAATCGACGCGCCCCGGTGCGCCGCCGGTGTCGCCGGAAGAAGAGCTGCATCGCGTGATGCCCGTCATCTATGCGCTGCGCGATTGCGGCAAGCCGCTGTCGGTCGATACGCGCCGGCCCCTCGTGATGCGCGAGGCGCTGGCCGCCGGTGCCGACATGATCAATGACATCGAGGGCTTTCGCGAGCCGGCCAGCTTGGCGGCGGTCAGCGAAACCGATTGCGCGATCTGTATCATGCACATGCAGGGGCAGCCGCAGAGCATGCAGCAGTCGCCGCATTACGACGACGTGCTGGCCGAGGTGCGCGATTTCCTGCGCGCGCGGGCGGCCGACGCGGTGGCGGCAGGCGTTGCGCGCGAACGCATCTGCGTCGACCCCGGCTATGGTTTCGGCAAGACGGCAGATCACAATCTCAGGCTGCTGGCCTGGCAGGCCGAACTGCAGCGTGAGATTGGCTTGCCGCTGCTGGCGGGACTGTCGCGCAAGAGCACGATAGGGCAGATCACCGGCAAGCCGGTCGAGCGGCGCATGGCTGGCAGTCTCGGCGCCGCGCTGGTCGCGGCCGAGCATGGCGCGCGTATCATTCGCGTGCATGACGTCGCCGAGACGGTGGATGCGCTGAAAGTATGGGACGCCGCAAGGCGCGCCCGCTGAATTCGATACAGACAAGGTTACGGAGCACCATGGGACGACAATATTTCGGCACTGACGGCATACGCGGACATGTCGGCCAGTTGCCGATCACGCCCGATTTCGTGATGCGGCTGGGCTATGCGGCCGGCAAGGTGCTGGCGCACGATGCCGCCGGCAGCGGCCGGCCCACGGTGCTGATTGGCAAGGACACACGCATCTCCGGCTACATGCTGGAGGCAGCGCTGGAAGCGGGGTTTTCCGCGGCGGGCGTCGACGTGATGCTGGCCGGCCCGATGCCGACGCCGGCCATTGCCTACCTGACCCGCGCACTGCGGCTGTCGGCCGGTGTGGTGATCTCGGCGTCGCACAATCCTTACCATGACAACGGGATCAAGTTCTTTTCCGCCTCCGGCAACAAGCTGCCCGATGCGGTGGAGATGGCGATCGAGGCCGCGCTCGACGCGCCGATGAGCTGCGTCAGTTCGGAAAAACTGGGCAAGGCCAGGCGCCTGGATGACGCGCGCGGCCGCTATATCGAGTTCTGCAAGAGCAGCTTTCCTAGCGAACTCGACTTGCGGGGGCTGAAGCTGGTCGTCGATTGCGCGCACGGCGCCGCGTATCACATCGCGCCCGACGTCTTCCATGAACTGGGTGCGGAAGTGATCGCCATCGGCAACCAGCCCAACGGTCTTAACATTAACGACGGCGTCGGCGCCACCGAGCCGGCGGCACTGGTGCGCGCGGTGCGCGAGCATCAGGCCGATGCCGGCATCGCGCTTGATGGCGATGCGGACCGCCTGCTGATGGTCGATGCGGCAGGGCGCGTGTACAACGGCGACGAGCTGCTGTACGTGATGGTCAAGGATCGCCGGCAGAACGGCGGCATCGAAGGCGCGGTAGGCACGCTGATGACGAATATGGCGGTCGAATCGGCATTGCGCGACATGGGCGTCGGTTTTGCGCGGGCCAAGGTGGGCGACCGTTATGTGCTGGAGATGTTGCAGGAACGTGGCTGGCAGGTCGGCGGCGAGGGCTCCGGCCACATGCTGTTCCTCGACAAGCACACGACCGGCGACGGCATCATCTCTGCGCTGCAGGTGCTGTCCGCACTGCGCCGCCATGACTGCTCGCTGGCCGACAGCACGGCCGATATGCAGTTGTGGCCACAGACCCTGCTGAACGTGCGCATTCGTCCCGGTTTCGACTGGCAGGCAAGTCGGGATCTGATGTCGGCGAAACAAAGCGCGGAAGCCGAACTGGGTCGCAATGGTCGCGTGCTGATCCGGCCTTCAGGCACGGAACCGCTGCTGCGCGTGATGGTCGAGGCGCGCGACGCCGGCCAGGCGAAGGCGCTGGCCGAGCGGCTGGTGGGCTGCCTGCCCGCTTGAAGAGGCCCGCGCTGACCGAACTTGCAACTTCGTCGTCCCGACCCGAGGTGATAGGTTATAATTCCCGTCTTCGGAGTGTGGCGCAGCCCGGTAGCGCACCTGCTTTGGGAGCAGGGGGTCCAAGGTTCGAATCCTTGTACTCCGACCAGTAATACAAAAACGGGTTGTCATCGACAACCCGTTTTTTCATGTCCCTACGTATCAGACACTGCCCATAGCTCAGTTGGATAGAGCAACTGCCTTCTAAGCAGTAGGTCGCAGGTTCGACTCCTGCTGGGCAGGCCAGATTCCCTCCGAACCTTCCTTTATGCGGTCGCCAGCAGGATGCGCGTGGTCACCCGGCAGGCGCCGGCCACCAGCAGGCCGGTCCCTATCGCTGTTCCCATCGAAAACAGTTTCAAGACCCGCAACGCTGCTGACTAGTTTCTGTCAATTATTTCCATCCGGCCAATACAAGCGGCCGCCGAATTTTCGAAACTGCCCGAAAGGGTAGTAAACAAATTCTTTCCGTAAGGCAATAATCTGAACCGGAGCGAGTGAGGTAGCACGTCGCCTTGCTTGTAAATTTTGGAATATTCGACCGGGGGAAGTATGGGGATCGGCGAAAAACTCGCAAGACAGCGCAATCTGCTGGGTATATCGGCTGACGACATTGCAGCCGCGACCGGCATGAGCCTGCGTCAGATCACGGCCATTGAAGCCGACACCCATCAGTTCGCTGCCCCGGCCGATGTCAACCGCATGATTCGCCTGTACGCGCGCAAGCTGGGCGTGACGCTCGATGCCGACCCGCCGGGTATCGACAAGCGCTGCGCGGAGGCTGCTGCGGTGGTCTTGCCGCCGCCACCGATTCCCGGTTTCCTGCTGAAGCAAGCCCCGTCACGCGCGGAATGACGGCCAGTGTAGGGTTCTGAAAGAATCCGACGGCACATTTCTATAATTTTCGTAATTGTACGGGTCTGGGGAGAGATCGCATGCCACACCCGGTGCGCAAGGTAGTCACCATTCATGACGAAAGAGAAGCGGCACGCCACGCGCGCGGGCATGTCTGCGTCATTGAAGATGACGACGCAGTGCGTGGTGCGGTCAGCGCCATCTTGCGGCATGACGGTTATGCGGTCAGCGAGTTCAGCTCTGCCGCCGCCTTCCTCGAGTTCGAGGCGAAGGCCGAGCCGATGTTCGCCGGTCCGCAATGCCTGCTGCTGGACGTGAAGATGCCTGGCGCTTCCGGCCTGGAGTTGCAGCAGCGCCTGGCTGACATCGGCGTGTCAGCGCCCATCGTGTTCATGAGCGGCGGCAGCAGCGCTGCCGAGGCGGTGCAGGCCATGAAAAGCGGCGCGATCGATTTCCTGATCAAGCCTTTCGACGATGAGAAGTTGCTGGCGGCGATCGATGGTGCGCTGGCCAAGTGCGTGGCCGACGAGCAGGCCAGCCTGTCGACGCAGGAAGTCGAGCGACGTTTCTCGACCCTGTCGGTGCGCGAGGAGCAGATCGCGCGGCGGGTCGCGAAAGGTTTGCTGAATTTGCAGATCGCCGCCGAGCTGGGCATCGCCGAGCGCACGGTCAAGCTGCACCGCATGCACATGATGCGCAAGCTGGGGGCTGCGAATGTGATCGAACTGGTTCGGATACTCGACGCCGTCGGCTGATGTGCCCGAATGGGCTATGGGCAGGCGCCTTGGCGAGAGTTATCTTGAGTGGCTGCCCCGGCAGCAGATACATAGAACAGCAAGAATGGAGTATCCCTTCATGACTCATACCTCGAATGCGATGGTCGATACGTCGGTCAATCCCACGATGCCGCAGTCTTTCGCGAAGCATCACGACACGATTGCCGAGATCTCGCGCAAATGGCTGGCCGGCATCCATTCCGAGCAATTCGGCGCCTGCCATGAATACCTGCTCGCGGTTCGGCTCGCGCGCCACATGACGAAAACCGACGTAGTTGCCGCCAGCATGATCGATGGTGATCCGGCCAGCGGCGTGTCCTTGCCGACGGTCTCGAAAATCGAGAGCGGCACCTATGGCGAGCCGGGCTTTCGCACTATGGTGCGGCTGGCACGTGGCTACGGTATCAGCGTCAGCTCACTTGAGCGTTTCTTCGTGTGAGCATCGCCTTTGAATCTTACGGAGACACGCGTCCGGTCGATCTCTCGGCGGATGATGGCGATGAAATTGCGATCGACGGCAAGCGCCTGAAGCAGTTGCGCATCGAGCGCGGGCTATCGATTCCCGAGGCTGCCCGACTGGCCACACTGTCGCGCGAGCAGGTAGATCAGATAGAAAACGGCGGCTTGGTCGCGTTTTACGGTGCGCGTCATAAAGTGCTCGCGGTACGCAAGTATGCGCAATGCTTTGGCCTGTCTATGGACGAATTGGTGCTGCCGGTCGTCGCCGAAGCTGCGATCATCGCGCCAGCCCCGATGCCTTTGACGCAAATGGCGGCTGACGAAGAGCTGCCAGCTCCATCCCGGCTGTCGGAAATCAGCTTCAGGCGGCTGCCGCTGGCGATCGTAATCGGCGTGGCACTGGTGCTGGTGTTCTCTACACTGCGCGGCTTGATGCCGGCCCCGGCTGAGTTTCCGCCACCAGCACCGGTAGCCGAGCTGGCCTCACCGGTGAACGCCGACGTGCCGTCCGCGCCGTCCGCCGTCGCTGAAGCAAGCCCGGTGATGGCATCGCCCGCGGGCGAGCCGCTTGCCTCGGATGCCTGCGCACTGAGCGCCGGGCCAGACACGCCGCGCTGGGCGCCCGCGCAGGCAAGGAATGCCAGCACGCGCGTTTTCCTGAGCAGCGCCGCGCCTGTCGACGTCTGCGTCACCGACGCAACCGGCACATCGACGCCGCTGACCCTGAAGCCCGGCGCTATGACGTCTGCGGCTGGCAAGCCGCCGTACATTGTGCGATCCGAGCGCCTGTCGCAGGTGCAGATTTTCCTGCAGGGCCTGAAGGTGAGGGTGCCGGCGTCGGCAATGGCGGTACACTTGATCACCACGGCCTCCGTGCGCTCGCCGGAGCCGGCCCCCGCCAGCGAGCGCGAGCAATAACGCCACGCGATGCGCGGCACTACCTGGCACCGAGCGACAATTGTTAGAGCTCCATCCGCAGACCGTCATACTGATGATCTGCATGGTCTATCTGGTCATGCACGCAGTCATCTGGTTTGCGCTGTCGGAACAGCGCAATGCGCAGGTGCGCCTGTGGAGCATCTCGGGCCTGCTGAGCGGCTTCGCCGTGATACCGCTGTCCATGCGCGGCATCGTCAGCGAGTTTGCCTTTATCTATCTGGGCCAGATCTCCATGGTGATCGGCAATGCGGGTCGCTGCCTCGCATTGCGCATGTTCTTCGATCGCGTGTCCGCCCGATCGAAATGGTTTTATGCGATCTCGACCGTCCTGTTCCTGACGGTGCTCATCGGCGGTTATGAATCCGGCGTGCCCGAGCGCACGCTGGTGACTTTCTATTTCGCGTTCTATGCCTTCATCCTGGTCGATTATTTCCTGCTCGGCTACTGGCTTAAGGCCGGGAAGCGCAGCCTCGGTTGCGACTTGCTGATGGGGGCGGGCGTGGGTCTGTCGCTTACGCAGGCCGTGCGTGCCGTCGCGGTCGCGACCAACCCGGCGGCGATGGACATCTACGCGCAAACGGCAGATCAGATCCTGATGGTGCTGGGACAGTTCATCTGCATCCCGCTGTCGAATATCGGCTTTCTCAGAATCTTCCTCGAGGGGCGCGAAGAGCGCCGCTTGCAGGCCGAGCGCGAGCTGGCCGCGTCCGAGGCAAGGGAGATGCTGTCCGGCCGTCACCGGCAAGAGCTGCAGCTGTTGCTGCATGAGCGCGAGGAGATCATCCGCCAGCTCACGCTGTCGAACAAGACCGCGGCGATGGGCGCGTTGGTCGCCAGCCTCGCGCATGAGCTGAACCAGCCCTTGTGCTCGATACGCCTGAACACGCAATTGGTCGAGCGCCTGCTCCACCAGCGCCCGGATGACGACGATGCAGATATCCAGCCACTGATTCAATCGCTGAACCGCGAGAACCGTCGCGCGGCCGACATCATCGTCAAGTTGCGCAAGCTGTTCGAAGACCGGAGCGGTGCGATGGGCGTGATCGACCTGAGCGAAGTCATCCGCGATTGCGTGGCGCTGGTCACGCCTTATGCGCAGGCCCGGCGGGTCAGTCTGGTGCTGCAGGCTGATGACTCCTGCAGGCTGACCGGCGACCAGACCCAGCTGCAGCAGGTGGTGCTGAACCTGTTGAACAATGCGATCGAGGCCGCTGCCGATTGCCCCGGCGGTGCCGGCCGGGTGACTGTCGAGACCCGGTCCGCGGACGCGCAGATGATGCTGGTTGTGTCAGACAACGGCCCCGGCATCAGCCGGGATATCCAGGACTCGGTTTTCGAGCTGTTCAAGTCCACCAAGGCCGAGGGCATGGGCGTCGGCCTGTGGCTCTCGAAGACCGTGGTGAATGCTCACCGTGGCGACATCCAGTTCCATAGCGTGCCCGGCAACGGAACGCGCTTCGAAGTCAGGTTGCCGGTCCATCCGGCCTGAGCTGCGCAGCCAGGTCCTTCACCTCACCCGGTAGCCGAAGCGTTCGATGATTTTCTTGGCCTTGTCCGATTTCAGATAGTCCAGCAATGCGCTGGCTGCCGGCGCAGCCTTGCCAGGGTTGAGCAGCACCGCGTCCTGCCTGAGCGGATCGTGCATCACCTCGGGAACGATCCACGCGGAGCCTGACTTCAACTTGCCGTTTTCCCAGACCTGCGACAGCGCCACAAAGCCCAGCTGCGCATTGCCGCTGCTGACGAACTGAAAGGTCTGCGCGATGCTCTCGCCCTGCACGATGCGCGGCTCCAGCCGGGCCAGCAAGCCGAGCTTTTGCATCGTCTGCACCGCAGCCAGCCCGTAGGGCGCGAGCTTTGCGTTCGCGATGGCCAGATACCTGAACCTGTCGCTCTTCAGCACGCTGCCGTCGGCATCGACCAGCACAGCATCCGGCGACCACAACGCCAGACGCCCGGTCGCAAACGTGAACTGCGTGCCGGCCACGGCCTTGCCTTCGCTGACCAGTCTGGCCGGCGTCTCGTCGTCGGCCGCCAGCAGTACTTCGAAAGGTGCGCCGTTGACGATCTGCGCATAGAACTTGCCGGTCGCGCCCTGGCTGATGCTGAGCTTGTGGCCGCTGTCTTTCTCGAATTCGACGGCGATGTCCTTCAGCGTCTGAGCGAAGTTGCCCGCCACCGCCACCTTGATTTCGGTAGCCTGAACCGGTGCGACGAGCAGCAGGCATGCGGCGACCAGATAGCGTGAGATTTTCATGGCTTGAATTCCTTGTCTGGCCGTCGGGGCCGGTGGCTGCGATACGCAGCCCGGTGTCTTTTGGTGCACGATATTTCAAGATTTAGTCAGGTATATCTTGAAACGAAATGTATTAGAGTATATTTTCAAGGTCAAGCCTGCATTTCATTTTCAAATCAAAAACTCTCCGAGCCGATAGTGGACACCCCGCGCTACCTTCTCGATGCCGAGCTGACCCTGCGCGTCGGCGATGCGCTGCTGGCGAACGCAAAGCGCATCGAGCTGCTGCGCCAGATCGGCGTCACCGAAAACCTGACCCGTGCCGCGAAGATCGCCGGCTACAGCTACAAGGGCGCGTGGGACACGATAGAGCAGATGACGCAGCTGACCGGCGGCAGCCTGCTCGAGCGCCATGCGGGCGGCAAGGGCGGCGGACGCACGCGCCTGACCGAGCGCGGCAAGCAGTTGCTGAAGAATTTCACGCTGATCCAGGCCGAGCATGCGCGTTTCGTCGGTCGCCTCAACCGGCTTGCCAATGGGCTGGAGGCGGACTACGCGCTGCAGACCGGCATCGCTATGAAGACCAGTGCGCGCAATCAGTTCGGCGCACTGATCGTGTCGATCACGCCGGGGCCGGTCAACGACGAACTGGGATTGATGATCGGCGGCAGTCAGACGCTGATCGCATCCATCACGCATGAAAGCGCGTGCGACCTGAAGCTGGCCATTGGCGCGAAGGTGTTCGCACTGATCAAGGCATCGTCCATACAGCTTCACGCGCGCGGTGCAAACCTCGCCGGCAAGCCCAATGTATTCGACTGCGCGGTGCAGACCATCGCGCGCGGCGATCATCGGTCCGAGCTGGGCCTCTCGATTGACGACCGAAGCCGGCTGATTTGCACCGTAGCCAATGCTGATATTGATAATCTGATGCTTTACCCGGACTCAGCGCTTCGCTGCGAAATCGATCCGTCGAATGTCATCGTTGCCATCGCGGCATAAGCAATTTTAATAACAGATATTGCGATATAAAACCAATACAAAATATAGTTCCATAAAGAACTAGTAGGGCTGTTGTCTCTCGCTAATGTTCATTGATCGTTCTCATGAAACATATAGTTTGCAGAAATAAATAAATCTTTTTGCTCTAGTATCGCGTCCATTGTTCGCTGCATTGCAGCGTTTTACATCCAAGGGGACACGCATGCAGACGCTGCAAAACGTAGGGAATGAGTATGTCGATACCAGAAATCTGGCCGAGGTCGGCCGGATGTCCAGGCTGCCCGACAATTTCCCGCGCCTGTGGTCAACCGTGGAGCAGCTGTACCAGGTACTCCGGATCGACGTGGACGAATCGCTCACCACCGATGCGTACCGCTTCCAGCACATCAAATCGCGCACCGGCGCACGCGTTTATTCGGCCGGCGACCGCTGCGATGCCATCTTCATCGTGTACGCCGGCTTCCTGAAGACCTCCTGGGTCGACAAATATGGAAACGAAAAGATTCTGGATTTTCCGATGAAGGGCGACGTGATCGGATTCGATGGCATCGAATCGAAAGAATTCAAGAATACGCTGGTGGCATTGTCCGACATCGAACTGATCGTGGTGCCGATCGATTTCTTTTACTCCAACAGCAGCAATGCGTATGGCTTCCGTCGCAAGATCATGGAGTTGATGAGCAATGCGCTGATCGCCGGTCAGAAGGTCGGTTACATGATGGGCACCTTGCCGGCCGAGGCACGGGTCGCGAAATTCCTGCTGTCGATATCGCAGAAATTCAGGGCCATGGGCTATTCCGACAAGTCCTTCCATCTGCGGATGACGCGCGAGGACATCGGCAGCTATCTCGGGCTGACGCTGGAGACAGTCAGCCGCACGTTGTCGGGCTTCGCGCGCTGCGGATTCATTCGGGTCGACCAGAAGTTCATCGAGATCGTCGACGTCGAGGGGCTGAAGCTGCTGCGCCGCCTGCCCGCCCTCAAGCGCTAGCTTCGGTACGCGCCACGGGCGCCGGCAGTTAGAATAGCGGATGATCACGCGCGGCTTGGCCGCGCGCCGCTTTTCATGCTGACCGGAGCGCCCCATGTCCGAGCAAATCAAGATATTCCGTGGTGACCACGCGCCTGAAGAAGCGCGGGTAGAAAAGAACATTCCCGCCGCGCGCAAGCCCGCGCCGGTGCCCGCACCCGAACCCGAACCCACTGCCGCAGTGCCGATTGCCGCCGCCCCTGCGCCGCAGCCGCCGGCCCCGGCTACCCCTGTCACGGCGGTGAAGGCCGAACCGGCGCTCGAATTTCGTCTCGACGACACCCAGCTGTTTCACACGCCGGACGCGGTGCGGCAGCGCATGGCGCAGATGGCTGCGGTCGCGCATACGACCGCGCACCTGCTCGACGAGCAGGCCGAAGAGAGCGAGCGCATCGCCCGGCGGCTGAAGTCGCTGTAAAAATAAAAGGACCGAAGCACCATGACCCAGACCCCGATGGATGCGAAACAGATTGCGCGTTACCTTGGCGCGCTGTCGATTGAAGAGCGCGTGCAGATCATCCAGTGCCTGCTGGACGCCGGCGACGGCGGGCTGCAGATGCTGGACATCGCTGCGCGCACCGAGCTGGGCCCGTCGGCGGTTTACAAGCAGCTCGAGTCGCTGGCCGACATTGAACTGGCTTCGTTGCGGATGGTCGACAACAACAAGTTCTATGTCGCCAATACCCGGTTGATCAACGAGCTGTTTGACTGGATGGTCCGCCATTACGGCGCCGGCTTCCCTGCGAACAAGGTCGACGTTGCCGATTCCGTGGCGACACAGGAAGCATCGTGATCGACGTCCCGCTGCTTGAGGCCAACGACGAATCGGACCCGAAGGAAAAGCAGGCCGCGGCGCGCAAGACGACGCTGGTCAGCGCCGCGGTCAACAGCGTGTTGTCGGCCGCGCAGGTTGTCATCGGCCTGCTGGCCGGGTCGCAGGGCCTGATCGCCGACGGCATTCATTCGCTGTCGGATCTGCTGGCTGACTTCGTCGTGCTGATCGCGAACCATCACAGCCACAAGGAAGCCGACGACGACCACCATTACGGCCATCATCGCTATGAGACCGGAGCTTCGCTGTTTCTCGGGCTGTCGCTGCTGGTGGTCGGTCTTGGCATGGTGTGGAGCGCGGCCGGCAAGGTGATCTCGCCCGCTGCGCCGCAAGTGCAGGTCGGCGCGCTGTATGCGGCGGTGGCCGCGCTGATAGTGAAGGAAGCCCTGTTCCGCTACATGCTGGCGACCGCGAAGCGGGTGCGCTCGTCGATGCTGGTCGCGAATGCCTGGCATGCGCGCTCCGATGCGGCATCATCGCTGGTGGTGGCGGTCGGCATCATCGGCGCGCTGGCAGGTTATCCGGTGCTCGACACCATTGGTGCGCTGGTCGTCGGCCTGCTGGTCACCCGTTCCGGCTGGGGCTTCTCGTGGGATGCGCTGCACGACCTGATGGACCGCGCAGTGTCGGCCGAAGAACATGAGCAGATTCGCGCGCTGATTGGCTCGACCGACGGCGTGCGCGGCTTCCACGACCTGCGCACCCGCAAGATGGGCGACATGATCATCATCGACGTCCACATCGAGGTCGATGGCAGCGCCACCGTCAGGGAAGGCCACGATATCGCCTACAGCGCCGCCGAGCGGGTCAAGGCCGCACTGCCGGTGCTGGACGTGATGACGCATCTTGACCCGGTCTGACCGGGTCAGAAATTCCTGAACAGCTTCAGCCCGCCGGACTGGTACGCCTGCGGCGTTTCCGCTTCGCCCCAGCTCTGCCTTGTCCTCAGCTCGCCGCTGATCCACCAGCCGTCGTACAGCGGGTATCGGGTCGACAGCGACAGCGATGCCGAACGATTGCGCCGCGCCGTTCCTGCCCCCACGCCCATCCCGTAGTTGCTGTTCGCCAGGCTGCTGGCCAGCGACCAGCGCCACCCGCCGTGCAGCGAGGCCTCGACGCTTGCATAAGTCTCGTCGGTGCGGGTCATCGCCGTCTCCAATGTGTCGGATTCGCGTTCCTGTCGCAAGCCCGCCGTCAGCGACCAGTGGTCATTGAAACTGTGACGCCAGCTGAGCGAAGCGGAACGCTGGCGGCGGCTTGACTGCGGGTCGTTGCGACTGCTGACTCGTGCTTCCAGTTTCACCTTGTCGCTCGGACCGAGCGCCACCGTCATGCGCGGCGCGCTGCCGCTCCAGCTCGCCTCGCGGCTCAGGCTGGAGGCCTCGCGGCCGGTGTCGAACGGCAGCGCCAGCTCCGTATTGCCCAGCCGGATGCGCGGGCCGGTCGACAGTATCAGCGACTGCGCGCGCACCGGATACGGTTGCTCCAGCCGGCTGCGGGACAGGTCGGTCGAGGTCAGCCACTGCAAGCTCGGACTCAGTACCAGCGCGCGCTCACTCGACAGGCGCTCTTCGCGGCGCTCGCCAGGCAGGGTGCGGCTGCTACCGGCGAAGTTCACCGGCAGCAGAGCGTAGGCCGATGCCGGAATGTCATCGGCAAGCGCGCTGCCGGCGGCCAGCGCCGGCAGGATGCCGGCGGTCAGGACTAGGCGGAGGCGTGCAGCGTGGCGCATGGCGGAAAGTCAAACGAGAGGACAGCCGGAGTTTACCTTCCTGATCGGGCGATCGCGCCGGCGGATTTCGCGGTTCACTTCAATTCTTGTGCGTGCCTGCCGTAAAGCATTCAGGACTTTGCCATTTATTCAGGAGATGAGCCCGATGACCGCTGTCCCTTCACGATCACTGCCCCTGCGCTGGGGCATAGGCGCGCGCCTGACGCTGATGGCTTTCGCGCTGGTCGGCGCCGTGCTGTGCGCGCTCGTCGCCGGCATCGGCTATTCGACATCGCAGCTGCTGGAGGAACGGGCGCTCACGCAGGTGACCGATGAGGCGCGCGGCGTGGTCGGCATGGTGAGGATGTTCGACCAGGCGGTGGTCAGCTCGGTATTACGCTTCTCCAAGATGTTCGGCGCGGGCTTTGGCGGCGATTTCAGCGTGGATGCAGCGCACACCGTGGACGTCGGCGGCCGGGCGACACCGGTGATGAAAAGCGGCGGCCTGGTGCTGAACGGCGATTTCACCCTGCCGGACCGCTTCACCGACAAGACCGGCGTGCCGGCGACGATCTTCGTGCGCAGCGGTGATGACTTTATCCGCATCTCGACCTCGGTCAAAAAGGAAAACGGCGAGCGCGCGGTCGGCACCGTGCTCGATCACACGAGTCCTGCCTATGCAAAGCTGATCGCCGGGCAGGCTTACCACGGCCTCGCGCAACTGTTCGGCCGGCACGTGATTACTGCATACAGCCCCTTGCACGACGCCGGCGGTCGCGTGGTCGGCGCGCTGTATGTCGGCGTCGACATTGATGCCGACATGGGGGTCCTGAAAGACAGGATACGTGCGCTGAAGGTCGGGCAGACCGGCTATTTCTTTGTGCTCGACGCGCGCGCGGGTAAGGGGCAGGGCAAGCTGCTGGTGCATCCGGTGAAGGAAGGGCAGGTGATCCTCGATGCGAAAGACAGCGACGGCCGTCCCTTCATCCGCGAGATCATCGGCAAGCGCCAGGGGGTGATCCGCTATCCGTGGATCAATAGCGAGAAGGGAGAGACGGCCGCGCGCGAAAAAGTGGTCGCCTTCGAAACGTTTGCCGACTGGGGCTGGGTGATCGCCGGCGGCGCGTACACCGATGAGATCAACAGTGAATTCAGGCACTTGCGCAACCTGTACTTTGCTGCGGTACTGACAGCTTTGCTGATGGTGGCGCTGGCGCTCTACTTTGCGATACGGCGCATGGTCGCGCAGCCGCTGCACGGCATCAGCCTGCATGCGCAACGCATGGCCACCGGCGACCTCAGCGGGCGGCTCGACACCGGGCGTGGCGACGAGATCGGCGAGCTGGTCGCCGCGATGAACGGGATTGGCGATGGCCTGAGCGCAGTGGTGCAAAAGGTGCGCGACGGCTGTGACCAGATCGCGACCGCATCGAGCCAGATCGCCGCTGGCAACAAGGATTTGTCGGCGCGTACCGAGCAGCAGGCGGCCAGCGTCGAGGAAACGGCCTCGTCGATGGAAGAACTGACATCCACCGTGCGCCAGAACGCCGATCATGCGCTGCAAGCCAACCAGCTGGCTGCGTCTGCGTCCGAGCTGGCTGCGCAGGGTAGCGCGACGGTTGGTCGCGTGGTCAGCACGATGGAACAGATCGCCGCGTCGTCGCGTCAGATGACCGAGATCATCGGGGTGATCGACGGCATCGCCTTCCAGACCAATATCCTCGCATTGAACGCGGCGGTCGAAGCAGCGCGTGCCGGCGAGCAGGGGCGCGGCTTCGCGGTCGTCGCTTCCGAAGTGCGCGCGCTCGCGGCGCGCAGCGCATCGGCAGCGAAAGAGATCAAGACTTTGATTGGTAACTCGGAAGGGCAAGTCGGCCAGGGCAGTGCGCTGGCGACCGAGGCAGGGGCGATGATGCAAAGGGTGATGCAGGGCGTTACGCAGGTATCCGATATCATAGTCGAGATCAGCGCCGCGAGCCGCGAGCAGAGCAGCGGCATCGATCAGGTAAACCGCGCAATCACCCATATCGATCAGGGCACGCAGCAGAACGCGGCGCTGGTCGAGCAGGCTGCGGCGGCGGCCGACAGCCTCGCGCAGCAGTCGACGCAGTTGCTGGGGGCGGTGCGTGCGTTTCGGGTTTAGTGGGGTTTGAGCAGGTCAGGATGGTGGGTTTCGCTGCGCTCTACCCACCCTATGTTTTATCT
>JACCDS010780311.1_pt1 | contig 15253 bp, 10 predicted proteins | sample 7446441 | NCBI WGS metagenome assembly JACCDS01 (sample SAMN15323445, study PRJNA562643) | freshwater metagenome | isolation source: river surface water | place: USA:Blue River Watershed | collected 2017-08-17 | reverse complement strand
CCCACAGAATGATATTGGTCCGACTCATATCCGCAACAATCCCAAAAACTAATACCGTTCGTGCAATGGCCCAGCGAATGGATGAGGCTTCAATTAATTTTTCAGCACGCAATTTACTTGCTCCATACACGGAGATAGGATTAGGCGTTGCTTCCTCTGTGTAAGGCCCATCTGCACCGTCAAAAATAAAATCTGTTGATAAATGACAAAGAAACGAATCGTGCTTTTGACATGCATCAATTAAAAAGGCCACCGCTGTAACATTCAGTAATTCACAACCCGATTGATCTGTCTCACACGTATCCACGTTTGTCATAGCCGCCGTGTGTATGACCACATCTGGTTTATATGTTTCAAATACCGAATATACTTCATTTGATTGGGTAATATCTAACGAAACATACCGATATCCATTGGTTTTCGGAAGTCGATTTTCGCCTCTAGCTGTAGCGATTAAATCGACGGTTGACTCTTGAACTAACAGTTCAACAAGTTTTTGTCCCAAAAGACCATTTGCACCTGTGATTAAAATCGTTTTTTTCATGATTGAGAAGCTAATTGCTCACGTATTTCTTTTAATAATCGTTGGGCACCTTGACTGATTAATTCATTAGCGACTTGTGTGCCAATCAGTTGAGGTTCGATTCCTGTCGCGCTTGATTCCATTTGCTTGTCCCCTGATAAACTGAGAACCCCTGCTTGCAAGTTGATCTGACCATTTACAAGTTTGGCATGTCCATAAACAGGAACGCTACATCCACCGTCTAGTTGGGCCAATAAACTCCTTTCTGCCAAAATACAACGTTCCGTATCCGGGTGATTGCACGCCAAGCGTATGGCTTCACGTACTTGGCTTGCCAATCCAGTCGAACATTGAATAGCTACACTTCCTTGGCCAACGGCTGGAACGTAGGTGTCGAGTGGTAAATGTTCAACAATAAAGGATTCCATTTCCATGCGATGTACGCCAGCAAAAGCTAATAACATCGCGTCGCAATCTCCATTTTTTAACTTTTCTAGTCGGGTTTGCAAATTTCCGCGCATCTCCACGGCATCGTGCTGTGGAAAATGATGGGCCAAAAATGCACGTCTACGCGTAGATGAAGTTCCAATCCGCAAGGATGCAGATTGACCTAATCGAATCGCTGAGTTTAAGCTTAAAACGACATCGTGGGCCGCTTCACGTTCTGTGAAGGCTATAAGCGGAAGGTCGTCAGCTAGGGTAGAAGGTAAATCTTTGGCCGAATGTTGAGCGATATCAATGTCACCTGTCCGCAACATCGCTTCTAATTCTTCGGTAAAAACACCTTTTGCACCAATTTTCGATAAGGATCGGTCGAGGATTTTGTCTCCTATGGTACTGATGGCGACCAATTCATACGTCATCCCAGCAGCTTCCAGCAGCCGACCGATGTGGTTGGCTTGCCAAAGGGCTAAGGCGGAATTTCGTGTTCCTATTCGTATGTTATTTTTTGGCTGCATTCGCAATTCGAATTATTTGCAAAGATAAGTCTAGGTGAATCATTTTCGCGCGCCCGTTCCGTTCTAAATGATAGTAGGCAGTAGAAAGTTTCTCGCTTATTTGTTCAATCGCCTCCCGGTTCAGTGTTTTTGAAAAGTTGGTGATAAATCCACGTTCTTTTTCGAGTGCTTTTATCAAACTAGGGGCATCTGCAATTTGGTATAAACACTGCCTGAATATATGTAAAGCATATTCAAGCAGGCCTTTTTGTTCTTCTTTTGGGAGTGCATCGTACTGATCGGCCAGGGTGGCCAATTTGCTCAAATTTTTGCTGTAAACCGCGCGCATCCAGTCAGCAAACCAGGTAGAAGTACTCAAGTTTTCTGTTTTCGCTTTCTCCAGTGCCCAAGAAATATTCCCTTCAGCACTGTAGGCTAGATTTTGAGCGCGATCATGATCGATGCCTTCTTTTTGTATTAAAAAATCGACTAAATCGGATTCGTCAACTGCCTGAATGGCAACTCGTTGGGTGCGCGATAGTATGGTCGTTAAAAGCTTTTGTGCATCGGAGCAAACCAATAAAAACAAGGTTGACGTAGGTGGTTCTTCCAATGTTTTAAGCAAGGCATTTCCAGATGATAAATTCAAAGATTCCGGATGCCAAATTAGGACAACTTTAAACGGAGCCTCAAATGGTTTAAGGCTGATTTTAGGGATTAATTTCCGAGTTTCTTCCACCGGAATGTTTCCCTGTTTGTTTCCTTCAGCCCCCATGGCGCCTAACCAATCGGGGAGGGTTCGGTAGGGTGAATCCAATAAAAATTTCCGCCATTCGGGCAGAAAAACATCTGATTCGGCCTCTTTCACTTTCTTAGTTGTTACCGTAGGAAACATGAAAACAAGATCCGGATGGACACCGCGATGCACTTTTTGACAACTAGGACATTGTCCGCAGGCGTCATCACCTTTTTTATCAGTACAAAATAAGAAGGAAGTAAATGCTAAGGCCATGGCCAACTGTGCGCCTCCATTCGGTCCATGAAAAAGTTGGGCATGTGCGATGTGTTGAGTTAACACCGCTTGGCTCAATTGTTTTTTGGTCGTATGAAGTCCGGGAATATCCTGAAAACGCATCCTCTAATTTCGGTCTTTTGCTTCCGCTTTCCAAATCGCTTGCATGTTGGATTCCAGATTTTCTGGAATTTCTTCATTTTTGGCACTTATCCATGCCAGAGCACTTCGTTTTGCTTCTTCGAATCGATAGGTCTGTGTGTTTGGAAATTCACCCCAGGTAAACGCGGGTATGAATTTGGGAAGGAAGTCGGTTCCGCTGATGTTGCTATGGCAACTCACCACGGTCCCTGTATTGAATTTGGTGCTTATGCCTGTGGTCACAAAATCACCCATCAAAATACCAAATGACTTCACTGCCGTTGGCCGCATTTCCTTTTTCGTATAATCATATACGTTTACTTTTTGTAGGTCATTGCGGACATTGGAAGTAGTTGTCATGGCGCCCCAATTGCAGTAGGAGCCAACGATGGAATTTCCTAAAAATCCATCGTGAGATTTGTTTGAATAGGGGTAAATGATGGATGCGCTTATTTCGCCGCCAACTTTACATTTTTCTCCTATGGTTGTATTGGGGCGAATTTTAGCGCCAATGTTTGTTGTGCTACCAGCTAATAAAGCAGCAGGTCCTTGAATGAGTGTACCTATTTGAAGGTTCACATCCGCACCTATATAAATGGGGCCATTACTTGCATCTAGAATGCTACCGTGTATAGTTGCACTTGGATGAACGAAGCAATTTTCAGGTTCAATGAAGTTTGTACCCTTTGCCGCATATTCGGTTATATCAGGATTATTTGGATGTATTTCATTTCGAAGAGCCCAATCATTTGCTGAAAGGCAATCCTCGGGGTAGGCGATGAAAAGTGGCTGTTTTACTAGTTGATGAGCTTGTAAATCATTCGGATTTTGCTTTCCTTCAGATCGGTAGGCAATCCATTGATCTTGCCACATCAGGCAGGTGTTAGTTGCTAGAGTTTGGATGGCGCCAACTAATTCATCTGTTGGTAAACAAGATCCTACTATATAGCAGTCGTTTGGAATTCGATTTGCTATTGCCTCCCATTTATTTTCAATCGTACTAAGGCCTATGAATAAGTCCTTCAACTCACGTGTGTACGTAAGTGGTAGCAATTGCTGTACAATTTGACGATCATTGATCAGTTGGCTCGTATTCCACATAGCGCAAATTAAATGAAAAAAGCCTCGACCAAAAAATGGAAGAGGCTTTTCTTTATGCTAATAAGAAGTATTAGTTCTTCGCGTAACGCTTGTTGAATTTGTCTACACGTCCAGTTGTATCTAACAATACATTCTTTCCTGTGTAGAAAGGGTGTGATTGAGAAGAAACCTCTAGTTTGTAAACAGGGTAAGTTGCGCCTTCGAATTCAGTTGTTTCAGTAGTTTGAACACATGAACGTGTCAAAAACTTGTAATCAGCTGATAAATCGTGGAATACTACTTCTTTGTATTCTGGGTGAATGTCTTTTTTCATGGCTTTAATTGTGGACGATTCCCTGCCGTCTGTTTATTTATTCTGTAAGAGACTTTTGGGACGTAGTCTCATTAATTTGGGTTGCAAAATTATCATTTTAGATTTTAAAACCAAAATAATTTCATAAGTAATTTTCTTCAATTTGTAGTCTCAAATTCGTTGAAAAAATAATTTAAAATATTTTTCTAGTACTTTTCCAAGATGCATAGGGCGTAACGATTTGACTAGCCGATACTTGTATATGGTAATTTAAATATGACCTTTTTTGCTATCGTTTTTGGCCAAAAAATAGTTTGCAAGCGGAGGTGTTTTTTTCTAATTTTACACAGTGCCCAAGCAGCCAAGAGTGACTCAGTTCTTGGTATTCTAAAAGCAAAAAAACAAAACCGCCAACAGGCCAAATTGAAGCAGTTCATGAGGCTAAAATTGAAGAAAAAATTTTTCTCAGGTGGTATTCTATTGTCTTAGTTTGAGCAGGCGCAAAACTGAAGTATTAATTAATATTATTTTATAAGAAACACATGTACGTAATTAAAAGAGACGGTCGTCGCGAATCTGTCAAGTTTGACAAAATCACAGCCAGAATTGAAAAGCTTTGCTATAGCTTGGATCCTTTTTTCGTTCAGCCATTAGAGGTTGCGAGAAAAGTTATTTCGGGTCTGTATGACGGAGTTAAAACGACTGAATTGGATAATTTAGCAGCAGAAACTGCGGCGTCTTTGACTACAAAGCACCCTGATTATGCGGTTTTAGCTGCACGTATTGCGATCTCAAATCTGCACAAGAACACGCTAAAGTCGTTTTCTGCGACGATGAAGCGTTTGTTTACGTACACTGATCCTAAAACTGGTCAGAATGCAGCGTTGTTGTCTAAAGAGATTTACGACATCATTAAAAAGAACGCAGTTGAGCTGGATGAAGCCATCATCTACGATCGTGATTTCGGTTATGATTACTTCGGATTTAAAACGTTAGAGAAATCTTATTTATTAAAGTTGGAAGGTGCTATCGCTGAGCGTCCGCAACATATGCTTATGCGTGTGGCTGTAGGTATCCACGGCGAAGACATTGCAGCTGCAATTGAGACCTATAATTTATTGTCGGAGCGCTGGTTTACACACGCAACGCCAACCTTGTTCAATGCAGGTACACCGAAGCCTCAAATGTCTTCGTGTTTCTTGTTGACAATGCAAGATGATTCCATCGAAGGTATCTATGATACATTGAAGCAAACAGCGAAGATTTCACAATCAGCTGGAGGTATCGGTTTGAGCATTCATAACATCCGTGCAACGGGTTCGTATATCAAAGGAACAAACGGAACATCCAATGGGATTATTCCTATGTTACGTGTCTTTAATGACACAGCACGCTACGTAGATCAAGGTGGTGGAAAACGCAAAGGATCTTTTGCAATCTACCTTGAGCCTTGGCATGCAGATGTATTCGAATTCTTGGAATTGAAAAAGAACCACGGTAAAGAAGAAATGCGTGCGCGTGATTTATTCTATGCCCTTTGGATTCCAGATTTATTCATGAAGCGCGTAGAGAGCAACGAGGAGTGGTCTCTATTCTGCCCACACGAGTGTCCAGGTTTATCGGATGTATACGGTGATGAGTTTGAAGCACTTTATACAAAGTATGAATTAGAAGGTAAAGCTCGTTCTGTCGTGAAAGCGCAAGAACTTTGGTTCAAAGTATTAGAGTCACAAACGGAGACAGGTACTCCGTATATGTTGTACAAAGATCACGCGAACAACAAATCAAACCAAAAGAACTTAGGAACAATCAAGTCTTCGAACTTATGTACGGAGATCATGGAGTACACATCAAAAGATGAAGTAGCCGTTTGTAACTTGGCTTCCTTAGCCTTACCTAAATTTGTTCGTACGTCAGAGTCAGGTGCGCCTGAGTTTGATCACAAACGACTATACGAGGTAACTAAAGTAGCGACACGCAACTTGAATAAAGTAATCGATGTTAACTACTACCCTGTACCTGAAGCACGTAATTCAAACTTACGTCACCGTCCCATCGGTCTAGGGGTTCAAGGTTTAGCTGACGTGTTCATTATGTTACGTATGCCGTTCGAGTCGGAGGAAGCTAAACAATTGAACAAAGATATTTTTGAAACAATTTACTTCGCTGCCATGGAAACATCGATGGAATTAGCGAAAGTAGAAGGTCCGTATTCAACTTGGGAAGGTTCACCTATCTCAAAAGGAGTTTTCCAATTCGATATGTGGAACGTGACTCCATCTTCAGGAAACTGGGATTGGGAAACATTGCGTCGTGATGTCGTAGAAAATGGTGTACGTAACTCATTGTTAGTTGCTCCGATGCCAACGGCCTCTACCAGTCAAATCCTTGGTAACAACGAATGTTTCGAGCCATATACATCCAACATCTACGCACGTCGCGTATTGTCAGGTGAATTTGCGATTGTGAACAAACACTTGTTGAAAGATTTGATCAAATTGAATCTTTGGAACGAGACAATGAAAAATAAATTGATCTCAGCAAACGGATCTGTTCAAAGTATTCCAGAAATTCCACAAAATCTGAAAGAACTTTACAAAACAGTTTGGGAGATCAAGCAAAAAACAATCTTGGAGATGGCTGCAGACCGCGGTGCCTACATCTGTCAATCTCAAAGTTTGAATATCCACATTCAAGATGTCAACTTTGGTAAATTAACATCTATGCACTTCCATGCTTGGAAGCTCGGTTTGAAGACAGGTATGTATTACCTACGTACGAAAGCAGCAGCAGATGCGATCAAGTTTACAATTGAAAAACAAGCTGAAGTTGCTATCGAGCAAACAAATGATGTGAATGAGACTGAGTTGCAATATGCAGCACACGCCGCACAAGCAGCCGCATCATTTTCGACAGATGAAGCACAAAACAAGGCTGACATGACCTGTTCATTGGATAATCCAGAGGCATGTGAAGCATGTGGATCGTAATTAAACACTTGAATAACACTCGAAAATCACTTAGCTGCCCAGTTAAGTGATTTTTGTGTTTAACCCGCTAATCAAAACCCATGGGGAATAAAACGATTCTTGTTTCAGCTTTTTTTGGTCTGATGATACTCGGATTCGTTTTGAGATTTTATCACATCGGATCATTCAGCCTCTTTGGTGACGAAAAGCAAAGCATCATGATCGCCGTTGGAAACACCAATATCGGCGGGATGTATGAGCTGATGCAACCTGGTAAATACTTTACCCCGGGAGATTTTTGGGCTCCTCGCGGAATAAATGCGTGGCTCGATGCAGACGCACGAGGTGACGTTAGCGGAAACAGTCTGGTTCACGATATGTTGCTCAAACTGGTAGCATTTATTTTTGGCAAAGGTGATGCAACTCTACGTAGTATTTCAGTCATTTTTAACATGATGACCGTTTGGCTCATGTTCTACTGGTCACGCAAAATCTACCCCAAAATTACCTGGCAAATCGCCTTGTTGGCATTTGCAGTGATTGAACCGTTTTTTGTGGTGTATAGCCAACAAGCCCGTAATTACGCAACTTCGATGTTTTTTGCGACGGCATCCAATTTCTTTTATTGGAAACTTATTTACCCCAAAGGTGAACAAGGGATCAAATCGAAGGATTTGACGGGGTGGATATTAACGAGCATATTGGCACTTTTTTCTACTTATTTAACTGCTCTAGTACTCGTCGGTCAAGGTGTTTATGCCCTTCTGAATTTGCGGTCAAAAGAAATATGGACACGCTTAAGTGTAGGTGCAGTCGTCATTTGTATCCCGTTTCTTGCTTGGATGATTCTAGGTCCCGGTCGGTATTTTTTAGCTTATCAAGCAGATGCTGGGGCTCAATATTTAGCTTACTTAAACGCAAATGGCCCAATACCTGGCTGGATCGAGGCAGCCAATTTTGGTAATTTATTGAAACGGACCGTGATGATTTTGTCAGATATGTTTTTTTGGACGAACGATTTGTACGCCAAGCAGGGGTATCGTTTCGGTGGTGTTGCTTTAGTGCTTTTTGGTTATGGCCTATATACCTGGCTGAAAGAAATCGCACCAGAAAAGCGCCGTATCTATATATTCGGTTTAATTCAAATTTTACTACCTATTTTGGTGTTAATTGGAACAGCGATTAATGCAGGAACAACTACCGGATTTTTTATCCGCTATGCCGGATTTGGGCTTCCATTTGGCATTTTCATCTCGGTAGGTTTTATGGAATTTGTTTTCCAAAAGCCAATTTGGATTCGTTTGGTAGCAGGTTTGTTTGTGTTTATCCAGGCCTATTTTTTAGTGTTTGCCTTCTTACCTCTTTATCAAGATAAGCCTCAAAAATACACATCTTCTACCGGTCGCATTCGAAATCCCTACATTCGAATTGCGGACAAATTGCATGAACAATATGAAGTGGGTGACACCATTTTATATCCATCCCAAGTGACAAATTTTCTAAATTCAAAGCATTTGGCGGGAGGTACTTACAGTGTTGCAGATGCGCAATTAGTTAATTTATATTTGTCGCCATCAGATAAATTTATCCAACGAATCGATACGCTGCGAAAAGATTCCGTAATTTTAAAGCGAAAAAATGGGGCACAAATCCTGATTTTTGATTTTAACCAAGGTAAATACCGCTATTAATTTATGTCCAATTCGACACCCCAAGTTTCATTTGTTATCCCTGTCTACAACGAAGAAAGTAATCTTCCTATGTTAGTCGAACGCTTGGTGAAAATCATGGATCAATCTCCAATTACGCTGGAGGCGGTGTTAATCGATGACGGTAGTCGGGATAATTCGCGCACCATGTTACAACAATTAGCCTTGAGTGATCCCCGTTTTCATATCGTTTTACTTTCTAGAAATCACGGACACCAATTGGCATTAACAGCTGGTTTATCTGTTGCCCGTGGATCCGAAGGCGTTTTTGTGTTAGACGGTGACTTACAAGATCCACCTGAATTGTTGGAAACTTTTTACGCAAAACATCAAGAAGGCTATGATGTCGTCTATGCTGTTCGCGAAAAACGTAAGGAAATTTTCTACAAACGTTTTGCCTATTTTATCTTCTATCGGATATTGAAGAAAATTGCCAATATAGACATCCCGTTGGATAGTGGAGATTTCTCTTTTATCAGTCGGCGTGTGGTTAATGTGCTCAATAAAATGCCTGAAGAGAGTCGTTTTATTCGTGGTATGCGTACTTGGATTGGCTTTAAACAAATTGGTATTGCATATGATCGTCAAGAACGTGCGTCTGGCGATTCTAAATATTCATTTAGCAAATTAGTCCAACTTGCACTTAACGGGATTTATAATTTCAGTGAATTTCCGATCAAGTTTGTGACTTCGTTAGGTGGCTTTGCCATTATCTCATCGGTTATCTATTTGATTTCCGTTATTATCAAGAAACTGTTTTTTGATCAAGTCATTGAAGGTTTTACCGCCTTGCTATTTGTGATTATTTTGTTTGGTGGAATTCAATTGATGGCGATCGGGGTACTTGGGGAATACATTTTGCGTATTTTCTTCCAATCAAAGAGTCGGCCTAATTTCATCATCGAAAAAGAAATTTGTGCAGGTAAATATGTAGATGAATAAGATGAAGATATCGAATTGGTGCTTACGGTTATTTTATGTGGATGCTGTTCTTGAACTATTAGCACCTTGGTTCTTCCCCGATTTACGTTTTGTGACCAAGCCACTTCTCATGCTTCTGTTAGCTGGGTTTGTTGGCCTCGAATCCAAATCCCTATTATTTGTGTTATTATTTGCCTTTTTGGGTGATGTTTTCTTGTTGGTGCCCGGTGAATCTCCCTTGTACTTTCAGTTAGGCTTGGGGAGTTTTTTAGTTATGCAATTTGCCTATATCCGTTTATTTCATCTTCGCTCGAAAGGACTTTGGCATTGGTCATTGTTTCCTATTGCTATTTATGTTGTGAGTTTACTCGCGTTTTTATGGCCGCACTTGGCTGATGCATTGCTTATTCCTGTTGTCGTCTATGCCATGGCACTCGGTGGAATGCTTTATTTCGCGATTAAATTACGTGACCAATTGCTCTTCTTGGGAGCCCTGTTTTTTGTTATTTCAGATAGTTTATTGGCTTTAGGTAAGTTTTATTATGCTATTCCGGGGAATTCCTTCTGGGTCATGAGTACTTATATACTCGCACAATTGTTACTCATCACGCGTTTGCGTAAATTGCAGCTTACGAATTAATTCTGGGTTCACATGATCAAGCAGGAAGTTGCATCTGTTTTAGCCGACTTATCGGAAAAATTACAAGGAAGTTTATTTACGGATACCGTCATGAAGACCTTGTATGCCACGGATGCATCCGCCTACCGCGAAATGCCTTTGGGCGTTGCGATTCCTGAAACCCAACAGGATATTCAAACGTTGATTGCTTTCGCTGATAAGCATCAAATTCCGCTAATCCCACGCACTGCCGGCACCTCTTTAGCTGGCCAGGTTGTTGGCTCCGGATTAGTGGTAGACGTATCTAAATTTTTCAATCGCATTCTGGAAGTAAACAAAGAGGAATCTTATGTTTGGGTTGAGCCAGGTGTTGTGCGTGATGTGTTGAATGTGGAGTTGAAAAAGCACGGGTTATTTTTTGGCCCTGAGACTTCTACTGCAAATCGTGCCATGATTGGTGGGATGGTTGGGAATAACTCATGCGGTTCTAATTCAGTCATCTATGGATCTACCCGTGATCACGTATTGGCCGTAGAAGGCTATTTGTCTGATGGTACCTGGGTGACTTTTGAGGCGGAAGATCCGTTTGAAACAGTAAAGAAATTGCCAGCAGGAAGTAGACTGCATTCGATTTATACGCACACGTTGGATGCTTTAAGTAATCCAACGAATCAGCAAAATATTCAATCCGAATTTCCAAAGCCAAGTATTAAACGACGTAATACGGGTTATGCCGTGGATATGTTGTTGAATTCCAATGCATTTATTGCAGATAAACCTGCGTTCAATTTTTGTAATTTATTAGCAGGTTCAGAGGGTACGCTGTGTTTTGCGACACGCATTAAACTGCATGTAGATGCTTTGCCTCCTGCCCATTTGGGATTGGTTTGTGCGCATTTTAATACGATTGATGAGGCGTTGCGGGCCAACTTGATTGCATTGAAATTCAATCCTTCAGCGTCAGAGTTGATGGATCATTATATCTTAGAATGTACCAAGGCCAATGCCGAACAAAGTCAAAATCGGTTCTTTGTTGAGGGAGATCCCGGGGCCATATTAGTTGTTGAACTACGTGCCGATGACGCTGAGAGTTTAGCGAAACAAGCGCAAGAAGTTGAGAAAGCGATGCGTGCGGCAGACTTGGGATATCATTTTCCATATGTGACCGGAGGTGACGTGAAGAAGGTTTGGGATTTACGTAAAGCAGGTTTAGGCTTACTTTCCAATCTTCCAGGTGACGAAAAAGCTGTTGCTGTTATTGAAGATACGGCGGTAGACGTCAACGATTTGCCTGCATTTATTGCTGAATTTAACGAGATATTAGCGGCTAATAATCTTTATTGTGTGCACTATGCCCACGCGGGTTCGGGGGAATTACACTTGCGCCCAATTATCAATTTAAAGACAGAAGAAGGCCACAAACAATTTCGCCATATCGCGGAAGAGATTGCGCGCTTAGTGAAAAAATATCAAGGTTCACTTTCAGGGGAACATGGGGATGGCCGATTACGTGGTGAATTTATCCCTTGGATGGTGGGTGAGGCGAATTACCAATTAATGCGCGAGCTAAAATCTTGGTGGGATCCCAAGGGAATTTTCAATCCCAATAAGATTGTGGATACGCCACCGATGGATACATTTTTGCGCTATGAGGCGGGCCAACAAACCCCCGAGTTTCATACAGCGTTCAGATATAAAGATCAAGATGTATTGCAGCATGCGGAGCAATGCAATGGATCAGGTGATTGTCGGAAAACACCTGTTTCTGGCGGTACGATGTGTCCTTCTTTCATGGCTACGCGAAATGAAAAGGAGACAACTCGTGCACGTGCCAATATTCTTCGTGAATTTTTGACACGTTCTTCACAGCCAAATCGCTTTAATCACAAGGAGATTAAAGAGGTAATGGATTTGTGTTTGGCATGTAAAGGCTGTAAAGCGGAATGTCCATCGAATGTCGATGTGGCCAAGCTGAAAATGGAATTTTTATACCAGTACCAAAAAGAAAACGGTACCCCGTTGCGCTGTTGGTTAGTCGGTCATTTTGCCACTATTTCTTCTTTCGCTTCCTATGTACCTGCACTTTATAATCTAGTGATGGGTACGCCATTTTTGCGCCGTATATCGAATCGATTAGTGGGCTTCCATCCGGAGCGCACCATGCCTTTGTTGGCCAACCAAACGCTTTGGTCTTGGTTGAAAGGGCGGAAATCCATGGATGCGAAGAAGGCCGTTTATTTGTTTGTGGATGAATTCACCAACTATAATGATGCTGAAGTGGGGAGAAAAGCGGTGCTTTTGCTAGAAGCTTTAGGCTACGAAGTTCGTACGATGGCGCATCCGATTTCGGGTCGCTCATTCTTGTCGAAAGGGATGTTAGATGAGGCGCGCAAATTAGCTCAATCCAATGTGGAATTGTGGTCATCATTCGTGACGGAAGAAATTCCATTAGTGGGTATTGAGCCATCGGCAATTTTAACGTTTAGAGATGAATATCCAGATTTAGTTTCGGATGCGTGGTTGGCAAAAGCCCAGGAACTAAGCAAAAATGTACTTTTATTAGAAGAATTTATAGCACGTGAAGCTGATGCGAAGCGTATTGATAAAAAATTATTCAAAGCTGATAAACGCTTGTTGAAGCTGCATGGGCATTGCCAACAAAAATCCATGAGTTCATTGGTGGCTGCCAAAAAAGCCTTGTCTTTACCTGAAAATTTTGAGGTACAGTTGATTCCGTCTGGATGTTGCGGGATGGCAGGGTCTTTTGGATATGAGAAGGAGCACTATGATTTGTCTATGCAAATCGGGGAATTAGTGTTATTTCCAACGGTGCGAGCACAGGGGCCTGAGGTCGAAATTGTGGCTTCTGGAACAAGTTGCCGACATCAAATTCACGACGGTACGCAACGCCACGCGAAGCATACCGCCGAGATATTATTTGAGGCGCTGGCTTAATTAAAAGCGCCAGCGGACAAAAGCCTCCATGGCCTCGTATTCGGCGAGGCCTAATTTATTATACAATTCTGCTGTGCCGCGGTTACGCTCTTCGGCACGTTGCCAAAATTCCCGTGAATCTTCACCTTGGAATACGACACCATCCTTTTGGGATTGGTGTTTGAAAATACCCATTCGTTTTTTGAAAACCTGGTCGGGTGACATTGGGACTGCCATTTCAATTTGATCGATATCCCATTCAGCCCAGGCTCCTTTGTACAACCAAACCCAGCAATTCTTCATGTATTCACGGTGTTTCAAGCGGGTAATCGCCTCAAAAATTGCGTCTAAACATACTTTGTGGGTTCCGTGTGGATCGGCTAGGTCGCCAGCGGCGTAGATTTGATGTGGCTGAACCTCCTCAATAATATCCATGATTAATTGGATATCAGGTTCGGTCAATGGCTTTTTACGAATGGTTCCGGTTTCATAGAAAGGCATATTTAAGAAATGGGCATTCTCTTTTTTAATGCCGACGAACCGACACGTGTTTTTAGCTTCACCTTGGCGAATGAGCCCTTTGATTTCGCGAACGGATTCAATGTCTACTTCGGAGTCACGCTTTCCTTTCAGGAACTTAACTGATTCTTTATAGATCTTATTCGCTTTCGCGTTGCTGCTATCAAATTTTTCGTTGAAGTCAATCACAAATTCAGCAAAACGTAATGCTTCATCGTCCGCTACGGCAATGTTGCCGGATGTTTGATAAACAACATGAACGTCATGTCCTTGGTCATGCAAACGTTGGAAAGTTCCTCCCATGGAGATGATATCATCGTCGGGGTGGGGGCTAAAAATGATGACTTTTTTGCGTGCTGGGAAAGCGCGTTCCGGTCGATGGGTATCGTCCGCATTCGGTTTTCCGCCTGGCCATCCCGTGATGGTATGTTGTAAGTAATTGAATACTTCGATGTTAATGTCGTGCGACTGACCGTATAGGGACAATAATTCAGACATGCCATGTTCGTTATAATCTTTCGTTGTCAGTTTCAGAACTGGCTTATTAAGCGTAAGCGAAAGATGCGTGACCGCTTTTTTAATCATGTTGCGATCCCAGGTAACGGAATCTACGACCCATGGAGTTTTGATGCGCGTTAATAGGGACGCAGCGGTTTCGTCTAAAACGAAGGTCGTGTTCGGATGCTGCTGTAAATATGAAGCAGGGATGTCTGAAGTTACGGGACCTTCTACGGCACGTGCAACACTTTCCGCTTTATGCTCACCCCAGGCGAGTAAAACGATGCGTTTGGCGTGCATAATTTTATCAATCCCAAGCGTGATCGCTTTTTTAGGCACTTTTTCTAATCCTCCAAAGTCAATCGCTGCATCGATTTTCGTTAGGATGTCGAGCGTCATTAAGCGCGTTTTTGAGTTAATGATTGATCCAGGCTCATTGAAACCAATGTGTCCATTCCGGCCAATTCCCAATAAATAGAAATCGAATCCACCGAGTTTTTCAATTTTATCTTCGTAGTCCCGACAAAACTCCGGTATCTTTTCATAAGCAAGGGTTCCATCTGGAATGTGGTAATTTGTTACCGGTATGTCAACATGATCAAAGAGTTGCTCTTTCATGAAGCGCGTGTAACTTTGGACAGAATCGGGTTCCATCGGGTAGTATTCATCCAGATTGAAGGTGTGAACGTTCTTGAAACTCAAACCTTCTTCCTTATGGAGGCGTATTAATTCCTGATAGACCTTTTTAGGAGATGAGCCTGTGGCTAATCCAAGAACTGTCGGTTTTTTGTCCTGGTTATTTTGTCTGATCAGTGATCCAATCTCATGGGCTACCGCTTTTGAGGCTTTCTCTGAGTCGTCGAAAATGTGGGTTGGTACCCGTTCGAAACTAATGGCTTGTTCCATAATTTATTGATTTGCAGTTGTTTTGGCTGAAACGACAATGAAGTCGAGTTCAAGTGTTTCAAATATGCGGAGAATCGTTTTGATTGCTGGGTTTCCTTTTCCAAGTTCGATGGAATGGATTGTTTTGATGGCTACGCCACTTTTTTCACTCAATTCCTCCTGTCTAAGGTG
>JACCDS012327032.1_pt1 | contig 15261 bp, 11 predicted proteins | sample 7446441 | NCBI WGS metagenome assembly JACCDS01 (sample SAMN15323445, study PRJNA562643) | freshwater metagenome | isolation source: river surface water | place: USA:Blue River Watershed | collected 2017-08-17 | reverse complement strand
TGAGCCATTTAATTGGATTATAGTTTAATCTAATATAAGGATAAGAAGGTACTTTATTCGATAGAACAATATTGCCATTTTCTCCATAGCCCCATATTAAATTATCTTTACCAACACTTATGTTACCATTTTTAAATTGATAATTTACACTTGCTCTAATATCAGAATAATTGATAGAATTATTATTCTTAGCACCTACTAAGATTCTACCAGGCAGAGGTGATTCATTTAGATTATTTGAAATAATATTTCCAGTTTCTGTATAGTCTCTGTAATACACTTGATAACCCCAGTTTTTATTTTTTCCTATTGCACCCCATATCTCAAAACCGCTACTTAATTGGTTAGTATTTTTATTATCCGTACTTACTATACTTAATCCAATAACAGGATCTGCGTGTAATTCAAAATTTGAATTTGCGATATTAAAAAAACGCCATCTATTATTGATATCTTTTTTGATAATTTGTACAATAGAATCCCTAACATTTAAAGGTTTATATTCTTGTAAATAGAAATCCAATTCTAAATTTTCAATTTGCGAAAGTTGTTCTTTTTTTGAAGACAATTCATTTAAGGCAAATTGAATATCTACTCTGTTAATTGGTTTAATTAGATCATTTACTTGAATCAATCCTTTTTGAGCCATTCTATTCAAATACCCATAAACTTGGCTCTTGGGATTTTCCCAAATATTTTGAGCACCCGCATTTAAAAAAAATATGCAACTTAATAAACAGAAAAGAAATAGCTTTTTCAATTAATATAAATTAATAAGCGTTTTGATCGCCTCTAAAAATATTGATCACGGTTTGTATTATAATCTGAAGGTCTAACCAAAAATTCCATCTTTGAATATAATATAAATCAAAGTTCACTCTTCTTTGCATGTCTTCAGTGGTTTTTGTTTCACCTCTACAACCGTTTACTTGTGCTAAACCGGTGATACCTGGAATAACTTTATGCCTTAACATATAATTGTCCACTGTTTCCATAGATTCTAAATTCAATTGAGTAGGATGTGGTCTTGGTCCAACTACAGACATATTACCAATTAATACATTCCAAAATTGTGGAAGCTCATCCATATTTGTTTTTCGAAGAATCTTTCCAATTAGGGTAATTCTTGGATCATCTTTTTGTGCCTGATTGTATCTACCCTCTTCATCTATATCACTACTTTCTTTGATCATTGATCTAAACTTGTAGCAAATTATTTTTTTATTATTAATACCCCATCTTTCTTGTTTGAAAAAAACAGGTCCTTTGGATGTTAGTTTAATGATTAATCCAATTAACGGGAAAATCCAAATCCCTATTAGCAAGAAAAATAAAATGGAAAAGAAAATATCAAATCCTCTTTTTAATATTCTATTTTCAGTTTTATCTAATGGTAAATCACCTACATTCACCACTGGTAGTAACCCAATATTATTAATATAAACAGAACCTGATGTAATTTCAGCCAGGTTAGGTAAAATTCTAACTTTAATTTTATATTGATCGCAAATTGAAATACAGTTTTGAATTTTTTCATTTTCATTAGTTGGCAATGCAATAAATACTTCATCGATATTTTTTGATTGAAGTATATTATTTAAACTTTCTAATGAACCAAGATAATCCGTATCTAAACTATGCTTTTCTTGCTCATCAATATATCCGATGCATTTATAACCATAATAGTAGTATTTTCTTACAGCTTGAATAAAATCATCTGCTGCTTTTGTAGAACCTACTAGTAAAACATAATCATAGAAAATACCCTTGTTTAAATTAGCATGTACTTTTTTTCTAATGCCATATTTTGTTAAAATGGCTAAAAATGCTAGAAAATTTATGTAAACAATGATGAATTTGGATGGAAACTTGTGGTTCAAATTCAAGAAGAATAGAAGAGAAGTAAGGCTAACCACAAATAAAATGGAATGGTAGATTATCTGAACCATCTCTTCTGAAAACTTATTAGATCTTTTTTCTATGTAAATCTTAGAAAAGAAAGACATTGAAAACCAAAGTACTATAGATAATAATAAAAAATTATAATTAAGTGATTGTAAACCAGTATTTAATGTGATTTTTTTTGCTAAACCATATGCAATTAGTATTATGATTATATCTAATGCGTAGCTAATATTTCTTAGAAACTGCTGTTGTTTCTTCATTCCTGAAATTATATTTAACTTGAACTCTTTATTCAAAGTTAAAGGTATTTAACCAAGAAAAAAATTCATAAAACAAGAGCTTCAATTTCATCTTTTTAAGAAAAATATTACCTATTTTTGTAATAGAAGAAAACATTCAAATTCTTTCTTGTTATCTTAGTCTAATTATGTGACTTAGAATGCGTTAGCTATACCAAAATTTTCCAAAAACAGATAAATTCTTACTATGAAACTAACTAGGTTATTTCTTACATTAGTTGCTTTTTTAACTATTAGCTTTACAGTGTATGCTCAAGACCCACTGGGAGGTCGTGATTTAAGCCAAGTTAAGGTTGATGCTTTAACAGATAATCAAATTACGGCAATACAGCAAAAATTGAAGCAATCTGGAATGACCATCGATCAAGTGGAATCTCAAGCTATTGCAAAAGGGATGTCTTCCACAGAATTTGCAAAATTAAAAGACAGAGTAAATGGAATTTCTGGTATTGTAATGGCTAAGTCAGTTAAGAGAAATGTATCCACAGTATCAGCAAACAATTCTACAACTAGTAAAGACACAATTAATGCCGCATTTAATCCATATTTAAATACAGCAGTTTATGGTTCTGAACTATTTTTACCGTCTAATGCAGGAAATGCTGCAAATAAGGCATTGGCGACCCCCACTAATTATGAAGTAGGTCCTAATGATGTATTGAAATTAGTAATTTATGGCGTACAAGAATACTCGGCAGATCTTGCAGTTTCCAAAGAGGGTAAAATATTGGTTGATAATGTTGGTGCGATCAAAGTGGCGGGATTAACTATAGAAGCTGCTAAAACAAGAATTAAGCAAGTAATGGGTAATACAGCTTATTCTAGTTTAAATACTGGAGAATCAAAGATTGATTTAACATTGGGTGATATTAGAACCATTCATGTGAATGTAATTGGCGCTTTCAAAAGCGGTTCAATGAATGTTTCATCCTTATCTAATGTAATTAGTGTATTGAGTGAGGCAGGTGGTCCTAATGCTATAGGTTCTTATAGAGAAATTGAAGTGATTAGAGATAATAAATTGTATAAGAAAGTAGACCTATATAAGTTTATGCAATATGGTGATCAGTCTCAAAATATTGGTTTAAAAGATAATGATATAATCCGTGTACCAGCATATAAACAGAGAGTTGAGATTAAGGGTGAAGTAAAAAGACCTGGAATTTTTGAAGTATTAGGAACGGAGAGTTTTGCGCAGGTATTACAATATGCAGGAGGATTCACAGATAACGCTTATTCAGCTTGGGTGAAAATTATTCAAAAAAATGATAAAGAGAAATCAGTTAAAGATGTTTCATCTTCTGATTTTCCTAAGTATATGCCTAAAGGTGGAGATGAAATTACTGTATCTAAAATCATTAATCGCTTTCAAAATAGAGTTACATTAAGTGGAGCTGTTTATCGTCCGGATGTTTATGAATTAACTCCTGGAATGAGGGTTGCTGATTTAATAAACAAGGCGGATGGTTTAAAAGAAGATGCCTATATTGGAAGAGCTCAGTTAATAAGAACTAAGCCAAATTTACTAAAAGAAATGATTAGTATTAATTTGGTAAAAGCCTTAGAAAAAAATAGTGTAGATAATATTGCACTACAGAGAGAGGATGAATTGTATATTAACTCTATTTTAGAATTAAGAGATTCTTTAACTGTAGAGTTATTGGGTGAAGTTAGGTCTTCTGGCACTTATAACTATATAGATAGTATGACCGTGAAAGATTTAATCTTAATGGCAGGTGGTTTTACCTATGCTGCTAATAAAAATATTGAAGTAGCGAGATTAGTGAAGTATGGCGATAGAGTAGAAAATACGGAAGTAACACAAATTTTAAAAACCGAGATTAACGGTGATTTAAGTTTTAATCCTGGACAAGAAAATTTTGTTTTACAACCATTAGATGTGGTAACTATTACAAAGAAAGTAGGATATACTTTACCCGAAGTAGTAACCATTAGTGGGCAAGTTCAAAGTGCAGGAAAATACACTTTAAGTTCAAGAGTAGAAAGAGTGAGTGATATTGTGAAAAGAGCTGGTGGTTTAATTGGTGAGGCATATGGCGAAGGAGCGTTTATTAAAAGAAGAAGATTTGATATTGATTCTTTAAAATCTGATGAAACAAAAACTTCTATTGAATTAGCTTATACAAGAAAATTCAAAGCTAAACAAGAAGCAGATAGGGCAAATATTTTAAATACTGCAAATGCAACAACAATTACATCTGCCTCAGATATTAATTTAAATCCAGAATCTAAAACAATTAAATTAAAAGATACTTTAAATGCTTTATTTAAAGAATTAGATGAAGATTATTATCAAATTGCCATTGACATCAATTATATTATGAAAAACCCAGGTTCTGAATTAGACTTGGTATTAAGAGGCAAAGATGAGATTGTAATTCCCAAAATGGATAATAGAGTAAAAATTAGTGGTGGTGTTTTAAGACCAACCAATATAGTATACCGAGATGGATTAACGATTGGTGAATGTATTAGTGCAGCAGGCGGAATTTCGGAATATGCAAAAAGAGGAAGAGCCTATGTGATTTATGCTAATGGCAAATCTAATAGAACTAAAACATTTGGTTTATTTAGGATTAACCCTAGAATTAAACCTGGTTCTGAAGTAGTACTTCCTGAAACTGATGCTAAGAAAGACAAGGCTATTACAACAGTAATCCAATTTACTACTGTATTAGCACAAGTAGTATCAGCATTGGCTACCATTAGCTTATTACAGAAATAAAATTTGAGGGAGCTTATTAAATTGTAACAATGCCTATAAATCTAGAAAATACAGCACAGGACAATATTTATAATAATGAAATTTCATTGAAAGAACTCATTATTAAAATAAAAGAATGGTTTTCGTTCTTAAAATCTAAATGGAAAACTATTTTTTTTGCTGTTATTATTGGAGCTTTAATTGGACTCTCAATTGCAATCTTTGACAAGCCCACCTACAAAGCAACTTTAACTTTTGCTATGGAAGAAGATAAAGGAAGTGGAGGAGGTGGACTAAGTGGAGCATTAGGCTTGGCTAGTAGTTTTGGAATTGATTTAGGTGGTGCTGGTGGTGGTGGCGCATTTGCTGCAAGTAATTTGTCAGAATTAATGAAGAGTAGATTGATAGTTGAAAAAGTATTATTAAGCCCATTTAATATAAAAGGCAAAACAATCACACTGATTGAGTATTATATTGAAATAAATCAATTAAGAAAAGCTTGGGAAAAAAATACAGCGTTGAAAAACGTTCATTTTTTTGTTAATGATGATCGATCAAAGTATACACTTCAGCAAGATTCTATCTTACAACTAATACATAAAAATCTTATTGATAAAAATCATTTAAGTATATTACAAAAAGATAAAAAAGTAACTATTTTATCTATAGAGGTAACAAGTGAAGATGAGCAATTTTCTAAAATATTTTGTGAAAGTATTGCAAAGGAAACTTCAGACTTTTATATAGAAACAAAAAGCAAAAAAGCAAGATTAAATGCGAGTGTTTTACAAAAACAAGTAGATAGTGTAAGATCTGAACTGAATGGAGCAATTACAGGTGTTGCCGTTGAGACAGACTATGTATATAATCTAAATCCTGCATTTAACATCAAAGGAGCTCCATCCAAGAAAAAACAAATTGATGTTCAAGCTAATACGGCAATTCTTACTAATTTGGTTGTTCAATTAGAACTAGCAAAAATTACACTTAGAAAAGAAACCCCATTGATTCAGGTAATTGATAGGCCAGTTTTACCTTTGATAAAAGAAAAAACAAGCAAATTATATTCACTTATTTTAGGTGGCTTTTTGCTTGGATTTTTTACTATCTTATATTTAATATTTGGAAAAATATTAAGAAAAATGCTTGATTAAATAATAAAAAAAGCATTCTAGCTCATAGCAAATCTTTGAGAATTTAAAAAATCTTTGAAATCTACAATGTTTTAGAATAAATGATCCCTCAAAGCTTTACAGTGTTATTTAAGTAATTTAATTAAAAATATAAAAAATTGAAAAAAGCTATTATTACCGGAATTACAGGCCAAGACGGAGCATATTTGGCAGAATTTTTGTTGAACAAAGGTTATGAAGTACATGGAATTAAAAGAAGATCCTCTTTATTCAACACACAAAGAATTGATCATATTTACGAAGATCCTCATACCCCGCATAGACACCTACATTTGCATTATGGCGATTTAACTGACAGCACTAACCTAATTAGAATTATTCAAGAAGTTCAACCTGATGAAATTTACAACTTAGCTGCCATGAGTCATGTTCATGTAAGTTTCGAAGAACCAGAATACACAGCAAATGCTGATGGTATTGGAACTCTTAGAATTTTGGAAGCAGTTCGTTTATTGGGTTTAACAAAGAAAACAAAAATATATCAGGCATCTACATCAGAGTTATATGGTTTAGTTCAAGCGGTACCACAATCTGAAACTACTCCATTCTATCCCCGTTCACCTTATGCTGTTGCAAAACTTTATGCATATTGGATTACGGTAAACTACAGAGAGGCATACAATATGTATGCATGTAATGGAATTTTATTTAATCATGAATCTCCACAAAGAGGAGAGACTTTTGTAACTAGAAAAATTACAAGAGCAACTGCAAAAATTGCTTTAGGTATGGATTACTGTTTATACCTGGGAAATTTAGATGCAAAAAGAGATTGGGGTCATGCAAAAGATTATATTGAAGGGATGTATTTAATTCTTCAACAAGAAAAGCCAGAAGATTTTGTTTTAGCAACAGGTATTACTACTACTATTCGTGATTTTGTTAAAATGAGTTTTGCAGAGTTGGGAGTTGAATTAGCATTTAGAGGAAAAGATGAAGCCGAAGAAGGCTATGTTGTGAAGAACAATAGTGAGTATAAATTAGTAGAAGGTCAAGTAGTTGTTAAAGTGGACCCAAAATATTATAGACCCACTGAAGTTGATTTATTAATTGGAGATCCAACAAAAGCGATGACTAAATTAGGATGGAAACCTAAATATGATTTAGCAGCATTGGTTAAAGAAATGGTTGCTAGCGATATTACTTTGTTCAAAAAAGAGTTACATATTAAACAAAGTGGATTATAAAATGGAGCAAACTGCTAAAATTTATATAGCTGGTCATAGAGGAATGGTAGGGTCTGGCTTAGAGCGAAAGCTTAGAAAAGAGGGGTATAATAATATTGTAACAAGAACATCTGCTGAATTAGATTTAAGAAATCAACAAGCGGTTAATGAATTCTTTGAAAAAGAAAAACCTGCATATGTAATTCTTGCTGCTGCAAAAGTGGGAGGAATTCATGCAAACAATACTTATAGGGCAGAATTTATTTACGATAACTTAATGATAGAAGCCAATATTATTCATGCGGCATATTTAAATAAAGTTACTAAGCTGTTGTTTTTAGGATCTTCTTGTATTTATCCTAAAATGGCGCCGCAGCCTTTGAAAGAAGAATATTTATTAAGTGGTTATTTAGAATCTACTAATCAACCGTATGCTATAGCTAAAATTGCAGGTATTGAAATGTGTGACAGCTACCGTGCACAGTATGGATGCAATTTTATTTCGGCAATGCCAACCAATTTATATGGCACAAATGATAATTACCATCCGAAAAACTCCCACGTACTTCCAGCATTAATACGTCGCATAATAATAGCTAAAAAGAATAACGAACCCAATGTAACTATTTGGGGTACCGGAACACCTAGAAGAGAATTTTTACATGTAGATGATTTAGCGGATGCTTGTTTTTTTTTATTACAAAACTATGATGAACAAGGATTAGTGAATATAGGCTGTGGAACAGATGTTTCAATAAAAGAATTGGCGGAGTTGATAGTTTCTGAAGTTGGTTATGAAGGACAGATTGTGTTTGATACAACAAAGCCAGATGGTACTCCAAGGAAGTTAATGAATACTAATAAAATTAATAAGCTTGGCTGGCAATCAAAAATCAGGTTAAATAATGGGATTAAACGTACAATTACTGAAGTTGAAAATTTATTTTAATTTTATTTTATGAAAGTTGTAATTCTTGCGGGTGGATTTGGGACAAGGTTAGCAGAAGAAACAGATGTCAGACCAAAGCCGATGGTTGAAATTGGTGGAATGCCAATTTTATGGCATATCATGAAAATTTACTCAAGTTATGGCTATAATGATTTTATAGTTTGTCTAGGCTATAAGGGATATGTAATTAAAGAATATTTTGCCAATCTTTTCTTGCACCATTCAGATGTAACTATAGATGTAAAAAACAATAAACTTGAAGTGCATAACAATTTTGCAGAAGATTGGAAAATTACATTAGTAGAAACTGGGCCTGAAACGTTAACTGGGGGTAGAATCAAAAGGGTACAAAAATATATCGGTAATGAACCATTTATGTTAACTTATGGTGATGGTGTATCGGATATAAATATTAGAGATTTAGTTGAATTTCATAAATCATATAATAAATTATGTACAGTAACTTCCGTAAATCCAGGTGGAAGATTTGGTGTTTTACAAATTAAAGATGATTTAACAGTTGAATCTTTCCACGAGAAAAGGTCGGAAGATATTGGATGGATAAATGGCGGTTTTTTTGTTTGTCAGCCAGAGGTTTTTGAATATATCAAAAATGGTGACAATACAATTTGGGAAAGAGAGCCTCTTGAAACCTTGGCAAAAGATAAGCAACTATTGTCATTTAAGCATCCTGGCTTCTGGAGACCAATGGATTCGTTAAAAGATAAAATTGATTTAAATGAATTATGGAATACAGATAAGGCTAAATGGAAAATTTGGTAATAATGATTTCACTTAAAAATACATATTCAGGCAAAAATATATTTGTAACAGGACATACTGGATTTAAAGGCTCGTGGCTTATTAAAATTTTGAATAGTCTAGGCGCCATCGTAAAAGGTTATTCACTTGCTCCTGAATCCGATACAAATTTGTATAGCGAGATAGATGGAGACTCTTTATGTGAATCTGTAATTGCTGATTTAAGAGACAGAGAGACATTAAAAACTGCCGTAATTGATTTTCAACCTGACTATGTTTTTCATTTAGCAGCTCAACCATTAGTTAGATTGTCTTATCAAATACCGTCAGAAACTTTTGAAGTAAATGCTATTGGAACAGCTAATTTATTAGATGCTATAAGATTGCTTGACAAAAAATGCAATGTTATATTAATTACAACCGATAAAGTATATCATAATAATGAGTGGGAATATCCTTATAGAGAAAATGATAGACTAGGGGGATATGATCCATATAGTGCAAGTAAAGCTTGTTCTGAATTAGTAATTGATTCATATAGAAATTCATTTTTTAATGTTGAAAAATTTGACCAACATAAAAAAGCAATTGCTGTAGGAAGAGCAGGGAATGTAATTGGTGGAGGGGACTGGTCAAAAGATAGATTAATCCCTGATATAGTAAAAGCCCTAAGTGGCAATCAAGAAATTGTCATTAGAAATCCAAAATCAATTAGACCTTGGCAGCATGTAATAGAACCATTATTTGGATATCTAGAACTTGGAGTAAAGCTAAATATAAATCCACTTAAATATTCACAAGCATATAATTTTGGACCAAACACGAGCGATGCATTGTCGGTTGAAGAAATGGTTGTTAGATCAATTAATAGTTGGGAATCTGGAGCATATAAAAAAGAACTAAATAGTAACAATCCCCATGAAGCCGGATTGTTAAAATTAGATATAAGTAAAGCAGTTAATGAATTAAACTGGATGCCAAAACTAAATGCACAAACCGCTGTAGAGAGAACAATAAACTGGTATAAGAACTATTATAAAAACATACCAGCAGCACAATTGATGGATTTAGATATTGAATATTATCAAAGTAATATAAATGAATAAAAACGAAGAAATTTTAAAAGGAATAGACTTCAATAACCTAAACGACGAAAATTTAAAAAACCTTTTGGTCGAGAAGTTTAGCAAGAATATAAACAAAGCCATTATACCTGGAGAAAGTTATATACCAGTTTCGGGCAAGGTGATTGATGAACTAGATGTCCTTTGGGGAATTGAATCGATGATGGATGCCTGGTTAACTGCAGGTAGATTTTCAATTAAATTGGAGAGAGAATTAGCAAGGTATTTTGGAAGTAGATTTTCTTTTTTGGTCAACTCTGGCTCTTCAGCTAATTTATTAGCATTTTATGCTTTAACATCTCCCAAATTATTAGATAGGGCAATCAAACCAGGCGATGAAATTATTACCGTTGCAGCTGGTTTTCCAACAACAATTAATCCAATGATTCAATTTGGATGTATTCCAGTATTTGTTGATGTAGATATTCCAACATATAACATAAAGGCTGAGGATATCGAAAAGGCAATCTCTCCAAAGACAAAAGCAATAATGATTGCGCATGCATTAGGTAATCCATTTAATTTAAGTGTTGTAATGGCAATTGCTAAAAAATATAATCTTTGGATTGTTGAGGATGATTGTGATTCTTTAGGAGCAACTTATGAAGGGAAAAAAACAGGAACTTTTGGAGATTTAGCGACTCTATCATTTTACCCTGCACATCATATCACAATGGGAGAAGGCGGAGCTGTATTGGTAAATAATGCATCCCTAAAGAAAATTACTGAAAGCTTTAGAGATTGGGGTAGAGATTGTTGGTGTCCTCCAGGAAAAGATAATACATGTGGCGAAAGATACTGTCAAAAATTAGGAGATTTACCAGAAGGGTATGATCATAAGTATACTTATTCACATATTGGATTTAATTTAAAGGTTTCAGATATGCAAGCAGCGGTTGGATTAAGTCAATTAACTAAAGCTGATCATTTTGTAGCAAGAAGAAAAGAAAATCATGCTATACTTTCTGAAATGTTTAAAGAATTTGAAGAACATTTTATATTGCCTAAAGCAACAGAAAATTCTGAGCCAAGTTGGTTTGGATTTATGTTGACTATAAGAGAAGGTAGTCCAATTGATAGAAATAAATTTGTTGAATATTTGGAACAAAATAAAATTGGTACCAGGTTATTTTTCGGCGGCAACCTATTGAGACAACCAGCATATTTTAATTTAAATCATCGTAAAATTGATGATTTAAAAAATACAGATTTGATTATGAATAATTCATTTTGGTTGGGAGTGTGGCCTGGTTTAAATCAAGTTCATTACGATTATATCATAAATGTTGTAAAAAGTTATATAAACGGATTAAAATAAAAATTATAATATTTAACAAAACAAGATGAAAAATAAAGTAAGAGTGAGTGATTATATAGCAAAATTTCTTGAAGATTGTGGAGTCAAATATGTATTCATGGTTACAGGTGGGGGTGCAATGTTTTTGAATGATGGAATTGCTAAGTCAAAAAAAATAAAAGGAATTTTTAATAATCATGAACAAGCTTCGGCAATGGCAGCAGTTGGCTATTCTAAGTTAAATAATGAAATTGCAGTAGTAATGCCAACAACAGGATGTGGCGGCACGAATACAATAACTGGTGTATTAGATGCTTGGCAGGATAGTAATAAAGTAGTATTTATATCTGGTAATGTTAAATCTAAAGAGACAACTAATTTAGCAAGTACACCACTTAGAAAATTTGGAGTTCAAGAAGCAAATATTGTAGAAATTGTCAAATCAATAACCAAATATGCAGAAATGGTTATTGATCCAAATACAATTGCATATCATCTTGAAAAAGCATTTCATATTTGTAGATCTGGAAGACCAGGTCCTGTTTGGTTAGATATACCAATGGATGTTCAAGGTGCTTATATAAATGAGGAGGAATTAATTCATTTCATTCCTGAGGTAAATAATAATGAAATATTAAATTATGAAAAATTCTTTTCATTGTTGTCCATAGCAAAAAGACCTATAATTGTTGCGGGATATGGTATATATTTATCAAATACCCAGAAACAATTTAAAAATTTTGTTGAAAAGTATAAAATTCCAGTAACTTTTACATATTTAGGCGTTGATTTACTTCCATCAGATCATCCGCAATATGTAGGAAGATTAGGAACAAAAGGAGATAGGGCAGGAAATTTTGCTATTCAAAACAGTGATCTTGTAATTTCCTTGGGAAGTAGTTTAAGTGTTTCTGTTACTGGCTTTCAATATGAAACATTTGCTAGAGATGCAAAAATTGTAGTCGTTGATATTGATAAAAATGAACATAAAAAGGGAACAATTAGAGTTGACTACGAAATAAATCAATGCTTGTTTGATTTTTTTGAAAACATGCCTAATTCTAAATATGACTTAGATGAAAATTGGGCTAATAAATGCCTTCATTGGAGAGAGAAATGGCCTGTTTTTTCTAAAGAATACCAAAATACGGAAACCGGAATTAATATGTATTTAATTCTTGAAGAACTTTCTAAAAGATTGAATAAAAATGAAATAATTGTAAGTGATGCAGGCTCTGCTTACTATGTAACTTCACAAGCTCTGAAAATAAAAGGAGAATTAAGATATATTACATCAGGCGCACAGGCAGATATGGGTTTTACTCTCCCTGCTTCAATTGGTGCTGCTATAGCTTCTAATAGTTCCCGTAATGTAATTGGTATTACTGGTGACGGATCTTTCCAAATGAATATCCAAGAATTACAAACTATTGTGAATTATAAATTACCAATTAAAATTTTTATTTTAAATAATGGTGGATATCTATCTATCAGAAATACAATGGATAAATTTTTCGAAAGCAGATATTTTGGCACAGATGCTGGCTCTGGATTAGCATTACCCAATAGTCAAAAAATTGCGGATGCATATGAAATTCCATATTTTTCATTAAAAGATATTAACGATATAAATAATAAACTAGACATAATTTTAAATACAACTGGTTATTCAATAACTGAAGTTTTTTGCCCTTTTAAGCAAGATATTATACCATCATCATCTACAAAAGAGGACGAAAATGGAAAACTATATTCTCCTCCACTTGAATATATGTATCCCTTTTTGACAGATGAAGAATTCAAAAATGAAATGATAATTAAACCAATATAGTATGAAAAAATCAATTTTGGGATTTAAACAAATGAAAAAAAAACAAGAACCTATTACTTGGATAACTGCATATAGCTACCCGATGGCAAAAGCGGCAGAAGCTGCAGAGGTTGATATGATTTTGGTGGGTGATTCAGGTGGAATGGTAGAACTTGGATATCAAACTACTAATCCAGTTACAATGGATGAAATGATTCAATTAGCTAAGGCTGCAAGGAAGGGTGCGCCAAATACTTTTATTGTTGGTGATATGCCTCAAGGATCCTATGAAGTTTCAGATGAAGAAGCAGTAAAAAATGCAATGAGATTCGTTAAAGAAGCAGGTTGCGATGCAATAAAATTAGAAGGTGCAAAAAGAATGTTAAGTAGGATAAAAGCTATATCTCAGTCAGGAATAATAGTTGTAGCTCATTTAGGCTTAACACCTCAATCAACTTCTTCATTTGGTGGATATAGAGTTCAAGGAAAAACAATTGAAAGTTTTGAAGAAACAATAAGAGACTCTAAAGACGTAGAAGCTGCTGGAGCATCTTTACTTTTATTAGAAGCAATGCCGTCTGAGTCTGCACAACAAGTTTCTAAACAATTGTCAATTCCAGTATTGGGTATTGGCACAGGAGAACATGTTGATGGCCAGTTAATTATAATGCATGATTTATTAGGATTTTATCCAGATTTCAGACCTTGGTTTGCAAAATGTTATATTCCTCAGGTAATTAGTAAATATCAAGAAGAAATAAAAGCTCAACCTGATTTAAAAAAATATGGTATTGAAACAAGAGCCGATGGATTAAACTATTTGGTGACCCTTGCAATTAAAGAATATGTAAAAGAAGTAAAAGCAAGAAGCTTTCCCGATGTAAATTATAATTATCCAATAAAAACAGAAGAGTTGTCCACTATAATGAAATCTAAATTGTGGATTAATTAATCATGAAGCATAAATCTTTACTTGTAATAGGAGGTACAGGTTTTTTTGGAAAGTCAATTCTAGATTCTTTTAAAAGAGGTTTATTAAATGAATTCAATATTAATAAAATTTATGTTTTAGCAAGAAATACTGATAAATTTAAATTAGAATTTCCTGAATTAATATTTGACGGAATTGAGTTTGTAAACGGAGACATCTCAAGTATAACAACACTTCCCGAAGCAGATTTTGTAATTCATGCAGCAAATTCTACAATAATGAAAGATTACAATAATGTTTTAAATAACCTAGGTAAAAAAAATATTGAAAACTCTGTTACAAATTATTGCACTTTAGCCCCAAAGTATCATTTAAAATCAAAAATCTTGTATTGTAGTTCTGGCGCAGTATATGGCAAGCAACCATTGAATATTGAAAAAATTAAAGAAAATTTTCCTTTACTGCATGATTTAAGTAATCTTTCAATTGAAAAACAAAATTATTGTTTAGGAAAGATATTTGCTGAAAATGAATTTATTAATTTAGGTAAATCAGGATTGATGGTATCTATAGCGAGGTGTTTCTCATTTAAGGGAAATTATCTTCCAACAGAACAACATTTTGCTTATGGTAATTTCATTGGCTCAGCAAAAAAGGGGGAAACGATTAAAGTAAATACAAATGGTATAGTGTATAGAAGTTATCTAGACGCAGATGAAATGGTTAAATACTTAATCAAGATTTTAGATGTGTCGAATACAGAATGTCCAATTTTTAATGTTGGTTCTGACAATCAAATAGCAATTCATGAATTAGCATCTTTGATTGCAGAAAAATATGGAGTAAAAGTTGAAATTAATCCTGATTTTAAAGCAGATATTATTGACAGGTATGTTCCAAATATAGATAAATTATTGAACATAAACTTTTTTAAAAATTAATATTCAATTATTTTAATGAAGTCAGTTGCAACTTCTTCAATGTTTCTAAAAGAAAAATCTAATATTTACTAATTTATAAAATCATCCGAAAGCCAGTCATGGGTTGTAAAACTTTTGATTTTAAACAAAAGAAATTTCAAATAGTAAAAAAATTAGATC
>JACCDS011880569.1_pt1 | contig 15262 bp, 10 predicted proteins | sample 7446441 | NCBI WGS metagenome assembly JACCDS01 (sample SAMN15323445, study PRJNA562643) | freshwater metagenome | isolation source: river surface water | place: USA:Blue River Watershed | collected 2017-08-17 | reverse complement strand
TCAATACATTATCGGATTTAACGCGATCATTGGCCAAGTATCAGAAGTTCAAAATATCGATTTCCTTGATTTAGGAACTGCAAAAGCATTTGAGAATATTCAAGACATTGCGACTAAACGTAATTACGTATTTAACATTACAACTTCACTTGACAACACCCATGAAGTTAGAATTGATAAATCAACCCATTTTTACAGAACAGAAGCAAATGTTATTGAATTGGTTGACTACCAGCCAAAGTATGATGAAAACTATTTAAAAGGGCTCAGAGACAAAGCCAAACAATCTTGGCTTGGTAATATTAATCCAGATGATTGGTTAAAAGAAATTAGAGGAGGATATGACGCATAGGGCAATACTACTTCATCGGAATTTACCCTAAATTGAATACAAACCCGCTATTCCCTTGAATTTTTAGGAACATGGGAGCAAATTAATTACCCCAATTTCAAAGTGGTGAAATTCGACCACTTTAAAACCCAAGTAGGTTTACCCAATTACGGCTTGACTGCCATTAACATATTAAACACTAAAAAATTACGCGAAATTGTAAATATCAAATTCATCCCCCATCCTCCAAATTTCTTTGCGATTCAATATATTTGTTGGGTATGTCAAAGACGGATAAATCAACAACAAACACCATAAGTTTAATTAGTGCCTTTGTTAATCCAATATTCAGAAAATCTCTATGAACAAAATAATCGTAATTGCTTGCCTGTTTCTTTTTGGATGTGTAACTCCTCACGTTTATCAAATTGTTGATGTATCTATTAGCAATCCAGCAAAACTTGGCTCACTTCAGGATAGTATTTACTTGGAATCTAACTTTTGGGCTAACGGTGCAGATTTGACATTGAAAGTAGTAAACAAATCTTCTCAAACTTGGACTATTGATCTGGAAAAGTCCTTTTTCGTTTATAATGATTGTTCATTCCCAATTTATCAGCCAAAATCTGTTTTAGAATCAAGAACCATTACTTCTACAGCAGGATCTGCTAAATCGAATACAATATATCAATCTAACACATCAATATCTTCCCAAGAATCAAGTACAAGATCAAATACGAGTTCGGGTGTTTCAATATCAGCAACTTCTATTCAAAACACAAAACAAACTGAATATTTGCCTTATAGTTTTTTCCCAATTGCACCTTTAACATATAGAGACTTTCAGCTAACATACAATTTAACATCTAAGCCATACACACACTGCGATTTAATTTTAAAACCCTATACCGATTCCTCAAGCAGGGTGTTTTTTTCAAACGAAAACTCCCCCTCAAGTTTTTACTACTATTTAAGTTTAAAGAATAACAGCGGAGAAGTCGTTGAATTGACAAGCAACAAATATTTCATTTCTTCACTTATTGTAATAAAAGAAGAATTTTTCAGTAAGAGAATTAAAAAAATACGTTGCGGCAAACAAGTCTTAAATCAAGACGGTACGATGGCCTTCGAATTGCAATACCCTTATGAAACGCCGCTGCGTTTTTACATTTTCAAGTAAAAATTCAGAATGAAATTCTAATTCTTTACTGTTCCTATAAGCTTAATCAAACTTCGCCAAACATTTGACTTGTATGGCGTTGCAGGTAATGCACCACCCCATCATTCAAGTCTCGGCGGAGGCGTTCTTTTCCGGTGATGCCAATTTTTTGATACGCGGCAGTTTCAATTTTATCAGATAGAATGATTGACCCGTTACCCTCAAATGAAATCAAATGTCGATCGAACAGCGCATCGTAATTGGGCGACAGCAACAATCCATTATCAACGTCTAAACGCTCATCATCGGATGCGTCTTTCCAAGGTACGATATGAGAGGCAATTAACACTTCCAATTTATCAAACCCAGTAACTGCGCATTGGTATTCCCAACGGTGAATAATTCGTTTTCGATATGCTCCCTGTCCCACGCGAGATGTCACCAAGCCTGATCGCTCTGTAACATTCGGCAATTTGATGGCATAATTAAATTCTTGTGGGATATCAGAAGCCAACCGAAGTTTATCGGCTTCAACAGGCAAATACACCCCTGCCCGTTTGAAGAAAAACTTAATCCCTTGGCGTCGATTCCCTAGACGATCTGGGGTTTCAAAATATCCAACATCAAAAAATTCCAGCTCTGAAATATACTCAACCATCCCACCGCCCAAAGCTGCAAATAAAAATACCCGTTTGCCTTGACTCAAGTGTTCACGCAAGGCCAGATTACCACGGGTAAATTCCATATCGCCTTGCTGCCCCTCACCCGTGTAGGTAAATACATTTGGGTTGTCCCAACCATCCTCGTAACCATGCTGATGGCCGGTAGAACCCGTAAAAATAAAGATGTAGGGGAAATTACTACTCGGACAGATGCCACTCTGCCAGTTACCGCCATACTGCGCATGGATATCCCTCCGTCTGTTGTATTTGTGACCTGGGATGAATGGCGATGCGAGCATGGAATTTTGAAAATGCTATAAAATTGTATGGTCTAATTGGACCAAGTGTTGCTGACAAGTTGTAAAACACCGTAACCAAATGCTTTGAAAACAACGAAAATCGAAACTACATTTTGACTTCCCATTAGCATGATTTCAAATATATCATTGAGAAGTAATATTTTGATCAAAAAAGAATTTAAAAAGGAGTGATTTCCTGATCACAGCGACTGTAAAGTTACCCACACGAAAGACTCAGAAATAAAAAAATCAACTATTTTTGATACAACACAGTCCATAATATTACAATGCCTATTAAATTCCTTTTCATTATTAAATATACAACATTACAATTCGAATATCTTAAACGACCAATACAACATCAATAAGCATTGCAATCATGGAAAAGGAAACCATAATAAAACTAAATAAATCATTTGAAGAATCAGCATACGAGCAAGACGGTGTTGAATATTGGCTCGCTAGGGAACTCCAAGAACTTCTTGGATACACTGACTGGCGAAACTTCCTCAATGCAGTAGAAAAAGCCAAGGAGAGCTGCAAAACTACAGGGGAAGCGGTTTTGGATCATTTCGTTGACTTCAACAAAATGATAGAAATCGGGAAAGGCGGTAAGCGTGAAGTTGACGATATAATGCTCACTAGGTATGCTTGTTATCTAATAGCCCAGAACGGTGATCCAAAGAAAGAACAAATAGCCTTTGCACAAAGTTATTTTGCTTTTCAAACAAGAAAGCAAGAGTTACTTGAAGAGCGTATTCGCCTGAATGAACGTTTACAAGCTCGTGAGAAGTTAGCCGCAACCGAAACTGAACTTTCTAAAAATATTTATGAAAGAGGAGTAGACAATAAAGGTTTTGCAAACATTCGCAGCAAAGGAGACTGGGCATTGTTTGGAGGATTGACTACAAGCACCATGAAGAAGAAGTTAGGTATTCCGGAAAACAGACCTTTGGCAGATTTTCTTCCCACTATTACAATTACAGCGAAACAGTTGGCTACCGAAATCACAAACTTCAATGTAAAGCAACATGATTTGAAAGGTGAGGCAAGAATTACTGATGAGCATGTGAAGAACAACAAAGATGTTCGAGGACTACTTGGTAAAAGTGGTATAAAGCCGGAACAGCTACCTGCTGAAGAACACATCAAGAAACTTGAGCGCAGAGTAAAATCTGCTGACAAAGAAATTGAAAAGAAAAAACTCAAAGGAAAGAAAAAGTAATTATGGCCAAGTCAATTAAAGAAGTAAAAGAAAAAGCAATTGAGGTTACCCTTTGGGAAGCTGCAAATAAATTGAGAGGCAGCGTTGAGCCTGCTGAATACAAACATGTAGTATTAGGTTTAATATTCTTAAAGTTCGCCAGCGACAAGTTTGAAGAACACCGCGCTAAACTAATAGCAGAGGGGAAAGAGAAGTATATCGAGAAGCCTGAGTTTTACAATATGAGCAATGTGTTTTTCTTAGAAGAAATTTCACGTTGGAGTTATATTGTAAAAAAGGCAAGACAGAATGATATTGCTTTAATCATTGACACCGCCCTGCATACCATTGAGAAAGATAATAAATCTTTGAAAGGCGCATTGCCTGATAATTACTTTTCCCGTTTAGGTCTTGACATTACCAAATTGGCATCTCTGATAAGTGAAATTGACAGCATCAATACGCTTAAAGACAAAGAACAAGATTTGGTTGGACGAGTGTATGAATATTTCCTTAAAAAGTTTGCAATCGCAGAAGGAAAAGGTAAAGGTGAATTCTACACTCCGAAAACGATTGTAAACCTAATTGCTGAGATGATTGAACCCTATAAGGGTATCATCTACGATCCTGCATGTGGATCGGGTGGAATGTTTGTTCAGTCTATCAAATTTATTGAAGCACACCACGGTAATAAAAAGGAAATTTCTATCTACGGACAAGAATACACTAAAACTACATATAAACTGGCTAAGATGAATCTTGCTATCAGAGGTATTTCTGCAAACCTTGGCGAAAAAGATGCCGACACTTTTGCAGACGACCAACACAAAGACCTTAAAGCAGATTACATAATGGCAAACCCGCCTTTTAACCAGAAAGATTGGAGAGGCGAAAATGAACTGATTGACGACCCGCGCTGGAGAGGTTATGATGTTCCTCCGGCTAAAAATGCCAACTATGCTTGGATTTTAAATATGATTTCAAAACTTTCAGAAAATGGAGTAGCTGGTTTTATCCTTGCTAATGGGGCTTTGAATGGCGGTGGCGAAGAATATAAAATACGTAAAAAACTTATTGAAAATAATTTGATTGATGCAATTGTTGTCCTTCCAAAGGACACCTTTTATAGTACAGACATAAGTGTTACACTTTGGATAATAAGTAAAAATAAAAAACAGAGAACAATAAATATTAATGGAAAAATTAAAAATTATCGAAATAGAGAAAATGAAGTTTTATTCATGGATTTAAGACAATGGGGTGTTCCTTTTGAGAAATTATTTATTGAATTGACAGCCGAGGAAATTACAAAGGTTTCTGAAAATTACCATAATTGGCAACAGACCAACTATAATGTAACTTATAAAAATGTTCCTGAATATTGTTACTCAGCAACTATTGAAGAAATTAAAAATAATGACTTTGCATTGGTCCCAAGTAGGTATATTGAATTCGTTGATCGAGATAGTGAAATTGATTTTCATAAAGAAATGAAGCGAATTCAAAAGGATTTTAAAAATCTAATGAATGATGAAAGAAAATCACAAGAAGAACTTATTAAAGCCTTTAAAGTACTAGGCTATGAAATATAAATTGCTAGGTGAATATATAAGACCCGTTGAAAAAAGAAATAGTGATGGCACTGTCCAATTATTTCAAGGTATAAGCAACAATAAATATTTTATTACTCCAAGACAAGTCGGTGAAAATATCAGTTTAGCCAAAATAGTCGAACCGGGCCAATTTGCTTACAACAAGGCTACAACTAGAAATGGCGAAAAAATATCTATTGCGTATCGCACCGGTGAAACTTGTGCTGTTTCATCAGCTTATCAAGTATTTGAAATCATTGACAGAGAACAACTCTTGCCAGAATACTTAATGCTGTGGTTTATCAGAAGTGAGTTCGATCGTTATGCAAGATTCAAATCAGAAGGAAGTGCACATGAATTTTTTGATTGGGATAAAATGTGTAATGTAAAAATCCCTATACCAAAAATAGACCAACAAAAAATATATGTATCAATCTATTCAAACTTGCTCAGAAATCAGAAGACATATGAAAATAGCCTAAATGATTTACAGCTAATATGTGATACTTTTTTTGAAAAGCTCCGAAAAGAAAAGGATGCGGAAATTTTAGGGCCATATATAAAGTCCATTGAAACGCGAAATAAAGATGGAAAAATAAAATTGTTCCAAGGTGTTAGTAATAATAAACATTTTATTACTCCAGTGCAAATTAGTGAGAATATCTTTAATGCTAAAATAGTTGAAAACGGTCAATTTGCATACAATAAAGCTACAACTAGAAACGGTGAGAAGATATCAATTGCCTATCGAACAGGCGAAACCTGTGCAGTATCCGCTGCCTATCAAGTTTTTGAAATAATAAAAAAGGATAAATTACTGCCTGAATTTTTAATGTTATGGTTTAGTCGTAAAGAATTTGATAGATACGCTAGGTTTAAGTCAGAAGGAAGTGCGCATGAATTTTTTGATTTTAACAAAATGTGCGATGTAAAACTACCAATTCCTGATATCAAAATTCAAGAAGCGATTGTAACTATTTACCATGCTTTGGAAACCCGTAAGCGAATTAATGAGCAATTGAAAAGCAATATCAAGCCGCTTTGCCCTGTTTTGATAAAGGGTGTGGTGGAGAGTAATAGATTAGAAACTGTTGAAAATTAGTACATGCCAATACAAATAAAACAATTGAGAGTTCACGGTTTTAGAGGTTTAGACAATCTTGAAATTGATTTTGAGCCTACTACTGTGCTCGTCGGCACCAATAATGCAGGTAAAACTACACTTTTAAAGTCACTCCAATTGTGCCTTTCAAATACCTTACAAATAACAGATGACGATTTTCACTTTACAGACGCAATTATTCGAGATAAAATCGTAATAGATGTATTATTTATCAGTGTCAATGATGAAGGCACCCAAATAGCAGAATTTGAAGACAAATGGTCAACTGTCTTTACAGTTGATAGAATCAGTATTGATTCAGATGGAAATCAATTATTAGCATTTAGAACAATAATTGAAGAAAACTTAATTCGAAAAACATATAAGAAAAAACAATTTTTGATTGATGAGTGGGGCGAATTTTATAATGAAGCCGATGGATATTGGTATTCGAAATCATATGGGCAAGAATTAAACTTTTATTTCGATGAAATACCATTTTTCTATTTAGATGCAAATAGAGACATACTCGATGATTTGAAAAACAAAACATCTTTCCTAGGAAAAATTCTTTCTTCCATAACTTATAAACAAGGTGATAGGGAACTCATTGAAAACCTTATTAAAGATCTTAATAAGGAAACTATTGAGAGAAGTGAAATATTAACAAACCTGCACACTACATTGGAAGAGTTAGACACAGCAATGGATAACCCCAATAACACTGTAGATATTACACCATTTACAAAAAAAATTAGAGATCTAAACAAGGGTGTGAAAATAAACTACTCCCAATTTTCTATGGAGTATCACGGTATGGGAACAAGAAGCTGGTCTTCTTTGCTTATCCTGAAAGCATTTATTTTGCAGAATATGAAATTAGCGATTCAAAATCAAGTTGCTTACTATCCAATAATTGCAATTGAAGAACCTGAATCACATTTACATCCAAATGCACAAAAGAAACTTTATTCACAAATTAATGCGATAGTTGGACAGAAAATAGTTGCTACTCATTCAAGTTATATTGCAGGAACTGCTAAACTTAAAGAAGTAAGAAGTGTTTGTAGAGAAACATCTAATATTTCAATCGGAAAATTTATTGAATCCGAATTTGACAATGAAGACATAAGAAAAATATACCGTCAGGTTATAAATACAAGAGGTGAATTATTCTTTTCAAAACTAGTGGTGTTATTTGAAGGCGAAACAGAAGAACAAGCTTTACCGATAACTATTAAACGGCATTTTGATAAAAGCCCTATAGAACTCGGAGTTGATTTTATTGGAGTTGGTGGTTACGGTAATTATTTGCCTTTCATAAGATTCTTTGAAGCTTTCAATATACCTTATTTAATTTTTAGCGACAATGAACCTGAAGCTAATTCCACAGTTGTAAACCAAATTTCAAAATCAAAATCAAAAGACTTAAATCGAGTTGTTTTTCTATCTGCAGGAAATGACTTTGAAAAAGAGCTATGCGACAATGGTTATATTGATGAAGTAAAGAAGGCTTATCATAATTTAATGTTGGTTGAATGTGTCAATGAACAACATCGAGCAGTAAAAAAAGCCCAATTAAATCAAATCCCCAACAACGACTATTATGGCCTGGTAACAAGTTTAAAAACACAGTTTGCACCAAATATTGGTTATGAACTATACGAATCAGAAAAGCCGCTACCTCCTAAAATTGTTGAATTGTTTGAGAAAGTGAATAACATTCTAAATCCTGCACCGAATGAAACAGATTAACTTATCACATAATCAACAAGCCATTGTAGATATTAATGAGGGTGCTTTCCTTATTTTAGCAAGTGCCGGCAGTGGCAAAACTAGAGTCTTAACAGAAAGAATTAAAAGACTATCTGATTCGTCAAATGGAAAAATCTTAGCAATTACCTTTACAAATAAATCGGCGAGTGAAATAAGAGAAAGACTTGGAACAAATGATAAAATAAGGAAAAATGTATTTGTTGGAACGTTTCATAGCTTTTGCCAATCAATACTTGAATTGCGATTTAAACTACTTGGATACAATAGAATGCCTCACATTTTTGAGGATGATTCCGATAGATTAGAATTAATTAAACAAGCAATAAAGACAGTTCCATATTTCGATTCAATATATAGCAAATTAGAACCGAAAAAGAAAAACGAATATACATATAATGCTTTACAGTTTATTTCAACTGTAAAAAGAGAATTGTTATCAGCAGAAGAATTAGCGAAGAACTCTAAAAATAATGAATATCAATTCTTGTTTGAAACTTATCAGGATATTCTAAAATCCAACAATGCAATTGATTTTGATGATATTATTAGATTAGTCTACGAACTTTTCACAAATAATGATTCAGTTGCAAATTTATACCGGAAGGCGTATTCCTATATCTGCATAGATGAATGTCAAGATTTAAACAAACTGCAATATTATCTTTTAAAGTCATTAACTGGTACCGTTATTAAAAATGTAATGATGGTTGGAGACCCTAATCAATCAATATATGGGTTTAATGGCTCTGCATCAACATTTATGCAAGAGGACTTTGTTTCAGATTTTCAAGCCAATCAGATTACGCTAGACGAAAATTATCGTTGTTCTAAATCAGTTATAGAAGCATCAAATAAATTAATGGCGCTTGAGGTTGAAGCCGTAAACTATGTAATAAAAGGGGATTTTGTTATATATCCAGCTCAATCTGAAATTGATGAAGCTCAGTTCGTGCTTAGCAAAATAGATGAGCTAATAAAATTAAAATCTCATAATGACATTGAGGGCGAGATCACTTATGACAAAATTTCTATACTGGCAAGAAATAAATTTGTTTTTAAACACATTGAGGAATTATTAGCTAATAAGAAAATACCTTATTACTTCAAATCAGGCAATGTTGGTATCAAGTTTAGTTCATCTTTAATGAAAATATTCGATTTGTTTTTCAGAATAAAAATTAACCCGTTGGACAAACTACACCAGCAACGTTTAGAGGACATTTTAAAGGTTAGAGATATATCAAATTTAAATGAAATTAACTCTTCTAAATTCCCAATAGCTTCAAACATTAGAAACATTGTATTTGGTGCCACAATAGACAATTTGCATTTAAAAATTGATGCTTTGCGAAATCTATTTGAAAAGTCAGATCTAGAAGACGATGATAAAAAGATGACAATGGACGAATTAAATGACTTCTCTAATCAATTTACTTTATATAGAAAACAAAACATTAAACCAACACTTGAGGGTTTTAAATCCGCTATTGCACTTGGGTTAACAAATACTTTAAATATTAAAGAAGTTGGCTTATGCTTAAGTACTGTTCACACAATGAAGGGACAAGAAAGTGAGATTGTTTTTCTCATTGGTATGGATGACGGCACATTTCCAGACTATAGAGCGGTCAATAACGGAGGTGATGAATTGCAACAAGAAAAGAACAATACCTACGTTGCTTTCACAAGAGCCAAGCGTTTCTTGTATGTTAGCTATCCAAAGAATCGATTGATGCCGTGGGGTGATTATAAGCCAAGAACTGCATCTAGATTTTTAAAACCTTTGATTTAATGAAATTCACCGAAGAAAAAATAGAAAATTCATTTACCGATTTGTTGGGGCAAGAAGGTTTTTCCCACCATTTAGGTAATACAATAACTCGCAAGCCCGAGGATGTATTGATTGAAGAAGATTTGCAAACCTATTTATTGAGTCAATATATGGGTCAAGGCATTACGATAAACGAAATTAAATCAATAATTCTCCAGCTAAAATCACTTTCTGCTTCTGACCTTTATGAAAGCAATAAGACATTTTTAAAAATGCTTTCAGACGGTTTCGTTCTCAAACGAGAAGACCGAAATCAAAAAGACGTTTATATTCAGTTGATTGACTATGTTGGACTAAACAAGCATCGCCAACCAGAAGCTGACCAATTAATTACCGTAGCAGCAGAACCGGAATTACATTATCCAAAAGACAATAATATTTACAAGTTTGTCAATCAATTGGAGATTATGGGGAACGAAAAAAGAATACCAGATGGTATCGTTTATATAAATGGTTTGCCACTTGTAGTATTTGAGTTTAAAAGTGCCATTAGAGAAGATGCTACCATTCACGATGCCTTTAAACAATTAACAGTCCGATATCGCAGAGATATTCCTGAAATATTCAAGTACAATGTTTTCTGTGTAATCAGCGATGGTATTAACAACAAGGCTGGTTCCTTATTTGCTCCTTACGATTTTTATTATGCATGGAGACGTGTTGAAGGTCTAGCAAAAGAAGTTGACGGAATTGACAGCATGTTTACGCTGGTTCAGGGCATGTTTAATAAAAACCGCCTGCGCGATATTATTAGAAACTTCATTTACATGCCGGATAGTTCTAAGAAATATGAAAAGATTGTATGTCGCTATCCTCAATACTATTCAGCAAGAGCGCTTTACGAAAGCATCAAGAAGGCACAAAAGCCTGAGGGTAATGGAAAGGGGGGAACCTATTTTGGAGCAACTGGATGCGGTAAGAGTTTCACCATGCTATACCTCACTAGGTTATTGATGAAAAGTGAGTACTTTGAAAGTCCAACAATCGTTTTAATTACCGATAGAACCGATTTGGATGATCAGCTTTCCGCACAATTTGTAAATGCCAAAACCTTCATTGGAGATAATACCGTTGAAAGTGTCGAAAGCCGTGCTGATTTGAGAGCCAAAATGCAAGGAAGGCAAAGTGGTGGCGTTTTTCTAACCACGATTCACAAATTCACAGAAGATACTCAACTGCTAACAGATAGAACCAATGTGATTTGTATTTCTGACGAGGCTCATAGAAGCCAGGTAAATCTTGACCAAAAAATAAAAGTTACGGAGAATGGTGTTACTAAAACATTCGGTTTTGCAAAGTATTTACACGACTCCCTGCCAAATGCCACATTTGTAGGATTTACCGGAACACCCATTGATGCTACGTTGGATGTTTTTGGCAAAGTGGTTGATGCCTATACAATGACAGAATCGGTTAAAGATGAAATCACCGTGAGAATTGTTTATGAAGGCAGGGCAGCTAAAGTATTGCTCAATAACTCTAAGCTCAAGGAAATTGAAGATTACTATGCTAAGTGTGCCGATTTAGGTAGCAATGAAAATCAAATAGAACAGAGTAAGAAGGAAATGGCACAAATGTATGCCATCATAGGGGATCCTGACCGATTAAAAGAAGTAGCAAACGACTTTGTGAATCACTACGAGCAGCGAGTATCTGAAGGTTCAACGGTAAAAGGTAAAGCAATGTTTGTTTGTAGCACTCGAGAGATTGCATTTGAGCTCTACAAAAATATCGTCGCCCTCCGTCCGGAGTGGAATGAAATTCGTGAGGCTGAGGAAGGAGCTATTTTGAGCGACAAGGATAAACGAGAGCTTAAGCCAATCGAACGGATTAAATTAATTGCAACAAGAGGCCAGGATGATTCTGAAGATTTATACAATCTTTTGGGAACTAAGGAACACAGAAAAGAGCTTGATAGACAGTTTAAAAATGAAAAGTCAAATTTCAAGATTGCCATTGTAGTTGATATGTGGCTTACCGGATTTGATGTGCCATTCCTGGATAGTATTTACATTGATAAACCTATTCAGCGACATAATTTAATCCAAACTATATCCCGTGTAAACCGAAAATTTGAAGGAAAACATAAAGGCTTGGTTGTTGACTACATCGGAATAAAAAATCAAATGAATCTAGCCTTGAAGCAATACAGTGAGGGCGATAAAGATAATTTTGAAGATATCGCTGAGTCCCTCATTATTGTTCGCAATCATCTTGATTTATTAGAGAAACTATTTCACACCTTCGATAACTCCAAATATTTCAAAGGAAGCACCATAGAGCAATTGAATAGCTTAAACCAGGCTGCTGAATTTGTTCAACAAACTAAAGAATTTGAGACTCGTTTCATGGGCTTGGTGAAGCGTTTGAAAGCGGCTTATGATATTTGCGCAGGCAGTGAGCAATTAACTCAAAAAGAAAGAGACTACACACACTTCTACTTGGCCGTTCGTTCAATTGTGTTCAAGCTTACAAAAGGGAATGCTCCAGATACAGCACAGATGAATGCTCGAGTAAGAGAGATGATCAAAGATGCGCTACAAAGCGAAGGTGTCCAAGAGATATTCAAGCTAGGTGACGAAAACGAGACGGAGCAAGATATTTTTGATGAAGATTACTTGGCAAAAATTGAAAAGATTAAACTTCCCAATACTAAAATCAAATTGCTCCAGCAACTTCTTGCCAAAGTAATAAGTGAAATTAAAAAAGTGAATCGAGTAAAAGGAATTGATTTCACAAAAAAAATGGAGACACTGGTAGAAAGATACAATAATCGAGATGTCAATGACATTCTTAGAAGTGAAGTGTATGAAGAAATGGCGGAAGCTTTAACCAATATGATCTGGGAGGTTCATAAGGAGTTTAGTGCCGGTGATGAGCTCGGGATAAATTTTGAAGAAAAGGCATTCTATGATATCTTAAAAGAGCTTTGCATTAAATATGATTTCATGTATCCAAATGAGAAAATGATAGAATTGGCTAAATCCGTAAAAGATTTAGTTGATGGCCAAGCAAAATTTCCCGATTGGAACAAACGTGATGATATTAAATCTGCATTGAAGGTTGGTCTAATTCTTTTGCTTGATGAACATGGCTATCCCCCAGTGGAAAGAGATGAGGTTTACAATGAAATTTTTGAGCAGGCAGAGAATTTTAAGAAAAACCAAAATAACGGGTGATTTACAATACACCCATTCGCTACGATCTTGAAATAAAAAATTATTTCAAAAAATGCGAAATGATTTTATTCCTCAAATTTGCATTGCTCGGTATTTCATTTTTCCTGGGTGCCTCTAATAAATTATCTTCGTTAATTATCCAAAATCCAATTCCATAGGACTTACACAAATCGCACAATCTATTTACTAAGCCTATTTGTTCCTCAGTTTCAGGTTTTGTACATGCAAAAATAACGTAGTTAGAAAAAGTACGATATATACAGCATTGGGCAAATCCTATTAAAGCATTTGATTTATCAATAACATCCTTAACCTCGACTGCCACAGTATGATATGAATCCAGTGATTTATCCTTACATATTCCTATTAAGTCGGGGTTTGAGAATTTTGTATTTCCATCAAGTGGAGTATCCCCCATTATTTTATAATCATATTTCAAATTGTTCAATGGAAATGTCGCCAAGAACTTTCTTGTAGGCTCGTAATGCCGCTTTTCGTCATTTTTAATTACTCTTTCAATTTGCTTAGAATTAGAAACCTTTACATTAGATTTTACTACCACGGGCAGAGGCGTTGTAGGTAAAGACCGATCATTTTCTAACCAATAATATTTAATTCCAGATACACTTTTAAAACCCAAGTTTTGTTTGTTGTATTTTGCAAGATTAGAAATCACACGTTGAATATTACTTCTATTTAATTTATTTCTTTTATAATAATTAACAGATTCAAGAATTTCAGAAACGCTGTATGCTTTATTTCTATTTGTGTTTCTTAGTATTTCCACAATTTCGACACTACCCTTAGAATTTAAAACTCTGTTATCAACCTCAATTTGTAATTTTTTCATCTTCTAACTATTTCCTAATTATAATATTCAACAAATCAAAATACTCAAATTCACTTTTCACGGATCTAAACAAAGAATAAAATCTGGGTCAATTCAATATTTCGAACATGCGTTGATGAATAAGCGTCCATTCTACATTCAAATTCACAGTAAACACTGAAACTGAATGATCTTTGATTATATATTTTTCAGACAGCTCCACATCCACAGTGGGGTAAAGTAATATCCCTTCGGTTTTATGATTCATCGAATGTGAACTGGACCCCGCAACATTGCTCACATAAGAAAATATTTGATACAAATTGGCACTATGAAATTTATTAGCACCAAAATCAACACCCCTTGAGCCCAAGGTATTTCCATAAAATTTCGTATCAATAATAATCTTTCTGCTGTCACTTTCCAACGTAATATCTGTATTCATGGTAGGCAAATAATCAAATCGATCTGCCAACCAATTGATGCGTTCTTTCTTAACCCTGAAATCCGAATGTTTCTTATAAAACTGATATGCAAAGCGCTCAAACAACTTTGCCAATTTTTGATGGTCGCGCCCAATATCAACAAAAACCTTCTTTCCATCAGCTTCATTCAATACCGTATTTTGAGCAATTAATTCAGCAATGTTGAGTGCCAATTTGTAGTGCTGATTATTTCTATTCAGATTGACTTGGCCAAATTGAGACATACTCAATTCTATAGAATCCACTCCCCCCATTCTCATCAGACTACGGCGAATTTCGCTTTTCTGAATTTTGGATATTTCTTTAAAACCTAGCAAATCGACAAGTGTTGTCTTCAAAATTTGATTGATCAAAATATTTGAACTCCATTCATCAAACTCACACACGGCTCTACCCTTGCGCAGGACTTGCCGATTTAAGGTTTGGTTAAAATCCAGCTTGCCTTTGATTCCCGCATATTCTTCAGTCAAAGACACGTAATTGTGGGCTAAGTTTCGCTTGAGTATGTATTCACATTGTTTAACAAAAACGTCTGATAACAAACAAATCAGTGATTCATAACTCGACGTGTCAAGGCCTTTGGTTTGTTGATATTCCAAACCCGTGTCCCAGCCATAACTGAGTAAGTAATAGATATTTTTTATAGGAATGCTCATTTAAGCATGGCAATCTTTGTATCTACTTGACTTGAATCATCGAAATAATACTCATCCAACAACGGTTTAATTTCAAATTCAACAACATCAGTGAACCAGTCATTATTGGGAATCGTTTCACTGTTTGGGGTAAAGAAACTGTGTCCAATTCTAAAAC
>JACCDS010192284.1_pt1 | contig 15264 bp, 9 predicted proteins | sample 7446441 | NCBI WGS metagenome assembly JACCDS01 (sample SAMN15323445, study PRJNA562643) | freshwater metagenome | isolation source: river surface water | place: USA:Blue River Watershed | collected 2017-08-17 | reverse complement strand
TTTAGAATCGTATTGGAAAATATCCTGATTCATGTACTGGCTTTGTTTTAAAACCGTTGTATTTTCGATAACGCTTTTAAAAACAGGAATAGAAGGATATGTTTCTTGAACACTTTCCATCATCACTTGGTGAATCGTTTGGTTTGGATGAACCATCGTGAATAAAAAACCACGTACTTTCAAGGAAACATTGGTGTATTCTCTAACAGCAGAAATTTTTTCTAGTAAATTCTTTACGCCATTAAAAGCAGAAGATTCTGGCTGAATAGGAATAATACATTCAGTAGAAGCATTCAAGGCTGAAATCGTCATTAAGCTTAAAGAAGGAGGGCAGTCGAAAAGAATGAAATCGAACTGGTCGTTCAAAGCCTGAATTTTTTTAGCCAAACGCATTTCAGAACCTACTTCCGTAATCAGTTTTACTTCATAAGTGGCCATTTCAATATCAGATGGCGACAAAAATAAATTAGGCTCAATTTCAATGAGTGGGAGAGGGTCTCGTGAAATCAAAGAAGTAATTACTTGTTTTTCAGGCGAATGTACTCCAAAACATTGGGATAAATTGCCTTGAGAATCCATATCAACCAATAAAACTCTGTATTTCAGCAAAGCAAGCGCTTTACCTAAATTTATAGTTGAAGTAGTTTTCCCAACGCCCCCTTTGTGATTGATAATAGCAATACTGCGTGCTTTAGAGAAAGTAGAATCAGTATAACCATAGTTTCTCATGGCAACTTCTAGTTTTTCTAAATGTTTATTCGAGAATGCCTGAATGCCTTCTAAAGCTTTGTAAATGGTAGTTGCAGGTATTTGAGCTTCTTTTTCAAGCTGAGTTCTATTGATAGAAGGGCGTGAAAAGAGAAATTTACGGACAGTTTCAGTCGTAATCATTCGATTTAATGTTTCGATTTTAACTTTTAAATAATAACCAAATATATAATATTTTATATATAAATAAAAACAAAATATAAAAGTGTATATTTTTTATGTATTCAATATTGCTGTTAATCGTATTTAAAAATATGAAGAAGACTAGCTGTAAACCAATTTTAACCAACAAATCAATAAAGTTTTGGGGAGTTGTGTGAAGATTTGAAAATGTGTAAACAAAGATAATAGGAGAGGAGTATAGAGGAATGCAATAGAAGTGGTACAGATTATAAATGAATTCTTTCTGTTAGAAGAAATTTTAGATTTTTCAATCCATTTATGCCAAATGGATTGATTTTGCCTGTCAATAGAATAATATTGATAATATTTTGTATTATATAAATATTAATTTTGTCTAATAAAACAACAATAAAGTTAAATAAAAAAGCCACTTCTACTACGAATAGAAATGGCTGAATCAATTTTTTAATAAAAACGTCTCACAGTTTATTTCAAAAAATTAATTATTCAAAAGTATGAAAAAAAGTATTCCAAATCAACTCAAATGGACTAAAATGCTATTTATTGCTGTGCTGTTATTCCTTACAGACAGCCTTGGCATGATGGCTCAAACAAAGAAAATCACTGGTAAAGTAAGCAGTGATAAAGGTGAAACCTTGTCGGGTGTAACGATTCTTATTAAGGGTACAAAAAAAGGTACAAGTACCGACAAAGAAGGAAAATTCAGCCTTGAAGCCTCCCAAGGAAATACTTTAGTGTTTTCATTTATTAGTTATCAAAACAAAGAAGTACTTGTAAACACTGAATCTGTTTTGGATATTGTTCTGAATGAATCTACGGAAAGTTTAGAAGAAGTTGTAGTAACAGGTTTATTTGATGAGAGAAAGAAATTAGAAGCTTCGGTTTCAATATCTACCCTCAATATTAAGCAAATAGAGCGTTTAGCTCCAAACAGCGGTGCCGATTTACTCCGTAATGTGCCAGGGATTTTTGTCAATTCTTCGGCTGGAGAAGTGAGAAGTAATGTTTATACCCGTGGGCTTGCCAATCGCCCAAGTTATAACGATGATGTTTCGGGCTTGTATTATGTATCTATGCAGGAAGATGGTTTGCCAATTTCTAATATATTTTTACCTACTTATACTCATGATTTATTTTTGCGTACAGATGCTACCATCAACCGTTTAGAAGCTATTCGAGGTGGTACGGCATCTATTGCAGGGGCAAATGCTCCAGGAGGTATCTTTAATTATTTATCTAAAACAGGAGGAAATGCTTTTTCAGGATTAGTTAGAGAAAAAATTGGTCTTGAAGGTGATGGCAAAAATTTCTATACTCGTACTGAATTGAACTTTGGTGGACCATTATCAAATGGCTGGACGTATAATGTAGGAGGTTTTTATCGACATGCCAAAGGGGCAAGAGATGTAGGGTATCCATTAAATTTTGGTGGTCAAATAAAGGCAAATGTTCAAAAAAGATATGCAAAAGGTACTGTTACTCTTTATGCAAAATATCTTAACGACCACAACGGAACATTTTTGAATTTGATTGGTAGAAATTTTGATAATCCAGAACTTGCCCCTCAGTTTTCAAATAATGATGCTTTTATTTTACCAGCAACGGCAAAACTTTCTACTAAAACTGGCGATGGCACTTCAATCAATTATAATCCAAAAGACCTTAATCACTCTGTAGATGCTTCCTTTGGTATCAACTGGAAGCATGATTTGGGCAAAGGTTTTTCCATTTCAAATAATGCACGTTTCTCGCACAAAGAACTTACATTAAACATTACTCAAGCTACTACTCCAGCCCTTTTGACGGCCATTCCTATCAATGGAAGTGTAGGTACTATTGCTGCTGGAATAGGAACAATTACTTATAAAGATAATATGACCAAACAGGTTTTGGCAACTGTAGGTCGCAGTACTCCTGCTCCAGTTTTTACAGTTTTAACTAATAATTTGCCGAATCAAGATGTAATAGCCAACAGCGTGCTATACCAAGCAGCTGTGACTGGTAATCCGAAAATTAATGAATTTTTTGACCAAGTGGTACTTTCAAAGAAGACCGAGAAAATGTCCTTTAACGTCGGAGCATTTTTTGGATATTCTGATGTAGCAAGATTCTCGCAAGGAGCTGGTGGTGGTACACTTTCCACACTTGAAAGTAAACCACGATTATTGGATATTTCAGTAACATCACCAAACGGAACAATTACTCAGATTACCAGCCCAGAAGGATATTTTAAAGTAGGTGGATTCCTTGGTTACAATGATTATTCATACCGAAAAATCAATATTGCACCCTTTATGGCAACATCTTGGCAAATAACGGATAAACTAAATTTTGATGTTGGTTTACGTTTGGAAAACAATGTTAATCAAGGGTCTAATTTTATTCGAGTTTCTCACACAGTAGCCGATGGTGGATATGACCGAAATTTGTTGACTACTTATGACAACAATTATTTCAAAGAACCCAAAGAAATTGCTTACAAATACAACAATACCACTTTGTCATATTCAGGAGCATTTAACTATTTGATTTCGAATAAGCAGTCTATTTATACCCGTTATTCAGTAGGTAGAAAAGCGCCAGAAGCTAATGCTTTTACAGGTATTGACTCAGACGCTCGATTGGCAATCACAGAGTCGATTCCACAAAACATTACGCAAGTAGAAATTGGATACAAGTACAGAACTAATAAAGTAGATATGGCGATTACGCCTTATTACAGCTTGTTGAGTAACATTTTTACTGGATTTTCTTCGCAAGATGCCAACGGAGTTTTGTACGCTTTACAACCTTATTACAATAGTTTGGAATCTAAAGGTTTGGAGGCTGAACTTACATTCAATTTTACGAAAAGCTTCAGTACAAGAGTTGCTACAACCTTTCAATCGACAAAATTCCCACAGTTTAAAGTATCAACCGCAGGCGCAACTACCTCAAAAGATGATGATTCATTCTTTGATTACTCGGGTAATAATGGCGATTTAACTCCAAGTGTGATGTTCAACATAACACCAACTTATAGTACGAATAAATTTTATGCAATGCTTACCTATCAGTACATTGGCGACCGTTGGGCGAATGCACCAAACGCCTTTAAATTACCAGGCTATTCGCAAATAGACCTTGCTTTGGGTTATGACGTCAATAAAAACTTTTCATTAAGTACAAATATCAATAACCTGACCAACACAATTGGTATTATGACTTGGGGAGCTCCAGGCGGATTTCCTAATACTTATGCCAGAACAGATTTTAGCGTAGCACAGAAAGAAGCCAACAAAAACGCTTACTTTCCTATGGGAGGAACACAGCCAAGAGCTTACTTCTTAACAGCTACTTATAAATTTTAATGAGATAAAAGAGTCTTCTACATAATATAGAAGACTCTTTTACAGATTTTAAATAGATTTTCAACCCTTTACTTTCATTTAATATGCCTGTAAAATTCTTAAAACTTGGCTTCGACAATAGAGTATTGCGTCAGGAAAGTTTCAAAAACATATATATCAACGGAAATAAGGTTGGCTTCAACTTGGGTATTAAGTTAAATTACTATCGTGGGCAACACGTTTCTACTATTGAACGCCTTGAAGTAAAAATTGACGAACAGCCTATTCCTGAACATCTTATATTGTTTTGTATCCATGATAAAAAGTTTAGCCTGTCGCAACTAAAAGAGCTTTTTGCTGAATTTTGGCCTTTACGCACTACGGTCAACCTTGAAATCTATAATGGAGGATTACCAGAAGGAGAACACGAAGTAGAGCTAACCTTAGAACTCCGAATTCCCTACATGAAATTCGCTCCTCGAACTTATGGGTCTTTGGATAGTTCAGCACGGAAAAGAATGGTTTTATCTTAAAATTCTCTCAGAAAATATGCAAACAAAAATAGATTTAGGCGTTTCGTTGTATGGTTTTACAGAACAATGGGCTAACGACGAAAACTTTGGATTTGAAGAGATGTTCAAAGAACTAAACCGATTGGGAATCACCCAATTTGAAATTGTAGGTTCGCAAATGTTTAATACTTATCCTATTATTTCCGATGACGAAGTCAAACACTTACTTGATTTATGTAAAAAATATCAGGTTATACCCTTTAGCTACGCAGGACAAGTAGATGGTGGAAAGTATTCTGACCACGATATGACCGACGAAGAAATCATATCGGAAGCCACTTTCGACTTGATGTCGGCATTTAAACTGGGTTGTAAGTATATGCGAGGCTACGGCATTCCGAACCATTTGGCTAAAAACGTAGCTAAAATGGCTGAATATTATGATATAAAAGTAGGTTTTGAAATCCACGCACCTTCAAAACCAAATGATGCCAAAGTACAAGAATTGGTGAAAATTATCGAAGAAACGGGGTCTAAGTACATAGGTTTAGTACCTGATTTTGGCTGTTTTATCGAGAAACCGAATGTACAAATGTTGAATAATTTGCTCAATGATGGAGCAAATCCAGACTTGTTAGATTTTATCGTAGAAAACCGTCATACAACTTACACCGAAGAATCGCTTTGGGAAAAAGTGGAAGAAATGGGAGGGAAGCAAATCGAAAAATTAGCTATCAGCCAAATGTTTGGCTTTTTGAGTTTCGCTCCAGCTGATCTGCAAGGTTTTAAAACATTACTGCCGTATTGCCATTATTTCCACGGAAAATTCTATCATATCGGAGAAGATTGCATAGAAACTACTATTCCTTACGATAAACTATTGAAAATGATTGTTGAATCAGGTTTTGAAGGACTAATCATGACTGAGTACGAAGGTCACTGTTTTTATCTCAACGATGCCTCCGAACAAATTGAAAGACATTTGAAGATGGAGAAAAATATTTTGAAGGCATTGTAAATGGTCATTGTTTAGGTACTCAAATTTTAAACTGCATATTAATGATTAGATTGATAAAACATTTAGTAATAATGGGCTTCTTTACATTGATAGCTCCTTTTACATTTGCTCAGGTTTCCTATCAAAACCCTATAATTCCCGGTTTTTATCCTGACCCCAGTATTTGTAAAGTGGGGAGTGATTACTATTTGGTCAACAGTAGTTTTGGATACTTTCCGGGTGTTCCGATTTTCCATAGTAAAAATCTTGTGAATTGGGAACAAATAGGCTATGTTTTAGATAGAAAAGAGCAAATTGATTTATCAAAGGCCCAAACGACTCTGGGTATCTTTGCCCCAACTATTCGGTACAGCAATGGTGTTTTTTATATGATAACGACCAATATTACCGATAAAGGAAACTTTTATGTAACAGCCAAAAACCCTTCTGGCCCTTGGTCAAACCCTATTTGGATAGAAACTCCTGGCATTGACCCAAGTTTGTATTTTGATGATGACGGCAAAGTTTATGTGACCTCAACTCAAAACTGGGGGGCAGTAAAAAATGGGATAATAATGTCTGAAATAGACATTGCTACTGGAAAATTACTAACGAAGCCCAAAAGTATTTGGTTGGGTACGGGCGGAAGATACCCTGAAGGACCTCACATTTATAAAAAAGATGGATTTTATTATTTAATGATAGCCGAAGGTGGAACTGAATACGGGCATAAAATTACGATGGCTCGTAGTAGAAATATTTGGGGCATTTATGAAAGTAATCCTGCTAATCCTATTGTTACTCATGCAAACGCAAGTGGGGAATCAAGTCCAATTCAAGGCATTGGTCATGGAGATTTGGTACAAGTGAATGATAACGCTTGGTTTATGATAATGCTTGGTTTTCGTCCTTTAGACAGCCATCAGCATTTAGGAAGAGAAACGTTCTTAGCACCTGTTGAATGGAAAGAAAATCAGTTCCCTACTGTTAATGGTAACGGCACGATTGCTTTGAAAATGAATGTTGAAAAATTACCAGAACCCGTAAAAATTAAAAATTATAACCAAAAAGAAGATTTTAATATAGAAAAATTGGGCTTTGAATGGAATTATATCAATAATCCAATCGTGCAAAACTATTCTCTTACAGAACGTAAAGGATTTTTGAGACTTTGGGGAAGTGAAAAATCTTTAAATGAATATCCTAATGTGACTTTTGTTGGGAGAAGAATACAACACTTTGATTTTTCTAATGAAACTGTACTTGATTTCAATCCCAAAAATGAAAGTGATGAGGCTGGTCTAACCTTATATCGAGACGCTAATCACCATTACAAACTTGCTGTTAAAAACGAAAAAGGTAAACGGGTGTTGGTATTAACATATAATATTGGGAAAATCAAAGCCGTGGAAAAACGAGTTCCTTTAAAAAGTGGTTCAGTGAAATTAAGTGTTTCTGGCAATCAGGAGTTCTTTCAGTTTGGGTATTCACAAGGAAATGCAGAAATCACCAGATTTGACCAAGTAAATACTCGCTATTTAAGTTTTGAAACTGCTGGAGGAATGACTGGAGTATATATTGGATTGTATTCAACGGGCAATGGTAAAAAATCTACAAGCCCAGCCGATTTTGACAATTTTAGCTATAAGCCAATTATAAAGAAATAAATAAAAAACATTAAAATGAAAAAATATCTGTTAGTTTTTCTATTGATAAGTAGCTGTCTATTTGGACAAAATAAATCCATTCCGCATTTGCAAAAAAAGGGTAATACATCACAACTCATTGTGAATGAAAAACCCTTTTTGGTTTTAGGTGGCGAATTGCACAATTCTTCTTCTTCAAATGCCGACTATATGCGTCCGATTTGGGAACAATTGAAAAAGAAAAATCTTAATACAGTGGTTGCACCTGTCTATTGGGAATTGATAGAACCGATGGAGGGAAAATTTGATTTCAGCTTGGTAGATAGTATGATTGTGGGTCTGCGAAAGCAAAACCTTAAATTAGTGATATTGTGGTTTGGCACATGGAAAAACGGCTATTCTACTTATGTTCCGAGTTGGGTAAAACATAATTCGGATAAATATCCTTATGCCAAAGATAAAAATGGTAAAAATCTGCAAATTCTTTCTGCTTTTGGCGAAGAAACCATGAAAGCAGATGCTCGTGCATTTAAAGCTTTGATGAAACATATTAAATATTTTGATGAAAAAGAGCAAACCGTCATCATGGCTCAAATTGAAAATGAGGTAGGCTTATTTTATACACCTCGTGATTATGTGGGTGATAAATTGTATCAATCTCAAGTGCCAGAAAAGGTTATCAATTATTTGAAAAACAACCAATTACAACCAGAATTAGAAAAAAATTGGAAAGCAAAAGGTAGTAAAACAAAAGGTAATTGGGAAGAGATTTTTGGTAAAAGTGATACAACAACCACCGATTGGAAAAATTTAAGTTTCCTGACCGAAGAGCTGTTTAGCGTATATCATTACGCTCATTTTATGGGTGCGGTGGCAGAAGCAGGCAAATCAGAATATCCAATTCCGATGTATGTGAATGCTTGGATAAAACAGCCAAAATTGGCATATCCAGGAAAGTACCCAAGTGGTGGACCTATTCCGCATGCCTTGGACTTTTGGCGTTTGGCGGCACCTGCTATTGATATGATTAGCCCTGATATTTATATTCCCGATGCCAATGCGGTGATTGAAACTTATAGACGAGCTGGTAATCCTATCTTTGTACCAGAAATTAGACACGATTCACAAGCAGTTTTTGAAGTAATGTATGCTTTTGGTAGTCAGAATGTTTTAGGTCTTTCGCCTTTTGGCATAGATGACCAAACACCTAATGAAGACCCGTTTACACCCGCATATAAGGCATTATCAAAAATAAAAGATGCAATTTTGAAGTATCAAAGTACAGATAAAATGACGGGAATTTTACTTGATAAAAATAAGCCTATGCAAAAGTTTGATTTAGGTGATTATTCAATTCAAGCCAATATTGGCAAAACCATTATTGATTTTTCATTGGTTTTTGTGGGCATTCCCTCAAAAGATCCAAAGCCAGAAATAGCAGGTGGAATACTCATAAATATTGGCGTTGATGAATTTATTATTGTTGGCAAGCATTTCAATATTGAACTCAAAGCAAAAAACTCTAACCCTGCTTTACCTTTATTAGATATTGAATTGATGGAAGAAGGCTATTTTGAAAATGGTATTTGGAAACCAACTCGCAGACTCAACGGTGACGAGTCTTTTACAAGTATGGGCGGTGATGCTGGTTTTGGCTTTAAAAAAGACCCTTCAACAGCAGCAGTTGCCTTCCCAGCAACCGAAGAATTTAAAGTGATGCGGTTCAAAGTTTTCAGATATAAATAAGTAAAATTTCGAAGATATGTTAAAAATAGAGCAAGAATTTAGCGAAAAAAAAGCAGGCATTCCACAGGCACTGATTATCATTATGATAAATATGCTGCCCATGATGGCAATCATTACGCTTGTGCCAATTGTCCCTGCGATCATTAGTAATTTCAAGGATATTCCTAATATTCAGGTACTTGCCCCTATGTCGTTGGCAGCTCCTGGGCTTTGTGTTGCTTTACTTTCACCTTATGCAGGTTATCTAACGGATAAAATAGGTCGTCGTAAACTACTATTAATATTTACCTTGCTTTATGGAATTGGTGGGGTTCTTCCTTTTTTCATTCAAAGCTTCCCTTTGCTGCTTGCGAGTCGATTTATTTTAGGTATTGGCGAAGCCTTTATCCTTACCATTGGTAGTGCTTTGTGGGGAGATTATTATGACGAAGCTTCTCGAAAAAAATGGATTGTAGCCCAAAGCATTACAGGTACATTTTTGGCAGCATTACTTCTTTCTCTGAGCGGATATTTAGCAAATTATGGCTGGAATTATCCTTTTTTGGTTTACAGTATTGCCTTTATCATTTTTATCACCTCCTGTATTTTCATTTTTGAACCACAAGTTGTAGCTAAAAATGAATTAAAAAATCAAGCTACAAAAGCTAAATTATCTCTTGGCTTAATTGGAGTTTTGTGTGGGACAACCTTTGTAGCCGCCATTATTTATTTTGCTTATACTCTTCATTTCTCTTTGGTACTCGATACTGTGGGTATCAAAGACAATGCTAAAATTGGGAATTTTACAGCCATTGCCAGTATGGGTGCACCCGTCGGAGCATTATTGTATCGCTTTGTTTCTCAAAAATCAGTGGCTATTCAATTGGCTCTTATGGGACTTTTTTACAGCATTGGATATATTGGGACTGGTTATGCACAAGGTGAAATGTGGATTGTCGGAGCAGGTTTTGCGGCACAAATGGGCGTTGGTCTTACTTTCCCAGTTTTGATGCCTTGGAGTTTGAGTAAATTACCTGCCGAGTTCAGAGGGCGAGGCATGGGCTTTTGGACTACTTCATTCTTTTTGGGACAGTTTGTTTCGCCTTTGGTTTTGTCAGGCATCAGAAATATGGCGGGCGGATTATTGCAAGCTTATATCATTTTAGGCATTTTCTGCTTACTAACGGTACTTGTCAATTTATTCTATTCATCTAAAAAAGAAGTTCAAACAACAATATGAACAGAAGAAATGCACTGTTAAACATAGCAACATTGATGGGTGTTTCGCCTTTTACGGGTTTTGCTATTGAACATTTTGGTAAAATAAATGAGACAAATTTTCAAGCGTCACTTTTTAGCAGTGATGAACAAAAACTCATTGCCGAAATTGCCGAAATCATCGTTCCAACTACGGCTACACCGGGAGCAAAAGCGGCTGGTGTTCCTGCATTTATTGAAATGATGTTACAAGATTGTTACCAAAAACCTCAACAAGATACTTTCAAAAAAGGCTTAGATAGTTTAGGAACAAATTTCCTTTCGTTGCCTTCTCAAGAGCAAAATGCTTTATTGATGAATTTGGAAGAACAAGCCATGAAAAACCAGAGCAGAGTACCGACTTTTTGGCAACTCATCAAAGAACTAACGCTTTTGGGTTATTTTACTTCTGAAATCGGCATGACGCAAGCGATGGAGTACGTACCTGTACCTTCCAAATTTGAACTGATAAAATTGAAAAAAGGTCAAAAAACCTACTCTGAATATTTAGCCAGATAATACTATGAATATAAATATTGATGCCCTAAAATCTCAGACTTTTGATGCCATTGTGGTTGGTTCGGGTATTACGGGCGGTTGGGCAGCGAAAGAACTGACCGAAAAAGGTTTGAAAGTATTGATGCTCGAAAGAGGAAGAGATATTAAGCACGTCACCGATTATGAAACTGCCATGACCGACATCTGGGACTTTCAACATCGGAATAAACTATCAAAAGAAACACTTGAAAAATATGCTACCGCTTGTCGTGGAAATGCTTATGCCGTACAAGAGCCAAGTAGTACTTTATTTGAAAGTGACGTAGAGCATCCCTATATCGAAAAAAAGCCTTTCGACTGGGTAAGGGGCTATCATACTGGCGGAAAATCCTTGATGTGGGGACGACACAGCTACCGATGGAATAAAGACGATTTTGAAGCTAATGGTCGTGAAGGGGTAGGAGTGGATTGGCCCATCCGTTACGAAGACCTCGCTCCTTGGTATAGTTATGTCGAAAAATTTGTAGGCATCAGTGGCATAAAAGAAGGATACGATGCCCTTCCTGATGGTGAATTTTTAAAGCCAAATGTATTTTTTACGCCCGAACAGTACTTTCGAGAACAAGTAAAAGCAAAATTCGGTCGTTTGGTAACTATGGGCAGAACCGCCAATCTCACCGAAGCAAAACCTTGGCATATCGCCGTGGGGCGAACCAATTGCCAATACCGCAATCTCTGTATTCGTGGTTGTCCTTTCGGAGGGTATTTTAGTACGCAATCGGCTACTTTGCCTGCTGCCATGAAAACCAAACGCTTGACTTTAGTAAACGATGCCGTTGTTTCTGAAATCATTTTTGATAAAAAACTCAATAAAGCCAAAGGTGTTCGGGTAATCAATCAGCATACCAAAGAAGTAACAGAGTATTTTGCCAAAATTATCTTTATGAATGCGGGTACAATTCCAACGGCATCTATACTTTTAAATTCAAAATCCGACCGTTTCCCGAATGGCTTTGGCAACGAAAGCGAACAAGTGGGTCGAAACCTGATGGATCATAACGGCGGAGCAGGGGCAATGGCAAGTATAGAGGGCTTTGAAGAAGACTATTATTACGGTCGCCGACCTACAGGTTTATATGTGCCACGTTTCAGAAATTGGGCTAACGACAAACAGCAATACTTACGTGGCTTTGGCTATCAAGGTGCGGCAAGTCGTGGCAATTGGACTCGTGGATTGAACATGAAAGGTTTTGGAGCAGACTTTAAGGATAATCTCGCTACTCCTGGTGGTTGGGGAATGATGTTGATTGGTATTGGAGAAATGCTGCCTTATGAAAAAAATAGAATGTATCTTGACGAAACTCAAAAAGACAAATGGGGAATGCCATTAATTACTTTTGATGTTGAAAGAGGCGAAAACGAGCAACTTATGCGTAAAGCAATGGCAAATGATATGGCAGAAATGTATGAAGCCGCCGGATTTAAAAATATTCGCCCTTTCGATTTTCCATCAAATGTAGGGATGGGTATTCATGAAATGGGAACGGCTCGCATGGGTAAAGACCCCAAAACGTCGGTGTTGAATAAGCACAATCAAGTTCATGCTTGTAAAAATGTATTTATTACCGATGGTTCGGCAATGGCTTCGTCGTCATGCGTTAATCCTTCGCTTACTTATATGGCTCTTACCGCCAGAGCCACAGATTTCGCTGTAAAAGAATTGAAAAAAGGGAATTTATAATCTTAAAAATGATGATGAAAAATATTGATATTCCGCTGATTGATGCTAACGATTTAGAATCTGATTTGTATCAGGGAGGCATTCCTTTGTCTTCATTTACCACAACAGCACATCATACTTTTCATATCAACCGTATCGAAGACTACCTAAGAATGATCCAGTTTCCCTTGAAATCAGATTTACAACCTCGTCGGATTACGGTTTTTAATTTCTTCTTTCTTTCAAAAGGAACAAGTAGAAGGAGCAAAGGATTAGATACTTTTGATTTCGGGGATAATACTTTCTTCTTTGTTCCTGCTTATCAGATTACCACACATGAATTTATCAGTAAAGATGTAGAAGGATTTTACTGTCATTTCAATCTTGAATTACTGACGTCTGACTATAAACTGAAAGATTTATTAAGTGAATTTCCCTTTTTAGATTTTAATAGTCACCCTTTAGTTACGATTAGCGACACTACAAAAGCTTATGTAAAACCATTACTCGAAAGGCTGATTACGGAATATAAAAAAGGGAAGAACTGTAGCTTTGATATTCTCAGGACTTATCTAATTACTTTATTTACAGAACTAAAACCCTTTGTTGAGCAACAGGGTTCGGTGTCATCAAATGCTGCTTTTATTATTACTGAACAATATAAAAAGGCACTTTCTCAGCATATTTATCATAAACAAAAGATTACAGATTATGCAGAATTACTTTCTATTTCACCCAATCATTTAAACAAATGTGTGAAAAAGGCAATGGGAAAATCTGCCCATGATGTGTTGAATGAAATGCTATTATTAGAAGCTAAAGTATTATTGAAGCAGACAAATATGACAATTTCAGAGATTTCGTATAAAATCGGTAAAAACGAAATCTCTGATTTTGCAAGATTCTTTAAAGCTCAAACAGGGATGAAACCAAGTGAGTATCGAACATTGGTATGAGTAATTTTATAGAAGGTTTGTGAAATGAGTAAAGGCTTATAATACCTGGAATAAGGAGTTTTTTATTTGGTCAAGCCAAATCTAAAATTCTGGATGACCCATGTTTGAAGCCTTTCTACTAATCTTCAGCTTTTTCTCGTCCGTCTGCCATTCTTACGATTTTGGGCGAGAATTTCGCTAATACTTTTACCAATTCCTCTTGCGAAGCCATTACTTTATTGATGTCTTTGTAGGCTTGTGGGGCTTCGTCTAAATCTGCTCCAATCAACTGAACGCCTGCTTTATCAAGAGCATCTTTTAAATCACTCTTGGTAATCATTCCCAAAGCTTTGGTTCTCGACATCTTCCGTCCTGCTCCGTGCGAGGCTGAATTAATACCTTCATCAATCCCTTTTCCACGAATCACAAAACCCGGCTGAGTCATTGAAGCAGGAATAATCCCTAAATCATTCGCTCCTGCTGGTGTTGCTCCTTTTCTATGCACCATTACTTCCGTACCGTCTGCCAATTGTTCTTTCCAAGCAAAATTATGGTGGTTTTCAATGCGTTTCAAAGGATTTTGATTCATTGCTCTGGCAATTTTATTGTGAATTTCGTGGTGATTCGCCGAGGCATAATCACCTGCTAAATTCATTGCCAACCAGTATTCTTGTCCTTCGTCGGTATTCATATCCAACCAAGCCAAATGTTTGGCTTCTTTTGGCAAGCGAGTTTTGTTCATGGCAATTTTTGAATAATGATTCGCAATATTGCCTCCCAAACCCCTTGAACCAGAATGCGAAAGCAAGGTTAAGTATGAACCTTTAGGCAGATTCATTAAATCGTCATCCGCCAAAATTTCCAAAACGCCCCATTCCACAAAATGATTTCCTGTGCCAGAAGTACCCAATTGTCGGTAAGCTTTGTCTTTCAAATCACGGGTAATTTTTATCGCTCCCCATTCCGAACGGTCGAATAATGAATCATCAAATTTCTTCCCAGACTCCGCTCCCATTCCGAAAAAAGTATTTTCTGTTAGTACTTTTTTCAATAATTTATCTTCTTTTTGAATCATATTGGCAGGCAAATCGAAAATACTCATGCACATTCGGCAAGCAATATCTACCCCAACGGCATAAGGAATAATAGTGTTGGCGGTTGTCGCCAATACGCCACCAATAGGCAAACCATAGCCTTGATGAGCATCAGGCATCAACGCTCCTGCTACCGAAATGGGTAATTTCATAGCAGTTTGCATTTGGTCTAAAGCTCCTTGTTCGATTTGACTCGCCCCGTAAATTTTATAGCTTAAAGCTTTTTCTCGTAAATCTACATCCACATCAGCCTGACGACCCACTTTCTTGATTTCAAAAACAGGCTTGGCTTTTTCGGCTTCTACCAAAGCTCTTCCGTAGTCCGACAAGATGATTTCTTGACCAATTTCTTTTAGATGCTTCGTGTAAATGGCAAGGTTTGTTAATTTATTTTTAGAAAAAGCGTACTTTTTCGGGGAATCTATCATTTGGGCAAACATCAGTATCACCTGATTTTTGGGATAAACCCCACGACTAATTAATCCATTGGCTACTCTTGAAAATTTGGCTAAAGCCTCCTCCGTTTCCACGCCCAAAGCTTTTAGTTCTTCTTGGACGATGGTTTCTTCTTGTAAAATGTTCATTGTTTTACTTTTAATAAGTGATTGTTTAAGAAAAACACTTCTTTTTAGATAACAC
>JACCDS010282402.1_pt1 | contig 15271 bp, 9 predicted proteins | sample 7446441 | NCBI WGS metagenome assembly JACCDS01 (sample SAMN15323445, study PRJNA562643) | freshwater metagenome | isolation source: river surface water | place: USA:Blue River Watershed | collected 2017-08-17 | reverse complement strand
CGTAGAGATCCACTCATGGCTCCTTATACATAGAGGCGGTGCTGCGAGGGCAATCTTAAACCCGTATAGGGCTAGCCAATTACAGCGGCGTCACTGGCGCGTAGCGCAGCAGGAGGCGCTTATCGCCGTAGGCGCCGAAGTTGATAGTCGCCTCAGACTTATCACCGACTCCCGAAGTCGCCACAACAGTCCCTAGGCCGAATGTGTCATGAGACACACGCTGACCAACTTCGAGGACCATTGCCGAAGATACTTTGCCGGTAGCTCGTGGTGGAGGCGCTGTCGCCACGCGCGATTTACGGACCGCGCTCGATGATGTGTAAGAAGGTTTTCCTTCATTAATCCACTCAATCAAGGTGGATGGGATTTCATCTAAGAATCGTGAAGCCGGGTTGTACTTTGGAGTTCCGAAAGTTAAACGATATTCAGCGCGGGAAATAAAGAGACGCTTCTCTGCACGAGTCAGGCCGACATATGCAAGACGTCGTTCTTCTTCAATCTCTTTTGGATCATCGAATGTGCGAGCATGCGGGAAGATTCCATCTTCCATGCCGGTGAGAAAGACCGTAGGGAATTCAAGTCCTTTAGCAGTATGCAGAGTCATCAAAGTGACGACTCCCCCATGATCTTCACCATCTGGAATCTCATCGGCATCTGCCACAAGTGAAACTTTCTCAAGGAAGCCGCCGAGAGAGATAACTTCATCTTCACCGAGTTCATCGAGTGATCGATCTTCATATTCAATTGAGGCGGAGACTAATTCTTGTAGGTTCTCAACTCGAACTTCATCTTGCGGATCTGTGCTCTGTGAGAGTTCGCGCAATAGACCTGATTGTTCAAGAGCTGCCTCAATGATTGTTGAAGGCTTGGTATTTACTTCTACCAAAACTGCCAGGGCTGAAATCATGTTGGTGAAATCGGTAATCGATTGTGATGCTTTATTGGGAACGGCAGTTGCCTCTTTTACGCGTAGTAGCGCCGCCCAGAAAGAAATTCCGTGTGCCTGCGCGAAGAGGTCTACTTCTTCAAGGGCGCGATCGCCGATTCCGCGCTTTGGAAAGTTGATGATGCGACGGAGCGAGACCTCATCGGAAGGGTTCGCCAGCACACGAAGATAGGCGAGTAAATCTTTGACCTCTTTGCGTTCGTAGAATCGAAGGCCGCCGACAACTTTGTAAGGAACGGCAGCACGCATAAATACTTCTTCAAAGACACGCGACTGAGCGTTGGTGCGATAGAACACGGCGGTATCGCCAGGCTGAGATTCATCTTTATCTTGAAGCTTACGGATCTCATTCTTAATGAACTCGGCCTCATCGTATTCAGATTCAGCAACATAGCCAATCAGAGGTGCGCCAGACCCGGAGTCCGACCAGAGATTCTTCTCTTTTCGGGATTCGTTCTTGGAAATGACGGCATTTGCCGCAGAGAGAATGTTTTGCGTTGAGCGATAGTTCTGTTCGAGCAAGACTGTCTTTGCATTGGGGTAATCAACTTCGAATTGCAAGATGTTGCGAATTGTTGCACCGCGGAATCCATAGATAGATTGATCGGCATCTCCCACTACGCAGAGTTCGGCAATCGGAAAACCATCGGTGGCATCACCGGTGAGTTCTTTCACCAATTGATATTGAGCGTGGTTGGTATCTTGGTACTCGTCGACCAAGATGTGACGGAAACGAGAGCGGAAGCGAGCTTTCGCCTCTGGGAACTTCTGCAAGACCTCAACAGTCTTCATAATTAGATCGTCAAAATCCATCGCATTTGCTTGCTTAAGGCGCTTCTCGTAGAGGGTATAGACATCGGCGGCGATAGTGTCGAACTGATTGGTTGCCTTACTTAAGAATTCGTAAGGGGTTTGTAGTTCGTTCTTCGCATTAGAGATGATGTTCTGAAATTGGCGAGCGGGATATCTCTTTGAGTCGAGATTAAGGGTCTCACAGACTTTTTGAATCAGCTTCTGAGAATCTGCGGAATCGTAAATGGAGAAAGATGAGCTGTATCCCAAACGTTCGACCTCTTGACGGAGCAGGCGAACGCAGGCAGAGTGAAATGTTGAGACCCACATAGATTTTGCTATCGGGCCGACGAGTTCGGTGACACGCTCTTTCATCTCACCGGCGGCCTTATTGGTAAAGGTAATAGCCAAGATTTCATACGGCTTAACGCCTCTGCGAGCCATTAAATAGGCGATCCGTCGCGTCAGGACTCGAGTCTTGCCAGATCCGGCGCCAGCCACGACGAGCAGTGGAGTACTTGCATGGGCGACCGCTTCTTGTTGCTGCGGATTGAGTCCAGCGAGCAGGTCGTCGTTATTGGCGTGCATGGCGGGGAGTCTAATAGGCTTGTCTGTCATGGAGCCTTTATCAGATTCTGAAATCAAGCGAGTCCTCGTAGTTAATGCCCACCCGGATGATTCCGACTTTGGTGCATCTGGAACTATCGCTCAATGGGTACAGAAGGGCATCGAGGTCAGTTATGTCCTCTGCACCAATGGCGACCAGGGTGGCGAAGAATCTGAATACTCAAAGGAGGAGATGCCAGCGGTACGTCAGCGCGAACAACGCGCTGCTTGCGCAGCCCTTGGCATTAGCGATGTCACATTCCTCAATTATGTAGATGGCCATCTCGAACCAACCATTGCACTTCGCAAAGATATTGTTCGCCAAATTCGTCGTGTTCAACCAGATCGCATTGTCTGCCAATCACCAGAGCGCAATTGGGATCGCATCGGTGCTAGCCACCCAGATCATCTCGCAGCCGGTGAAGCAACAATTCAAGCGGTCTATCCGGATGCAAGAAATCCATATGCATTTACCGATTTGCTAGAGAACGAAGGCCTGCAACCATGGAAGGTGAAAGAGGTCTGGATGCAGGGTCACGCTCATCCTGATCACTGGGTCGATATCACCGATACCTTCCACTTCAAGATTGCGGCGCTAAAGGAACACGCATCACAGACTGGCCATATGGAGAACTTAGAAGAGATGCTCCGCGAGTGGGGGCAGCGCAATGCAGGTATGGGTCAACTTCCTGAAGGTCGTATCGCGGAAGCATTTAAAATCGTCAGCACTAGCTGATTCTTCAATAAAAAGCTTGAAGTATTAATCAGATAGGAACTATCTGACAGTAGCTTTGATAATTGCCACTTTCTGCTTTGGTGCGCCGACTCCCGAAGGATCGTTGACGCCCTTAGATTCTATGTAACGTAAAATATCTAGGCCTTTAGTGATCTTTCCCCATACTGAATAGCTTGGGCCGAGCACCCCAGAATCTTTGAAGACCAAGAAGAACTGGCTGCCGTTTGTATTGGGGCCAGAATTTGCCATCGCTAAAGTGCCTGCTGGATAACGTGAAGTTGCATTGATTGGCAGGTTCTCATCGGTGTAAGTGAAGCCAGGGCCACCAGTACCAGTAGCCGTTGGGTCACCACATTGCAACATATAGAAATCACGAATTGCTAAACGGTGGCAGAGTGATTGATCAAAATACTTAGCCTTTACTAGCGCTGCCATTTGAGTGACGGTAAATGGTGCCTTGGGATCAAGTTTGGCAACAATGGTTCCGCAGTTGGTGACGAGAGTGAGAGTTGTTGGAAGCTTCTTGGCAGCCTGTTGTGGCGGATTGGTCTTAAGTGGTTCATGACCTACTGCCTTAGTTGGTGTGCACTTCACCGCAGCAACTGCTTGAGTTGGTGCAATAACTGTCACTACTGCCATTGAGAGTGCAGCAACGATTGCGATCTTCTTCATGCTTTTTCCTATTCCTACTCTTATTCCCACTCAATTGTTCCAGGTGGCTTGCTAGTCACATCAAGGACAACGCGGTTGACCTCGCGAACTTCGTTGGTGATACGGGTTGAAATCTTCTCTAGTACTTCATACGGAACGCGCGACCAATCAGCTGTCATGGCATCTTCTGACGAGACCGGGCGTAAAACGATTGGGTGGCCATAGGTGCGACCATCTCCTTGTACGCCAACGCTGCGGACATCTGCCAGCAAGACGACAGGACACTGCCAGATGCTTCGATCAAGACCGGCAGCAGAAAGCTCAGCGCGCGCAATGACATCTGCCTCGCGCAAAATGTCGAGGCGCTCTTGCGTTACTTCACCGATGATGCGGATTCCTAGACCTGGACCCGGAAATGGCTGGCGCCAAATAATGCCTTCCGGTAATCCGAGTTCGAGACCAACTTGGCGGACCTCATCTTTAAACAATGTGCGCAGCGGTTCGACAAGTTTGAATTGAAGGTCATCCGGTAGGCCCCCCACATTGTGGTGAGACTTAATGTTTGCAGTGCCGGTTCCGCCACCGGATTCAACGACATCGGGATAGAGAGTTCCTTGTACTAAGAACTCAACCTCTCCCCCAGCTGCGATATCGCGAGCAGCTTTCTCAAAGGAGCGAATAAATTCGCGGCCGATAATTTTTCGCTTCTCTTCTGGGTCGGTAACGCCCTTGAGCGCGGATAAGAATTGTTCGACGGCATCAACGACGACCAGGTTTACGCCGGTAGATGCAACGAAGTCGCGCTGTACCTGTTCAGATTCGCCACTGCGCAATAGACCATGATCAACGAAGACACAGGTCAGTTGGCTGCCGACTGCACGCTGGATAATCGCTGCAGCAACTGCTGAATCAACGCCACCAGAGAGACCACAGATAACGCGCTTATCGCCAATGACAGCTTTTGCTTTGGCGACCTCGTCTTGCGCGATATTGCTGGTCGTCCATGTAGGTGTGCAACCGGCGATATTGATCAGCCAGTTCTGCAGGATTGCCTGACCGTGCTCAGAGTGAAGTACCTCAGGATGGAATTGAACTCCGGCAATTTTTCCGCTGGCATCTTCAAAAGCTGCTATCGGAGTATCAGCAGTTGATGCTGAGATGGTAAATCCGCAAGGAACTTCCGAGACGGCATCGCCGTGAGACATCCAGACAGATTGCTGTGCAGGTAGTCCTGCGAATACTTTAGAACCAGGCTTTACCTCAAGTGGTGTGCGACCGAATTCGGATTTACCTGTCTGTGCAACAACGCCAGCAAGTGCTGCCGCCATTGTTTGAAAGCCGTAACAGATACCAAAGGTTGGAATGCCAAGGGCGAAGATTGCTGGATCCACCTTTGGAGCGTGATCAGCATAGACCGAAGATGGTCCACCAGAGAGAATAATCGCCTCTGGGTTCTTTGCCGCCACTTCTGCGGCAGTAATCGTTGATGGAACAATCTCGGAGAAGACATTGGCCTCGCGAACTCGGCGCGCAATCAACTGCGCATACTGCGCACCAAAATCTACGACGAGAACGCCGTGCGGAGAATTACTTGCCATGATGCGTCACAACATCAACGCGCTGGAATGACTTCACATCTGAATAACCACATGTGGCCATAGCTTTACGAAGCGCACCGAAGAGGTTCATATCGCCGGCAGATGATTGAGAAGGGCCAAGGAGAACTTCTTCTAGTGTTCCAACAGTGCCCACATTAAAGCGACGGCCACGTGGAAGTTCTGGGTGATAGGCCTCTGAGCCCCAATGCCAGCCAAGACCTGGTGATTCGACCGCTTTTGCAAGAGCTGATCCCATCATGACTGCATCTGCGCCACAGGCAATCGCCTTAGCAATATCGCCGGAGCGACCGACCGCACCATCTGCAATAACGTGAACATAACGTCCACCTGACTCATCCAAGTATTCGCGACGAGCTGCTGCAACATCTGCAACAGCGGTAGCCATCGGAACTTCAATACCAGTGACAGTACGGGTTGTATGAGCTGCTCCGCCACCAAAACCAACGAGAACGCCAGCAGCTCCGGCGCGCATCAGGTGAAGTGCGCCAGTTGTGGTTGCGACGCCGCCAACAATGACAGGGACATCGAGTTCGTAAATGAACTTCTTGAGGTTGAGCGCTTCACCTTCAGCGCCAACGTGTTCTGCAGATACCGTAGTTCCGCGAATAACAAAGATATCTACGCCCGCCTTGATCACAGCGTCGTGAAGTTCAACGGTGCGCTGTGGTGAAAGTGATGCTGCAACTGTCACGCCGGCATTGCGAATCTGCTGAATACGTTCTTTAATCAACTCTGGGCGAATTGGTGCGGCATAAATCTCTTGCATGCGACGAGTCGCATGCTTTTCTGGCATGGATGCGATTTCACCGAGCGGAATTCGTGGATCGTCATAGCGAGTCCAGAGTCCTTCGAGATTGAGCACGCCAAGACCACCGAGCTTTCCGATAGCAATTGCAGTCTCTGGTGAAACTACTGAATCCATTGGTGCGGCAAGAAGAGGAAGATTGAATTTATAGGCATCGATCTGCCACGCCAGGCTTACCTCTTCTGGCGTGCGAGTACGACGGCTTGGGACAATAGCAATGTCATCAAATGAGAAGGCCTGGCGTGCGCGCTTGCCTGGTGCGATTTCAATCTCCACTTACGCCTTCTTTCCGTAATTAGGTGCATCTGCAACATCGAGGACATCGTGCGGGTGGCTCTCTTTAAGGCCAGCAGATGTAATTTGAATGAGGCGACCTTCGCGACGAAGTGTCTCGATATCAGGGGCGCCGGCATAACCCATTCCGCTGCGCAACCCACCTACGAGTTGGTGAACAACGTTTGCGACTGTGCCCTTATATGCAACCTTGCCTTCGATACCTTCTGGAACCAACTTATCTTCAGAGAGAACATCGTCCTGCATATAACGGTCTTTGGAATATGACTTCTTCTCACCGCGAGATTGCATCGCGCCAAGGGATCCCATTCCGCGATAGCCCTTGTACTTGCGTCCATCAATTTCAAAGAGTTCGCCCGGTGATTCTTCACACCCAGCTAAGAGTGAACCGAGCATCACAGTATGTGCGCCGGCAACGATTGCCTTGACGATGTCACCTGAATATTGAAGGCCACCATCTGCAATCAATGGGATGCCTGCTTTGTTACATGCCTTAGCAGCTTCCATGATTGCGGTAATCTGCGGAACGCCAACACCTGCAACAACGCGTGTTGTGCAGATTGATCCCGGTCCAACGCCGACCTTAACTGCATCTGCACCGGCATTGATAAGCGCTTGCGCACCTGCGCGGGTGGCGATATTGCCACCGATGATTTCAGTGGTCGGAGAGAATTTCTTAATCTTTGCAATCGCATCGAGGACTGCTCGGTGATGACCATGTGCAGTATCAACAACAACGATATCGACGCCGGCTTCAATCAAAGCTTGTGCGCGAGCGAATCCATCATCGCCCACACCAACTGCTGCTCCTGCCAAACCTACGTTCTTGACTAATTTCACGTGGGTGACTTGTTCTTCGATCGGAAGGTTTCGGTGAATGATTCCGACTCCGCCGGCTTTTGCCATCGCAATCGCCATTGCTGATTCAGTCACAGTATCCATGGCGGAAGAGACCAATGGGACGGCGAGTGAAATATTTCGCGTTAACCAGGTAGAGGTATTGACCTCAGATGGGACAACCTCTGAGGCATCGGGAAGGAGGAGAACATCGTCATATGTCAGGCCAAGGAGCGCCACCTTCTCTGAATCGATGGACATCTACTCTCCCTTGGCTTCTCGCAGGGTGGCAGTCTATCGGGTAGTAGGAACCCCTACAGCACTCGCAATCTCCTCGCAGGCGTTGCCTAAACCCATTACCAGAGTGGCATCTGAGCACTCATCAGCGTTCCAACCAGGACCACCAAGGACGATACGTGGGGCTGGCCGCACGGCCGGCAAATTGCGGTAGAAATCTGGATTGGCATTATGTGGCAAGAGCGCCCAGAGGAATACAGCTGGAGGGGCAAGACGAGTGACGGTGGCGGAGACCGCTTCAAAAGGTGTCCGAGCACCAAGGAAGTGAGTCTTGATCCCCATCTCTGAAAGTAGCGCCTCAAGTGCATGTAATGGGAGTGAGTGTTGCTCTTCGCCGCAGGCTGCAATAACAACAGGGTGAGCATTGACTGGAGATAGGCAGGCGGCTGATTTTTCTCGCAGAACTTTCTTCAATACTTCAGTAAAGGCATGTTCGATCTCAATGCCTTCACCAGATTCTTCCCAAGCCAATCCAATTTCGATCAGCGTTGGAACAATGATTTCATGCCATGCAATTTCAACACCGTGTTCATCAATTTCCGCACGGAGGACTTCCTCGACAAATGAGATATCAAATGCCTGTAGGGCTTTATTAATTCCAGTAACCACATCTTCTTGGACTTCAAACTCGCGGACAATCTTTGCTAACTTGAGAACGCCCTTGCTCGCCTTTGCTTTTTCGGCGGCATCACTTGGTGCAACGCCGGCGCTGATGAGGCGACGCATCATCATTAACTTTGCTAAGTCTTCAGGGCAGTAGCGGCGATGTTCGCCAGCCTCATGGGTGGAGGGGCCAAGGCCATATCGACGATCCCAGGTACGCAGGGTTGCTGGGGCTACTCCGAGGCGGCGAGCGACTGTGGCGACGGTAAGGAGTTCTTCCTCGCCTGAAGAGCTTGCCGCCGTTGTCATAGGGGTAAGGATGGCTCAGAGTGGGCCAACTCACCACTTGAAATTCGGACATTTCACCCTAATCCTGACTTTGAACAAGATTTGGCGCGATAGGTACTTGAACAACTTATGAAACGGTTGTAGCCTTCAGACCACAAGGAACACTCTTAAAAGGAGCCCAGTATGAACACATTCGCAGAGCGATCAGAGGCCTTACGTCCTGTTGCCGATGAGTGGGAGTGGCAGTACGAAGGTGCATGTCGTGGAATGGATCCAGAGATGTTCTTCCATCCTGATGGAGAGCGTGGTCCACGTCGACGCAATCGCGAGAATGCAGCAAAGGCAGTCTGCGCATCATGCCCAGTATTGATCAAGTGCCGCGAACGCGCACTCGCAATCCAAGAGCCATACGGAATCTGGGGCGGTCTCTCAGAAGATGATCGCGCAGCAATCTTGTCACGCCGCGGAATCACACGAATCTCTGAAGCTTCATAAGCATTACTAGAAAAAGAAATCCCCCGCCTCATCAGAGACGGGGGATTTCTTATTTTTATTTACGCCTTTGTAGGTTTTGAAACACTCCAACTAATCGTTACGGTTGCATGACGAGCAGAAGGGATATTGTCTTTATCTAGCCCTGGGAAATTAAGAGAATAAGTTCCCTTCAACCCTAGTTTCTTCATCATCGCCGCAACATTCTTAGCGCGATTAGTCGAAAGATACTTGATGTTTCCTGGATTTGGATTTGGCTGGACCCAACCAACGACTTTCACTGAGATCTTTGCAGTTTTCGCGGCCTTGCCAAGTACTGTCCTGACATTCTTAGCAATTTTCGCAGCTTCACTCTTTGTGATGCGAACAGAGTTCATTCCAAAGTAGACCTCAAAGCGCAACTGACCTGGCTTGATGGTTGTTGTCGCAACAGCAGGAACCAATGTAATTGGCACGGCAGCTTTACGCTCGAAGTCATCTGGAGTAAGTCCTTCAGCCTGGAAAGTGTGATCCCCTTCAGGTAACGCTGCAGGCATTGGAAGCGTTGTTGTAAAGTTTCCTAAAGCGTCAGTGATTACGGCGCCCAGCCATGTGGGAGTCGAGTAAACATAGACATCTACTTGGCTAAATGGCTTGAAGCCGGTACCACTTGTGGTGACGGTATTACCCTTTTCAATAACAACGCGCGCACTTGTATCTACGGTATCGCCCTGTACGAACTTGGTAGTTGAACTAATTGCGAGCGACCAATCTGGAGCCGAAACAACAATTCCGGTCTTCTCCGCATTTGGCACGATTGTGATTACCTCGGCAGCTTTTCCTGCCGTCTGCATCACCGGTGTATTTCTAGCCTCTGGAATTGCTGCAGGAGCAGCTTCTTTAGCTGGTTTTGTCGGAGCAGTTGGCTCCTTCACTTCCGCCTTAGCTGGGTCTGACGCCGCGTTTGGATTCGCTGGTTCTGGATTCTTAGGATCCACCGGCTTGCTCTTCACCAAAATCGTAACCTTGGCTTCGAGTTCTTCGAACGTTGGGTCAGTTGGCTTCAACTTTACAGAAAGCACGTGAGTGCCTGGATCTAAGACTGTGCCAGATGCAGGGTTGTACTCCAATGTTCCAGGAACACTTGGACGCGCATTCAACTGAGTTCCACTCAAAGGCGTTGGGTGAGTAATTGCTGAAGGGTTAAACCAAATAATGGTTGCCTTCTTCTTTACTGGCTTGACCTGAATAGTGACCGTTGTAGTCATCGGCTCATAATTCACACCATCTGTTGGCGTACAGGTAACAGAGAGAGTGTGTGAACCTTCAGGAAGAACAGTTCCGAGTGCAGGTGTGTATACACAAGTTCCTGGAACGCTGAAAATTGCCTTGAGCTCAGATCCACTCAGAGCGGTCCCCGCGAAGATTGCTGCCGGATTACTCCAATTGATAGTCGTCTTCTGCTTTATAACAGGGGTAGGCGTTGGAGCAGGATTATTATTATTGCCATTTCCGTTATTTGCAGCTGCAACTGTGAAGGAACCTGCCACATATGAAATTGTGTAGTTGGCTGCTGCTGCACCAGAACAGGAAGTTGTTTCGTTAGTACCTGCTGCAGAACTAGTCGTATAGCTCGTTACACAGGTAGGTTGAGTGGTAAGCACAGAGCTGTTCTCTGAATTAACAAATGTGGCATAGCTCGGAGTTATCGTCGGAATTGCATCTCCCACACGAACCCCGGTTGGCGAAGAGGCGGTAATAACCAATGGCGCCGCAAGAACTGTGAAGGTTTCTACGGTATCTGTCGCTGGACCATAGGTGCTGTCACCAGACTGGCTTGCACTCAATTCACAAACGCCGATACCAAGCAACGTGATAGTTGCTCCAGATGCCGAGCCATTAGGCACCGTACAAATTGATGGCGTATTGCTGACAATTGTGACCGGGGTGATCGATCTATTTGAGGCGACTGTTCCTGTTGGAGAGTTGCCGTAGGTCTTGTTACCGATCGATGTCCAAGTCAGGGTTTGATTCTGAAGGCTTGTTATCGTGTACGTGGCAGTCTCGTAAGTAATTGTGTAGTTGCCTGCACTACCGGTGCTGAATACACCAGCTGACGGGGTGATGATGTAAGTTCCGTCAGCTGTTGGCGGTGTTGTGCTGGAGGAATATGAACCTGAAGAGAAGTTAAACGTCACTCCACTTAACGCATCAGAACCCGATAGACCACTGGAGCGGAAAGTAAATGTAGGAGTTGATCCACCTGCATTCTTGCTCTTGTTATCAGCCGAAATCGTCAGCGGCTTTGCAGTAATAGTCAGGGTGTCACCAACATAAATTAATTGATACGTGGCGGGGAGCGCCAAAGTATTCTGAATAATCGAATACTGGCCAATGTTCTCACCTGCATTGCGAGAGATGGTTCCAGTGAATGTATCGCCTGCTTTCAATGAGGGCGTATGTGAGTAGGTCAGAGTTGGATTGCTTGCACCGAACTGTTTAGTTTTCGGAGCAGCTGTGACCGTAATTGGTTTGGCCGAGACCGTGAAGGTCTCGTCAACGCTTGCGGCTGGCAGATAGGAAGCATTTCCTGCCTGGGCGGAACGTAAAACACACGTTCCGGTAGTCACTATTGTGACTGTCGCACCAGATGTCGATGGATTAGGAACCGTACATACAGACGGTGTGAGCGATGTAATTGTTGTATTAAGACCACTGCTTGCAGGGGCAATCGCCGTGGCTGTATCACCATAGTATTTAGAAGTAATTGTCGTCCAAGTGATCGTCTGAGAGGCAAGGTTTTGAGTCGTGAAGTTCAAGATACTTCCACTTGCGCTACCGGTTGAATTGGTTACCGAAATTCGGAAGTAATACGTTGTAGCGGCAGTAAGTCCAGTGAGTGCGAGGGTGCGTGAGCCATCCACGAGTGATGGCGAGTTTGCAGTGGTCGTGGTCGTGGTACCCGTTGACAGGCCAGAATCAGTTCCGTAGGTAAACGTGATAGATGTGCTTCCGCCACCCGCAGTAAAATCTCCGTTGAGAGTTGCGGTTGTGATCGCAACACTAGATGCCGCCTGAGTAGTAGCTGTAGGTGCGCTCGGCGTGATCTGAAAGCTTTGGGTTACAGGTTCGGCTGCTGCATAAGTTGCGTCACCATCTTGTGAGGCGGTAATGACACATGCTCCAACTGAGATAAAAGTAATGGTGTTACCACCCGATGCCACTGTACAAACATCGGTTGTTTCACTTACGTAAACAACAGAAAGTCCAGTTGAAGCATCGTCTGAAACCTTGAGTGAGCTTGCTAAAGGCGTCCGAGTAAAGGAGGTATCAGTAAATGGTTTATCCGCTAATGCACCAAAATTGATGTACTGGGCTGTCGTACCAGTTTTAAATGATTTCTTAGTTGGAAGTCCACTTACTGTGCCGCCCGAATATGTGACGACAGCATAGTAGTAATAAGTGGTCGTGGTGTTGAGACCTGAAATATCCCAGCTCACATCAGTTGGAGATGCGCCAGCTAGCGTCGTCAGTGTCGTTGAAATGGATCCATCTTCGTTGAGATCAAAGACCGAGACCGTCGTTGCTGAAGACATATTTGAATTTACGCTATAAACAAATTCAATCTTCGTAATAGCTTGCAAATTAGGATCTATCGTTGCGTTAAGAGTTGCAGATGAGACACCGATGTTTGTTGGAGTCGTCGTCGTAACAGTTGGTGTGCTTGGGGCCTCATAGGCGGTGAAAGAGTAAATCTCTCCTGCATACCGGACACCAAAAGAAGTCGCAACAATGCGATAGTAATAGGTAGTTCCAGCGGTTAATCCAGTTAAACCAGAGGTAAAGTTCACTGGAGAAGTCCCCGACGGCGTTGTGGAAGTGGAAACACTGGTATAGCTAGAAAGATTTGAGAGTGTGCCCCATTCAAAGGTTCCTGCCGTGGTGGTGTCGTTAGCATCAATACTTCCACTAATTGTGGCGGATGAGGCTGTGATACTTGTGGCTGCTCCTGTTATTGCGACTGGCTTAAGCGGAACGGTGATTGCTGTCGATCCAGAAACTTTGCCGTCGCCTCCGACAGTAATTCTCACGCCAGGGATAGCAATACCACCTGAAGCAGAGACCTGTTGATCGCCGACTTTGGCGTAAGCAGTATTTGTATATGTACCCGCAATTGCTGGTACATACATTGTGTAGGTGAGCACTATGTTCGAACCAGATCCAGTTGTAAATGGCCCAACAAAGTGCAGTGGCTGAGGATTTAGAGATGACTCTGACGTCAAAGTCTCTGGGTTTGCAATTGTTGTAGCCGAACCAGAGCCAATTTTGAGCTGAGTCGATCCAGCTTTATAGATAGTTCCGCTAGGCGGAGTATCTACAACTTCATCCGTCGTTGTGGATGATGTCGAAGACAAGGTGATTTGATATGAAACTTCGTTATATGACTGTCCGTTAATTGTGGCAGTCGGATACGAGGCATAACTTGTTGAACTGACATTTTTTGAAATTGTGGCAGCTATTGTCGATGCTGAGGCATTGAGTGTTGCGGTTCCATTTGAGTCAATTGCTGTGTGCTTAATCTGCGTTCCGGAGGAAATCTGCGCAAGTGGCGAGATTGAAGTAGATGGCGCAGAGGAAATTACTCTGAATGTGTACTCGTTGATGTACTTGCGCTTTCCAACAAGGGTATCTGTTGAGGTGACATTCGAATTTCCGTAATTGAAAGCGACGCTTGCTGTTGAATCAGGGGCGATAGTTGGATCTACAAGTAAGCGGTTGTTATAAAATCGATAATTTGTGTTGTTATTGATGGCATTTTCTGTAGTTGTAGCAAGAGTAATTTTCTCAAGTCGAAATGCACGAGTGGGAAATGAAGAATATGCTGCTGGTGTAAACCATAAAATACGGCCGACATCTGGATTGCCTGCTCCTATTGTGCCGGTTGCCCCTTCAGCAGTTACAACGAAGGTTGTACCGATGGCACCAATACTTGTTACAGAAGTGCTCGTTGGTTTGTTTGCTGCTGCTTTAATGGTTTCCGCGACTTTCTTAAAAGAAAAAGTACAACCATAAGAATTTGAGGCAGTCGCCAAATCAGGACGCTTACTCCAAACCTTCACATCATGGGTCTGGGCTACTTTCGAGGATGCGCTTGCCTTGAGCAGAAAATAGACGGTTTGAGTTCCATTATTGGCGATATCTGGAAGTTGCATATATTGATCAGCGGAATTTGCGAGCGACACCTGCCCGCCTACAAAATTTGAAATTGAGACCCAATATCCCTTGAGCGTTGCACCTGTTGTATTGGTAACGCGATAACCAACATAAGAAGCATCAATTCGTGGAGATACACCGGTGTCGATGTAAAACACCTTAGAGTGGCTGGGATTTACTTGGATGTTGTTCTGAGCGCTCGATCCAACTTCGCAAGCAGTCAAAGCTTGGGCAGGAACCGCGCCGATCACGCCGACAAAGAATGTCGAGAGAAGAGCGATTATTGACAGGCTAGAGCGTAATGTTGAAATCTTCATCAGAGCCATCTTTCGGTGGTCGGGCCGCCCCTAATTTCACATTGGGTGAGATTCGGGGTGATACAGGAGGTGCCACCATACCGAGAGTCTGGAGTGGGGTGAGTCATTTAGGTGAGAAAAAGCCCCCTAACCGGTCACAGTTAAGGGGCTTTCACTCAGTTCTGTATGAATTAGTGGCTGTGGCCACCAGGTCCGTGTGAGTGTCCGTGGCCTGAAGCTTCTGCCTCTTCGCCTGCTGGACGCTCGAAGACAACTGCTTCAGTTGTAATGAACATCGCTGCAATGGAAGCTGCATTAGCAAGTGCTGAACGAGTGACCTTCACTGGATCGATGACGCCATCCTTGCGGAGATCGCCATAGACATCTGTTGCTGCATTGAAGCCCTCGTTTGCTGCAAGAGCGCGAACCTTGGCTACGACTACGTAACCTTCAAGTCCCGCATTCTCTGCGATCCAACGAAGTGGCTCATCACATGCCTTGCGGACAAGCGCAACGCCAACTGCCTTATCGCCAGTGAAGCCAAGGTTGTCGTTGAGAGCATCAGCTGCATGCACGAGAGCTGCGCCTCCACCGATAACGATTCCTTCTTCAACTGCTGCACGTGTTGCAGAGATTGCATCTTCAAGGCGGTGCTTCTTCTCCTTGAGTTCAACCTCTGTATGTGCGCCGACCTTGATGACGCAGACGCCACCGGCGAGCTTTGCAACGCGCTCTTGTAGCTTCTCGCGATCCCAAGCAGAATCAGAATTTGCAATCTCGTTGCGGAGCTCTTGTACGCGGGCTTCAACAACCTTT
>JACCDS010302949.1_pt1 | contig 15284 bp, 13 predicted proteins | sample 7446441 | NCBI WGS metagenome assembly JACCDS01 (sample SAMN15323445, study PRJNA562643) | freshwater metagenome | isolation source: river surface water | place: USA:Blue River Watershed | collected 2017-08-17 | reverse complement strand
TTTCTATAGATAATTTCTTCAGATCCTTTTGACTAACTGTGGCAATAGTGCCAATTTTAAGTGTGGGTCTTCCTTTTTTCAAATACCATGAAATCCCTTCATCATATTCAGAATGATAGGAGCCATTATAATGAATAAAAAGTTGGTTTTCTCCCAAATTCAACAAAATAAAGTGAGCCATTGTTGCATCTTTACTAGCTTGGGCTTTAGGCATATTGGAGGATGTATGTCCTCCCATCATAGTTAACATTTTTTTATAGCCTGGTAATGATGGATCAAAGGGAATGGGTAAAGGTGCAATCCATAATTTTTCTTCTGCACTTAATTTTTCTAAGGCCTCAAAACCTTCTTTCGCCACAGCGCTAGCATATTTTCTCGGAATATTTGTGGCAATAAATGGGAGCTGTTGCTCTTTCGCAAAATTGACTAATGGAGCATAGTCTGTCTTGTAATTTTTCCATAGTCGAGCTGTGGAATCCAAACCTTTGACTGATATCTTTCCTTGTAAATAATTGTTTAAAGAATGCTGGTCGTCTTGCTCAAACATTTCGGCACCCAGAACCAAGGATTTTTTTGTTTGGCATGCTTTGGTTATTTCAAGTTCCATCCAATGGCTAATGGCATTGTTATGCATTTCTCCTATCAGAACTACGTCCTTTTGAATTAATTTTTTGATCATTTTTTCAAAGCTTACTTTTTTCCCATGTGCGTCAAATAGTTGGTAAGCAGGAAGATCTTTTGCAAATGAATGAATGCAAACAAAAATGATTAGAAATAAAAGTAAAAGTTTTTTCATCATACGGTTTTCAAATCGAGGGAATTGGATAAGGTATTTCTTGTTTTGTTCGTGCATTCACTAGCATTTTAGAGCCACTCAAACGTATTTTTTTGCCTAATTTTTGAGCTAAATACAAACCCATTTTTGGATATATTAGGAATAGATTCTTTTTTTCAGATAAATCTGTTTCAGTATTGTACAGCTCAAAATGTTGGTCTTTGTGGAAATAAATTAATTTCCATTTTCCTTGACGAATGGCACTGAAAGCTTGAATATCATCGGATCCATTCGTCCGCATGTGTGGATGATGCCAAGTTAACAATCTATTGGCATTTGATTTTTTCCCCCGAAGTAGGGGTAAAATAGATTTGCCATCAATGGATCGATCAAAAGGAACTTTTGCTATAGAAAGGACGGTTGGAAAAACATCCTCAATCAAGATGTTTTCATGATTACTTAGGCCTTTTTTACCCACACCAGAAACAACAAATGGAATACGCAATCCTCCTTCGTATCCAGATGTTTTGCCGCTTCTTAGCGGACCATTATAGCTATTTCTTAAATTTTTTCCCCTACCTACGTCAGTCAATCCACCGTTGTCAGATAAGAAAATAACCACTGTGTTTTCAGTTAGTTGATGCTTCTCCAAATAATTCATCCAATCGCCGAGACTTTTGTCCATGCCTTCTATCAATGAGGCATATTTGGCCTCTGTACTATCTAAGCCTTTTGCATAATAATAGTCAACAAATCGCTTATCTGCCTGAATGGGCGTATGCACAGCAAAGTTGGAAAAAAGCATAAAAAAGGGCTTTTTATCTTTTCTGGCAGAATCCAATACCCGTAAGCTTTCTTGCGTCAATGCTTCCGTTAAGTGAATGTCTTGTTCCCAGTATCGCTCTAAGTTGGGAACGGCTCTGATATCAGATGCCCCATTTTTTCTATTCCCAAAATTGCTTAATCCCGAATAACTTGCGGGTTGACCTGCGGCTGTACCACCAATATTAATATCGAATCCATGAAGAAGTGGATTGGCACCTGGAGAATCATATGCGCCGAAATGGGCTTTGCCAGCATGAATGGTAGTATAACCTTTTTCTTTTAATCTCTGCGCCAAACTTTTCGCGGTATAACTATTGGGGAATGTTGCTGGACTTAAACCATTCATATTCCATTGTGGAACCTCATAATTAGGATCCCCGCCTTCCTTCGGATTTTGATCTTTTTGGAAGGTCCAGGAGGTAACTTTATGATGAATGGGGTTCATGCCTGTAAGTAGAGATACGCGTGAGGGAGTACAATTTTGATGTGCATAAGCATGCGTGAATTTTACGCCGCTGGCCGCTAACTTTACTAAATTAGGTGTACGATATAATCGATTCCAATGGGTAACTGAATCTGCAAAAGGCAATGAAACATCTTGCCAGCCAAGGTCATCAACTAAAAATATCAGGATATTTTTTTGCTGAGCTGAAGCACCAAATCTCAAAAGAATAATCCCGCACAAAATGAATGGGTAAAAAAATTTCATCCTTAAATGTAGTTTTTTTTACCAAATTTTCAAACGGAATGAGCAACCAACTGCGGCATACCAATCCAAATTGTTTTGCCAACTTTTACCAATAGAAAAATCTACTTTTACATCTTCCGATACATAATAGGCTACTCCAACATCACCCCAAAATTCCGTATCTATGTTTTTGGGGAACCTGCCAAATAATTCCACATAAGCATAGCCATTTTTTCCTATATTCATATTGGGTGCAAATCGGTAAATCCCTTCTATTTTTCCATTCGAGTGGTATTCTAGTCCCAAATTGTATCCAATGCCAAAGGTCTCATTGAGGTTATTTTGAAAAGTAAAAATGGTTTCCCCAAGCGAATGAGGCAATTTATTCCTTTCACTTTCATCCCTTTTTTCGTTGTTCCAATGGTATTGTACAATTATTGCCGTTTTAGGAATCATTGATTTTTGAGAAGCAATTAGTTCTGTTTTAAAACCAAACGATTCTGTTGCGAAACTAGGAACCCAATTTGAACCAGTTGATAAAACAGTGGTATATCTCAATTCCCAATTTTTATGAATACCGATCTTCCATAAAGCGGTTGGTAAAAGATAGGAAACATCGTTTTGGTCCATTGATCTGTTAAAGCCAACTTCCCCTTGGACAAATCCTTTTTTGACAATGAATGGACATTCCGTCTGATCTGGGCGGTCTGTTTCTATTCTGCCCGTTTGTTGAGAAAAGGCATTTAAGGCAAGAATAATCAATAAAATGAGGAGAGACAGTTTCTTTTTCATATTGCAAGATAATTATTTTTTAGATTTATCTAAAAAATAATTTATGCTAACTTAAATATCAATTTTTTATCTATCAAAATTTATATTAATTTTATTGCAATTGAATCTATTTCTGAAAACCTCCTATACTATGGTTAAATTTATTGCAATCGCATTAACTCTATTTTCATTCCAAGTAGTAGCCCAAGTAGATTTTGAAAAAAAGCTACAAAAACAATTAATTCTAGCCGAAGACGGTTCAATTATTCAAATTGAGGAAGGGAATTTTCGCTTGACAAAAAGCTTGTCCTTGGAAGGCAAAAAAAATATCATCATTCGTGGTAAGGGGATTGATAAAACCGTTTTAAGCTTTAAGGATCAAAATCAGGGTGCAGAAGGTATTAAAATTTCTAATTGCGAGAATATTATTATTGAAGATTTCACTGCTGAGGATTCAAAGGGAGATTTAATCAAGACAATGCATGTGAAAGGGATGACTTTTCGTCGCTTAAAAACGGCCTGGACAGGGGGACCCAAATCCACTAATGGGAGTTATGCTTTATATCCCGTTTTGTGTGAAAACGTATTAATCGATAGCTGCATAGCCATTGGTGCATCTGATGCTGGAATTTATGTAGGTCAATCCAAAAATATCATTGTCCGAAATTCAGAAGCCTATGAGAATGTGGCTGGAATAGAGATAGAGAATTCGCTGAATGCGGAGGTGTACAATAATAAGGCAATTGGAAATACAGGGGGTATTTTAGTGTTTGATTTGCCAGATTTGATTCAAAAAAAGGGTGGACATGTACGGGTCTATCACAATTTAGTGCAAGAAAATAATTTGAAGAATTTTGCTCCTAAAGGGAATATTGTCGGGAATGTGCCTAAAGGAACAGGTATGATGGTGCTAGCAACCAGTGATGTTGAAATTTTTGATAATCAAATTTTGAATCATCAAACCATTGGAGTCTCTATTGTTAGTTATTACATGACGGAATTGAAAATTAAAGACAAAGAGTATGATCCCTATCCAACAGGCATCTATGTACATGACAATATTTTTGAGAGAAAAGCGGGTCGCGCTCCAGCTGATAGTCGATTCGGTAAATTATATCGTTTTAAATTAAGATTTGGAAGGAAATTGCCATTCTTGGTATATGATGGTATCTTGAATCCAGCAAAAGTGGATAAAGAAGGGAAATACTATCCCGAATACCGTATATGTGTAAAGAATAATACGAATCAGCGATCTGCTTTTTTAGATGCTGAGCATAATTTCAAAAACATTGTCATTGGGGAAGATTTTTTTAATTGTGAACTAGGGATGATTAAATCGATTAAATTTTAAATGAACTATTTCAAACACATTTTCTTTGCTTTGTTCGCTTTGACGATCTTGATGTCGACTAAAGACGCGAATGACTTTAATTATAAAGAAAATTTATCTGAATACGGATTTTTTAATGGAGACATCAAATTACAAATTCCATCTGAAGGCGTAGTCCCTTATGCACTAAATTCTCCACTGTTTTCAGATTATGCGCAAAAATTGCGTTTTGTTCGTTTGCCAAATGGACTTCAAGTAAATTATAATCCGGACTCTGTGTTGCAATTTCCTGTGGGAACGGCCATCATAAAAACATTTTATTATCAAAACGATGAGCGCAATGTACGTTCAGGAAGAAGATTAATGGAAACTCGTGTTCTTCTACACGAGCCGAAGGGATGGGTTGCTTTACCATATATTTGGAATAAGGAACAAACAGATGCAACATTGGAAGTGGCTGGTGGATCAGAGAAAGTGGCTTGGCTCAATCAAAAAGGGGAAAAACAAAGTTTTGAATACACGATTCCCAACATGAATCAATGCAAAGGTTGTCATGAACGCGCAGGCAAAATGACGCCGATTGGCCCCTCTGCCCGACAATTAAATGGCGATTTTGACTATCCAGAAGGCAGGAAAAATCAATTAACGCATTGGTCTGAAAAGGGCTTATTACATCATTTACCTCTTGATCAAAAATCAGTACCTTTTTTAGTGAGTTATTCCGATCATGCTGCCAGCCTCGATGATCGGGTAAGGGCGTATTTAGATATTAATTGTGCTCATTGCCATAATTCACAAGGCCCCGCTCGCTCTTCAGGATTATTTTTAAGCTGGGATGTTAAAGATAAAACGGCCTATGGATTCTTAAAGCCACCAGTTGCTGCGGGAAGAGGTTCTGGAAATTTGAAATACGATATTGTAGCTGGGAAACCAGAAGAAAGTATCTTGCATTATAGAATGTCTTCCAGAGATCCTGGTATCATGATGCCCGAATTGGGTAGAAGTTTGAATCATGAAGAAGGAGTGGAATTAGTAAAAAATTGGATTAAGTCCTTGAAACAATAAATCCACGAATTATTAATCCGTGGATTTTTACACTTTTATTCTAATTCTACTAATTAAAAATTATTCTCATTTAACCCGCTACTGCCAAATGAATGATTCAAAATTAGAGCATTAAAGCCAATTTTTATACTCATAGCATAGATTATGAATCGTCTAATTTGATAAATATCAAGACATTGTGAAATTATCAGGACTTATTCCTTAGATATCCGGCTAAAAGTTTCAGGTCGCATCCCAAGAAATGATGCTAAGTACTTCGAAGGGACCTTTTCAATCAGCATCGGATTGAAATTGTCTTTGAAATATTTGAATCGCTCAGAGGCATTATTTGTCCGAAGGATAGTTTCTCGGTCATGTGAAGCCATGAAATATTTTTCAAGAAAAAACCGATATAGGGCTTCCATTTCTGGAAATTGTTCCAAGCAAAATCTTAAATCATGGATGGTAATGAAGTCAAAATTACAATCCTCCAAAGCTTGAAAACTTTCATTGGAAGGCTTGTTTTTGAAATAAGATTCAAAACTCAAAATGAACTCTTTTTCTAAACAAATCCAAGTGGTCACTTCTACTTTTCCACGAACTAAAAAGCCTCTAGCGGCTCCTTTTTTTAACATATAAATACGCTCACAATAATCTCCTGTTTTAGAAAAAATTTCGCCTTTTTTGAAATTGACTTGTTGGATTTTTTCTGAAAGGTAATTTTTCAATCCTTTAGAGAGAGGCATCACTTCCGTTAATGCCAAAATGCTTAATAAATTGCGCGTCGGAAACGCTTCCGGTGTATAGTTCTTAGTGGTCATGGTAATAAAATTTACCAAATATATTCAATCTTGTTGGCTAAGCAAGGAATAAATTAAAATTGTTTCAAATAACTTATTTTAGAAATGACATGGTTCTCTATTTGATTTTGGAATGCAGAATTTTGATAAGCAAACTGGTTGAATACTAAATAGATATAAGACAAAGGTTGGTATTCCCAAGAAAGTCGAATGTTATAATTATGCGATTCGTTTTCGGAATTTTTTTGATAAAAGCCTATCAATTGAACCCTCGGATTCAAGGCAAATCGACCTTCTAAGGAATACAAATCGATGGTTTTGGTTTCTTTTAAATCTCCAACTTTTTCAAAATAGTTTCGATTCAATCTGCCAGAAAAAGATACATGTGGGATGGGTACAAATTGGAGTGTCCAATCGCCTGAGATCAAAGAGCCGTTGAAATAAGTTCCCCAATTATAAATTGTTTGTAAATTCAAAACTCTAGAAGGATCGGTACTTGCGTAAATTTGATGCCTTACATAATTGTATTCCCCTGTAGAAATTTTAACTCCCAAAGGCTCAAATACTTCTGTTAAATTTTGGTAAGTAGGTGTTATGCTATATCCAAAATAAGCTCCACTTTGTAAGTTTAGCCAAGCAGGATAAATGGTCCAAGAGCGCTCAATGAGCTTTCCGGTAGAGGCCTGGTGATAAAATTCAGGAAATATACTCGGCTCCCAAGCTCTAAGCCATTTTTTAAAAGGTAATCGTTTGCCTCTATACCAATAAAAGATACCAGGCGTTGTGGCAATTACATCTTTTCTAGAAACAAATCCCAATTCAGGGTTATAGTCCTTAGAAACCACTGATTGAGTCCACCAAATTTTGAATTGATTACTTACATAATAATATTGTGCATAGGCAGAATAGCCTTGCTGTCCTGTATTGTTGGAAGCTGAATGGGACAACATTGCACTCATGGAATGTGATTCTCCCAATCTGAAAAAGCCATCCAATGAATTAACAATATTGGAACCTCCAGGTTGATCCTTTACCGTAACAATTCCACCAATTCTGTTCTGATCACCAATGTTCTCTGAATATCTTCCAACAAAAAAATTGGTCGGGACAGGTGTATCTAGTCCTTTTTGTCGCATTAAAATAGCACCATAATTTCTTTTGATGGAACGGTGCACGAATCGAGCTCCAAGTTCAATGGGGATAGGATTTCCTGCATCATCTAATCCAATTCTTCGACTAAAAAATGGTTGTATGCGCATATTACCACCAGATTCATCGGGATTTCGACTAATACCAACACCAAAAAGGGAAGCATTTTCTAGAAAAAATTGTCGCCTTTCAGGGAAAAAAACAGAAAAACGAGAGGTATTATTAACCTGCCTATCCGCATCTGCTTGCGCAAAATCCGTGTTCGCTGTAATGTCTAATACATCATTTGAATTAAATGCCCATTTTAACTCGCCGCCTAATTTGGTACTGAATTGATTCGTTTGATTTTGAAAATCACTGCCAGAGTAATTATCAAAGGAATTAAGTAAATAGGGTTGGATACGAATATTGGGTTTGGGTGGAGGCGGTTGTAAATTGGATAAAACGCCCGCATAATCCATTCTTAAATAGGTAAAGGATCTAGGAAATGGAGAAAATGCAGTCAGTTCATTGCTTAACCTTCGATTCCGATAGACATTAAATCCCCAATTTTGTATTTTTTGATTTGTTTTAGGGTACCTTAAGGTCTGCCAAGGAACGGCAATTTCAGCTACCCATCCACTGTCTAATCTACTTGTTCTTACTCGCCAAAGTCCATCCCAATCCACATCATAATAGATATCATCAAAGGACAATAGATCTCTTTGTACTCCAAATGGGTTTGTTGCAATAGACATTGCATTTCTTTTATCGTTGAATCCATCAAAAGAAAAGGCAACGATATCATGTGCAAGGAAATTGAAATCGCGTTTAAAATCAGTGGCGCGGATCGATTTTTTGCCTAAAGAATCTTTGGCAAATACACTAAAATACAAATACTGTTGATTATAAAGTACCCTTATATCAGTATCATGGTTAGGTTGATTTCCTTGAAAGGGCTCTACTTGAGTAAATTTCTTGCTAGGTATTGTCTGTTTCCATTCTTTTTCGTTGAGAATACCATCCACATGTATATAACCCTTTATTGGAAGAGCTTTGATCTCTTTGCGTATGGAGTCGGGTTTGAATACGCTCGCATCTTGAGCATATGTGAAAAGGGATAAACAAGCAGTAAAAAACAATAAAATGTAGCGCATAAAAAAAGGAAATAGAGGATTGTACAACCTCTATTTCCTTCAAATTTACAAAAATAAATAAATTAGTTTTGTATAAATTCTCCTCCAGCACGAAGTTCGATTTCCTCACCTACCATGGCTGCAGGCATTGAGCCTACTCCCCAAGCAGTACGATTTAATGTTCCTGTTACTTTAAAACCAGCTACTTTTTTGCCTTGACGATTGGTCGTTACACCGTTAAGTGTCAAATTTAAACTAACAGGTTTTGTTACTCCATGCATGGTTAAATCGCCCACTAATGTGTATTTGCGATCTGCCGTTTTTGCAATAGACTTACTTTTAAATGAAATAGCAGGGAATTTAGCAGCATCGAAAAAGTCTGCACTTTTTAAATGTGTATCACGGCGTTCGTTGTCCGTATTAACAGAATTAACATCAGCTGTTAGTTCAAATTTTGCATCTGAAAAGTCATCTTTTGAAGAAGTAAGAGTTGCATCTGTAATTTTGAAAGAACCTTCTACATCAGAAATAGAAAGGTGAACAACGCTAAATCCCAATTTTGAGTGAGCTTTGTCAACGGAAAAGGTTTGCGCCGAAGCGAACAAGGTTGTTAGGCATAGGCCTAATGCTAGAGTTAATTTTTTCATTTTAAATTCGTTTTAAGGTGAAAGGTTGAAAATAAGTTATAATGCTTTGATAGGAAGATAATTACGACCAAATTTATCTAAAAATAGACAAACTTATCTATTTCAACAAAAATAGCTAATTTGCTTTTTCATTTTAAGCTTAAATTTGATGAAATACATTCATTCAATCGTCCTATCTTTTTTTATTTCCATTTCGTTTGCTCAAGATGTTATCGTGCAAACAAAATACGGTCAATTGGCTGGAACACATCTAAAAAGTAGCAAGATTGATCAATTTTTGGGTATTCCCTTTGCACAAGCTCCTGTTGGCGATTTACGTTGGAAGGCTCCCAAAGTAATGAATCCTTGGGCGGGAATTCGTACAGCCAAAGAATTTGGACCAAGTCCAATGCAGGCAAAACCAAGCCCATTTTTATATTGGTCTTCCGAATTTTTAATTCCTGAAAGTCCCATTAATGAGGATTGTCTTTACCTCAATGTATGGGCTCCTTCATCGAAAAAATCGCTAAAACCTGTCTTGGTGTTTATATATGGTGGCGGATTTCGTAGTGGAGGAAGCGCTTGTCCAATTTATCGTGGAGAATCCTTGGCGCAAAAGGATTTGGTTTTTGTTAGTATTAATTACCGTGTCGGCGTTTTTGGATTTATGGCACATCCTGAGCTAAGTGCTGAGTCGGGTGTTAATGCTTCTGGTAACTATGGCATGCTGGATATGATTGCTGGGTTAAAATGGGTAAAAGAAAATATTGCTTCTTTTGGAGGAGATCCTAATCAGGTTACAATTGCTGGACAATCTGCTGGAGCGGTTGCTGTTAATTATTTATGTGCTTCTCCTTTGGCGAAGGGCTTATTTAAGAGAGCTATTGCGGAAAGTGGAGCTGGTATTTTGCCAAGTGCTACTCGTCCTAATTTACAAAAAACAGAGGCTGAAAAGATTGGAATCGAATTCGCTAATTCTCTTGGTGCAAAAAATATTTCGGATTTGAGGTCTTTGTCTGCTGAAAAAATCCTTTCAATGGAAGGGGGCTTAAGTACACCTTATCAAGATGGATATGTACTTCCTCAATCGATCAAGGCTATTTATGAAAGGGGTAGTCAAAATGATGTTAATTTATTGATGGGCTGGAATGCGGATGATAAAGTAAGCGGGAAGGCTATTCCGGTCAATGAATTTCAAAATTCAATTGAAAAGAAATATGGAAAATATGCAGCAGAGGTTTTTTCATATTATCCCGTCCAAATGGAAAGCTCTCAACATTATTTAAGTAGAGACGAGCGCTTTGGTGCACAAGTTCATTCTTGGGCAAAAGCGCAAAAATTGAGAGGGAAATCGCCAGTATATGTGTATCAGTTTAATCGCGCTTTACCCGCTTATGATTCAAAAACAGCTTTTGGGGCGTTCCATACGGGAGAAATTGTCTACGCCTATGCCAATTTACCTACTGTAGACCGACCTTGGGAAGAGCTGGATTATAAGCTAAGCGAGAGTATGTCTTCTTATTGGGCTAATTTTGTGAAAAGTGGAAATCCGAATGGGGAAAATTTACTCTCTTGGCCAATGTTCAGTCTGGAAAAACAAGAAGTTCAATTGTTAGATCAGCAAATTGAAAGCATAGAATTACCAAGTCGAAAGGCATTGGAAATGTTGGAGGGTTTGATTCAAAAATAAGCAGAATGTAATATTGCGCTTTTCAATGTCCAAGCTTCTTACTTCTATTTAATTTGATTAAATTTGAGCTTTCATCAAAAATAACCATTAAATGAAAAGAGTAAATCAAATTATCACTAGTATTAGCTTGTTTTTATTAATGAGCTTTGAAATAGATGCACAAAGTGTTCAGTCTTCTACGATTTCTTCAGGAGGCTCAACCGTGAAATTAAATGGCAAATATTATAGCCATGTAGTGGGCCAACAAAGTGTGGCAGGCACAGTAACAAAAAATGGAATTACGGTTCGACAAGGGTTTAAACAGCCTAATTTGTTGTTGAAAAGTATTAAAAAATCGGGGAAAGAGATTAATGTGGCAGAGGTAAATCCGATTACTTATACGGTTTTTCCGAACCCATTTAAAGATAAATTGACGATTAAAATGTCCTTAAAAACAAGTTTGACGTCTTATGTAGTTATTTATGATTTGAAAGGAAATGTAAAGTTAGAACAAACGTACCCTGCAGACATAGATGAAATTGTTTTAGATAAATTTGAAAATTTCAGAGGAGGTAAATACATTTTGCACATTCTTCACAAAGGGAATCCGTATGTTACCACATTGATTAAAGATGTTGAATAGTTTTTCGTCTATTATATGAATCGTTCGAGAATTGCGTTATTTCTGCTAGTTATATTTCTTTTTTCAGGAGTGTTCTTTTGGTATAAAAATAGCATAAGTACACCAACTAGCATAGAAACTACACAGAGTCAAATGGTGGAAACGCCCGTTTTCGTGGCAGATTCAGCTTATCATTTTATTGAAAAACAAGTAGCTTTTGGTCCACGAATTCCCAACTCTGCTGCTCAAGAGCAATGTAAAAATTGGTTAATTAGTAAATTGAAATCTTACGGTTGGACCATAAAGACTCAATCTTTTAGTGCGAATGATTATTCGGGCAAAAAATTATTTGGAACGAATATTATCGCACAATTTCAACCCGAAAAGGCGAAGCGAATTTTGTTGGCTGCGCATTGGGACGCAAGACCAAGAGCTGATAAAGATACGGTTCGGGTCAATGAGCCAATTGACGCGGCAAATGATGGAGCTAGTGGTCCAGGAGTTTTATTAGAATTAGCTCGATTGCTATCTTCTGCTCCCCAAAAACCTAATATTGGAGTGGATATTGTTCTTTTCGATTTAGAAGATAGTGGTAGTTCGGAGGATCCGACGGGGATGTCTTGGGCATTGGGATCTCAATATTGGGCAGCGCATTTAATGCCTGAAAATTACCGTCCTTTTTATGGGATATTATTGGATATGGTTGGCGCAAAGGGAGCCACTTTCCCAACGGAAGGTTCTTCCATGCAATATGCTCCCGGCATCGTACGCTCTGTTTGGTCCATCGCTTCAGAGCTTGGGTTTAACCATTATTTTATTGATCAAGAAGGTCCTGGAATTACGGATGACCATACTGCAATCAATGAAATTGCCAAAATTCAAATGATTGATATTGTAGAATTACATCCATCAAGTCCAAACACCTTTGGCACTTATCATCATACCCACCAAGATAATATGTCGATTATTGATAAATCGACGCTAAAAGCAATCGGTCAAACTCTTTTACAAGTTTTATACAGAGAATAATTTCATGGAAGAAGTAGCATTAAAAAAGGTTCATCTCAATGATGTTCATGTTGGTTTAGGAGCAAAGATGGTTCCTTTTGCAGGGTATAACATGCCTGTTTTATACAATAACCTTATTCAGGAACACCTATGTGTTCGATCAGGACTTGGAGTTTTCGATGTTAGTCACATGGGCGAATTCTTTTTATCAGGTGAAAAAGCTTTGGATTTGATACAGTATGTTTGCTCCAATGATGCTTCTAAATTAGTGGATGGGAAAGTTCAATACAGCTGCTTACCGAATGCGGATGGTGGAATTGTGGATGATTTATTGGTGTACAAAATCCAAGACAATGAATATTTATTGGTAGTAAATGCTTCCAATATAGAAAAGGATTGGAATTGGATTTCTTCCCACAATACATTTGGAGTTGAAATGAAAAATAGCAGTGACGAATACAGTCTTTTTGCTGTTCAAGGTCCTAAAGCTATTTTAGCTTTGCAAAAATTGACTTCGGTTGATTTGTCTAGCATGGCTTATTATACCTTTAAAATTGATTCATTTGCAGGTTTTGAAAATGTAATTATCTCTAACACAGGTTATACTGGTGCAGGAGGTTTTGAAATATATGTTAAAAATGAGAATGCACTTGCTGTTTGGAACGCCATTTTTAAGGCTGGAGAAGAGTTTGAAATCTTACCGATAGGCTTGGGCGCGAGAGATACACTTCGTACAGAAATGGGTTATTGCCTTTATGGCCACGACATTGATGATAGCACTTCACCAATTGAAGCAGGCCTAGGTTGGATAACATCTTTCAACAAAGATTTTATCGCCAAAGATATTCATGCTAAAATCAAGGCCGAAGGACCCAAGAAAAAGCTAGTAGGATTTGAAATGATTGATCGTGGAATACCGCGTCAACATTATGCGATTGTGGATGCTACGGGTCATACAATTGGCGAAGTAACCTCTGGTACACAATCTCCAAGTCTTTCAAAAGGCATCGGGATGGGTTATGTGAGTACTGAAAATGCGAAGATCGGAACAGAGATTTTTATTCAAATTCGCGATAAATCCCTGAAGGCACAAGTTGTGAAATTTCCATTTATTTAATTGAAAATTGGATGAGAAAGATTGACGTTTGTTTATCCCCAGATTTGATTCAACTGTATGATTTATGCAACATGGCGGTGGTCGTGGTGGATATTTTTAGAGCGACTTCCTGCATGGTGACAGCTTTTGCACATGGGGCGCAAGAAATTGTACCTGTAGAGCAATTAGAGATTTGTGAATCATTTAGATTAAAAGGATATTTAACTTCTGCTGAACGAAACGGCATTACTCCTGAGGGTTTTGATTTCGATAATTCACCATTTAGTTATCAAAGTGAAAAGGTGAAAGGGGCAAAGATTTGTGTTACCACTACCAATGGAACCGTTGCCATTCAGCGGTCCAAAGCTGCTCCAAGGGTATATGTTGGAGCTTTTTTAAATATTTCTAAAATTGTGGAAGCATTAAAATCGTGGGATGGTGATGCTTTGATTGTTTGTGCTGGTTGGAAAGGGAAGCCTAATTTGGAAGATACTCTTTTTGCGGGAGCTGTTATTGATCGATTGCATGGTGAATTTCAAGTGGCCGATGATGCAGCTTTAATGGCTTGGAAAGTTTATAATTTGGCAAGCTCTGATTTATTAACTTCTGTTAAAAACTCTTCTCACGTAAATAGATTATTAGGTTTAGGAATAGAAAAAGATATTTCATTCTGTTTAGAAATGGATAAATATGCGGTCTTACCTAGTTTGGTTAATGAAGCATTAATTTTGGCTTAATTTTATTGTATCATTTTGATTTATTTAAAAATTGCATAATTTTAAGAAAAATTATTCTTTTTTATAACCTAAATGTGATTTAATTATGAAGATTTTATCTCAAATCCCGTCGATTTTATTGGCTTTTTTATTTTTGTTTGGAGGATTAAATTTCTTTTTTCAATTCGTTCCAAATCCCCCAATGACAGGCAATCCTGCTAAGTTTATGGATTTATTTGGTGGTACGGGCTACATGAATGTTATCAAAGTGTTGGAGGTAATTGGAGGAGCATTGATTTTATTTCCTATGAGAAGAGCTTTGGCTTTGGTTATATTGACACCAATCATAGTTAATATTTTATTGTTTGAGATATTTATTTCCAATGAACCAAGTGTGGGAATTGTGTTGGCTGTTTTAGCCATTATTGCGATTTATCAAGAGAAAGATAAATTCAAAGGAATCGTTTAATTCTGTTTAATGCATCTATTAATTTGCCCTGATAAATTCAAAGGTTCTCTAAGCGCTACCCAAGTTTGTGATGCTTTAGAAACGGGAATTCGTCAGGGTAATTCTTTTTGTCAAATTACTAAATTACCCTTGGCTGATGGGGGTGAGGGAACTTTGGATGTAATTAAGACTGTTTTGGGAGGCGAATTAATTCCTGTCTCTGTACAAGACCCCCTTTTTCGTCCAATCGTCGCAGAATATCTTTGGGTAGAGGCTAGCAAAAAGGCGTTTATTGAGATGTCTAGAGCTTCTGGTTTACAACTTCTATCTCCATCCGAAAGAGATCCTTTAAAAACGAGTAGTATAGGTACCGGTCAACTGATTTTAGATGCCCTCAACCGGGGAGCAAATGAAGTTGTATTAACCATTGGCGGTTCTGCTACCAACGACGCAGGTATTGGTATGGCAGCGGCCTTAGGGTATAAATTTTTAGATAATAAAGGTCAATATTTGTTGCCCATTGGTAAAAACATGATCGATATTCATCGTATTCTTCCTTCCGAAATTTTATCATCATTTTCTCATGTTAGGTTTCAGGTAGC
>JACCDS012294653.1_pt1 | contig 15286 bp, 10 predicted proteins | sample 7446441 | NCBI WGS metagenome assembly JACCDS01 (sample SAMN15323445, study PRJNA562643) | freshwater metagenome | isolation source: river surface water | place: USA:Blue River Watershed | collected 2017-08-17 | reverse complement strand
TAAATCTCAAAAAACTACGTCAACAATGTGAGCAAGAGTTTATAGACCTTTCTAATAAATATCCTTATATTTTGACAAACTATGAACCTTTTTATGGTTGTAAAACTATTGAAGAAATGAAGGATGAAATTAAAGATTTTTTGAAATAATAAATTAAATTTTATAAAAATAAGCTATGAAAAATGAATAGATTGAAACAAGTTAAAATTCAAGATATTATCAATAATACAACACAAATATTGAATTATGAATTAAATGCATTAGGGCAAAGAATTGAGAAGAATAATTTAACGCTCAATTCATCTAATTTATTTATATATGATTCCAACAATCAAATAATTGCTGAATATGATCAAAATGATTCAATCATCAAAGAATATATTTATTTCAATGGTGTACCGATTACTTTTATTAAACCTAAAATTATTAGTAATTCTGGTGCTAGTTTTACAGTTGATGAATTATTTTATATTTATTCAGATCATTTAGGTACTCCAAGAAAAATCACAAATCAAGATAATATTTTGCAGTGGTCTTGGAATAATTTTGAGCCTTTTGGACATAATGAACCTATAATTAATTCAAATATAGAATTTAATTTGAGATTTCCTGGGCAATATTATGATCAAGAAACAAAAACCAATTATAATTTATTCAGAGACTATAATGCTAACTTAGGAAGATATGTGCAGTCTGACCCTATAGGATTAAGTAGTGGGTTAAATTCGTATGCTTATGCTGAGCAAAATCCTTTTAAGTTCTCTGATGAATTGGGTTTAATTTCTAGTATAAATCAATCTTTTGTTGATTTTTGGGCTGGATTTGGAGATTCAGCTAGTTTTGGATTAACATATTTCATTAGAGAATTTGGTGATTTTAATGAAGTAAATATGTGCTCATATGCTTATTATGGTGGAGAAACTGCTGATATCATGATCAACATAGGTAGTTATAGTTTATCTATGTATTTACGTTATTTAATAAAAAATTTTACGCCAGCTGTGAAAAAAGATATTAGAAAAAATATTAATAAATTGGCAATTTATAAAAATCAAATGAAAAAAAATTATGATGTACATCATATTAATCCATTATATGGTCACAAAAATATATCTGGTATAAAAAGTAAACAAGTTGCAACTTTTCCTACTGGTGGATTAAATATAAAATATCATACATCAAAATATAATTTAAAAACTCTTTTAAAATCAGAGCATAATAAAGTTCATTCAAAGATGATTAAACTAGAATATACTTATGAAGTCTATCATCATCCATTAGTTACTGGTATAAAAATAGAGAACAATTTGTTGAGATAGGAAATATGATGCTAGAGAAAGTATTAAAAATTTTTAAACAAAAAAAACAAGCTGAAAATTTAAGTATACAAAAAAAAAATTTGACCAATCATTTATTTAAAATTTTAGAGTGTAAGGAAAAAATACAAATCATTATTAATTATAAAAAAATATTTAATGAGTTATTGATATATTGTGAATATGAGTTATCTGAAAAAGATTTTTATTTTGATGGAATGCATCCTGAATTAATTGATTTTTTTTCTAAATTTCAATATATCAAAGCTAAAAATTCTTTAGATGAATATGGGCATCAGTTTATAAAAAGTTATGAAGAGATTGAAAATCAAGAATATATCATTATTGGAACAGATAATAATGGTGAGTTCCATATTGTCAGAAAAAATAGTCAATTTATTGATTATTCACATGATATTTCAGATGAAATTGATGAATCTCTAACAATTTATTATCAAATTTTTATGGATATTATATATGATTTAATTTATGATGATAATATCAGTTTAAGTAAATTCATAGATGTATTACAAAAAATAGAAAAAGTTTCTGCTTAATAATTCATAAATTTATCATGAAAGGAATTTAATGAAAAAGGCGCATCCCTCAAAAAGTATTTATGATTCAATGTCTAGGATTACTTCTTATGATGGAAGATATGTTCAATCTAATCCTATCGGATTAAGTATGCATCCATATTGAGACAAGATGAGTTCTTGAAAGATTATAGAAGAAGGCTTATTAAAGCATTTGATGCTTGTAAGATGAAGGAATCAAAAGAATTTTTTAAACAAATTAATGAAAATAAAAAAATCATATTAAATAATGATTTAAATGAGGGTATACAAGTTGAAAATATTATTAATTATTATTATTTGATTGAACAAAAATCTTTATTATCTGAAATGAAGCGAATGAATTATCAATCAAAAAATGCGTTATTAATTATGGAAAAATTAGAAATTGATATAGCTTGGGAGAAGCGTAAAAATTTAAATGAAGAGTTTAAAGGACTGGATGAAAAATTCAATAGATTATTGAATAAAACATGAACAAATATTCATTTTATTTTCAAAAATGGAAAATAAAAAGCTCATGTTATGAGCTTTTTATTATTTTATGCTTAATGAACATCTTTTGCTTTTTTAATTTTAGCCTCTTCATTTTTTTTATATTTATAAAGCATCCACTCAACATGAAGCATAAGAGCAACAGGAATTAAATAAAGTAAATCGATCATTTTCATAACATTCTTCCTTTTTATTAATCTACATAATAAGTATATTTAATTTTTTTGTCAATAGAAAATTTTAAAAAAAATCTTTATTTTATGAAAGATAATTGAATAAGAAGATTGATTTTTTATTCAAAATGAAAAAATTATTTTTCCAAATATCTCTGAGCATCTAATGCGGCCATACAACCTGTGCCAGCACTGGTGATTGCTTGACGATAAACATGGTCTTGTACGTCACCAGCAGCAAAAATTCCTTCTTTGCTTGTTGCTGTGGAAAACTCTTGTCTTCCACCTTTTGTGATGATATAACCGTTGTCCATTTCCAATTGACCTTTGAATATGTCTGTGTTAGGTTGATGTCCAATTGCAATGAAGCAACCTTTTAAATCTACAGATTTAATTTCTTCATTTTGAATATTTTTAATTTGAATTCCTGTAACTCCCGAATCATCTCCTACAACTTCATTTAAAACACTAAAAGTGTGTAAAATTATTTTGCCCTCAGCAACTTTCTTCATCATTTTATCAACCATGATGGGCTCAGCTTTGAACTTGTCTCTTCTGTGAATTAAATGAACTGTTTTTGCAATGTTAGATAAGTAAAGAGCCTCCTCAATCGCTGTATTGCCACCACCTACAACGCATACCACTTCATCTCTGTAGAAAAATCCATCACATGTAGCACAGCCACTGACGCCTCTCCCCATGAACTTAGCTTCTGAAGGTATGCCTAAATATTTAGCACTGGCACCTGTGCAAATGATCAATGAATCACAAGAGTAAGATTGATTATCTCCTTTTAAAATGTAAGGCTTTTTTGAAAAATCAACTTCATTGATATGATCAAAAATCATTTCTGTATTGAATCTTTGGGTATGTTTTAAAAACCTTTCCATTAATTCTGGGCCTTGAACTCCCATCACATCAGCAGGCCAATTATCAACTTCTGTGGTCGTCATCAATTGTCCACCTTGAGCCATGCCTGTTATTAAAACAGGTTTTAAATTAGCTCTAGCTGCATAAATGGCAGCAGTATAACCAGCAGGACCAGAGCCTAAAATAATCAATGAATGATGTTGCATATGTTTTTTCTTTCATGTTGTTGAATACTTGGTAAAGATATAAGATTTATCAGAATAATCAATATCAAACTTCAAGATTAAGAAAATTCTAAGATTTTCTCAATCATATGAAAGTTGAAAATATAAAAAATGCAAATACTTATCACTCGGAGATACAAAAGCTCCTTAATTTGGAAAATATTTTCCAGGTTATGAGTTCAATGATCAAATGAGCTTGATGTGATTTACTTATTTGATTTAATAAAAGATTTTTTTGAAATAGCCATAGTTTGATGCTTAAACCAAATTTTCAAGATACTCTGAAAAAGATTCAGCAAATTTTTCTGCTTCTTTTTCTAATTGAATATCTTGATGAAACCAACAGTGATACCAATGCCCCAATTCATGAACAAAGCTATCTACATGTCTTGGGTCTAAAATAATTGTATTTTGATTGACTATATACATGCCTTTTTTATGTGTCCTTTTTATTTTTCTAATCTTCAAGATGAATTTCATATCTCTTTTGATATGTTTCAATTGTGTGATTTTTTGAGAATATGACAGAACATCTGATAGAAATATATTGAGTTTATCTGAAGCAAATCCTTCACAAATTTCTATCATTGAAATCAAAGGTTGTTGATGAATTAAATCTAAAGTCTCTTGTTTTAATTTTTTGCTATTCACTCCTATTTTTTCTTCAACATTGATGAGTACGGAATTTTTGTTTGTGGTATAAATGTTGGAGCGTTCTTTAGCTGAACCATTGATATGATAAATCTTATCTAAAATATGAGAGTCTCCAGTTTCAAATTTTAAATAATCAATCAAGGCATTAGAAGATTTATGCTTCAATTGATAAACAATCAACAATAAGTCCATATGCAAATACGATAGTATCTTGTTGATATGATGCAAAGAAAATAGCTTCTTTTGTGTGAATCTAAAAATCATAGACTTAAGATCTTCATGCAACTCATTCTTTAAATCATGAAAATTATCATATTCAAATGAGTGTAAAAGAGGCTCAATACAAACATGTTGTGTATCAGGATAAGATAACTTGAAGCAGCGATATTTCGATTTTCTTGCAGTTATATGCTTCAATGCTTCTTCAAAATGAAAAAGCTTACTGATTTTTTTGAATTGATTTTTTTCTAACAATTGAGATTCTTGTAAAATATTCATGTCATACCTTATGTTTCGTACCTATACCATTATTTGAATGCTTATGAATTTGCATCATTGCTCTTATGTATTAATTGTTCATATATGATAAATTCATTCGTTGATTACGTCAATTGATACTGTGCTAAATCTTACATGACAGTGATTTAATGATTAATTTTTTATTTATAGTATTGTCTCAATGTTTGCTTCAAATAATTTTTAAATAAATCCTTATTTTGCATCGTTGGTTTATCATCAATGAATGAATTTTTAAATTCTATGGTCATTTTTTTGATTACATCAGGTTGAGGCTTTTCTTTTGATAAATAATCTTTAAGATAGAAACCAAAATGACAATCTTTGTATTTACCACTTTCTTTTTCTTCAAATAAACACATGGTCATTTCAACTTTATCGTATTGAGATAGGTGGGGGTCCACATTAGAAAGTAAAGTATTCATGACTCTATATATTTCTTTTGATGCATAAGCGATAAATTCAGGTTGTTCAATACCATGAGATGTTAACATTTGATGACCAATTTGATGAGACCAAAATAGAAACGAATTACCTTGATAATCATTCTTGATTTTCTCCTGAATCTCAAATTTAACCTTATCAATTTCAGTAGATAATTTTTCTAATTCTGCTTGGGTATTGTCTTCATATACCAAGTTTCTGTTGTTCGATATTCTTATCAGCATGTTGGTTATCAAATCCATTAAATTCTTATGGTGATAAAACAAATAATCTTTTAATTCATCTTGCTCTTTTTCAATGTTGTTTTTCTTTAATTCTTGAGAAAACTTCTTGAGCATTTGCTGATGGTTTTGTCCATCGACTTTTACTTCTTGGGTTTTTCCTGTGTAATCAAAAGAGATGATGTCTTTGATGTGATGAACATTGATGAATGATAAAACTTGTGAAATGATGGACTTGATTTCTGTCTCTGTGATGTATTGTCCTTCAGATAAACTGTTATCAGTGTTAATCACAATTTTATGATGCTCCGCATGATTTTTATCAGCATAAATTTTCTTGAATTCTTCAAATGCTTCATGAATGGCTTTTAATTCCATGCTAAATGGTTTAAAAAACAGAGGACTGCCCATTTTACCTAAGTTAGAAATGATGGTCTTTGTGATGTGGAAAAACTGATATTGTCTAGATTGACGAATGTTCACATCAGATTCATTCAACACTTGTTGCAGAATCATCGTAGATGTGAAATTGTCAGAATTTAAATTCAATGCTTTTTTCAAATCTTTGAAGCTTTGAGCTAGAATACTTCTTAATTGTTCAAGGTAATCTTGATTAATGAAACCTTCACCAATATCTTGAGCATTATCATATAAAAGTAATGACTGCGTGAATGTTTCTTCATTAATTGCATCAAAACTCAAGTCCACACAATAACCAATGGTTTTACCAGTGTATTTAGTGGCTGTACGAGTAAAGATTTGATTCATGCGAGCAGGTTCACTGATATTGGTGTCTAGGAATGTCACTAAAAGAGTTGGAAGATCAAAACCTTTTTGATATTTATCCACTGCTAACAAAATATCAATGACCTGTGCTTGATTGTGAGCATTTCTCTCTTTTTGGAAATTGGCACTGATATGAGAGGGGTCTTTAATGCCTGGATTATATTGTTCACATATTTTATCAATTGAAGAGAAATCAACACCAAAACGATATCCCATATATTCATTGTTTGCATTGATGGATTGAATGAATTCTATTGCTTTTCTTGCATCATTAACACTGTTAGAATAAATGATGGCTTTGGGGGCAAATGGCAATCCCTGTTTAACAGAATCCATAAAGTTAACAACTGCTTTGAGTTTTTCTTCAATCGATTGCTGTATCATTTCTTTTTTAATCAATTTCAATACTTTGGGATTACTGATATCTAAGAATTGTTCAACAGCTTGTTCAGATGAATCTCCTCCGATGATATCACTGCCTTCTTGATATTCTTGTCTCATGCGTTTTTCAACTTCTTCAGAAAACAATCCAATATGTGGAGAGAGATTGAATAATTTTTCGGCTTTTAAAAACATGACTGGCACAGTTATTTTACATTGCTTGGCATTAGATATGGTGAACTTATTGGAATAGCCTTCTTTTTTATTATCAGGAAAATAAAACAAATACATATCTGATTTACCAGTTGCTGTAAAAAGATAATTGCTAGCATGTGGAAAAATTTCTTGTCTGATTAAGGCGGTTTCCTTGGTTTGACCATGATGAGCCTCATCAATGATGTTCAGGATTTTAGAGCTTGTAATGACTCTTCTTTGAATATCTTGTAATTCCTTATCGCTGATTTTTTGCATATTCACAATATAGATGGATAAACCATGAGACTGTCGATTATTATTTTCCAATTGAGATAAATGCTCAATGATTTCTAAATACTCAAGGCGAGTTTCCACCATTTTGACATGAATTTGAGAATTGCCTGATTTACTTAATTCATTGTGTATGACATCTTTGATTTGCAAGTCAGGTGTGTACATGAAAATGATATTGAAAATATTTTTAAAAGACCTGTCTATCATGTAAGAAATCAATTTCATGGTAATTGTTTTACCAGAGCGTTGAGCATGAGCAAATTCATAATTATAAGGTAATGATTGAAAACCATCAGAAACTTTTTTCAAGGTTTTTTTAATATCTCTGATGGCATAATATTGTTGAATTCGTGCATTGATCAAATAATGATGTGAATGAGAAGTCACCACGGAGCAAGCATCAACACAATAAGTATATAAATTTTCAGGCTGACATATTAATTCATCAAATAAATATTCGATATTCATGAACTCTCTTTGACCAATATACTTTTTCTCAGGTAGATAATGAACCCAATGAAAGCTTGTATCTTTTCCTTGTTTGAATTTTAAAAATTTCAAATCAGAAAAAAAAATAACATCTCTCCCATCATTCAAAGCAATTTTAAAAGGAGCTTTTTTATATGATTCCTTATACTCAAAATCTTTCAGACTTTCTAAAATACCAGAATCTTCTGTTTTATATTCAATCATGATCAAAGGTATTCCGTTGATATAATGCAAGAAGTCTGGTCTTTGTGTGCTTTTATAAGGTTGGGATATGGGTATTCTTCTTTCTCTAATGGTATAAAAAGAATTTTTATTTGAATACTGTTGACCGTTTTCAAAATAAATGACTTGATAACTCAATGATTCTTTCACGCCATTGATAAATATCTCTTTTCTTAAGTGTGATTTGACATCGTGATTTTGTGCAAAAATGAGTTGATAAAGTTCAGCTTCATCCAAAGTCTTTTCATGCTTATCCTTAAAATCTAAAAACATCCATTCAATGATATCTGATATTTGTTCGCTTCTTTTATATTTTTTCAAAAAATCCACAATAGCATCATGATTGAATTCCAATAATTTTTCACGTAATCCAACAATACCAAAGCTAGACTTTAAATCATCATTGAATTTTTCCTTTTCCTTTAAAGGTTGCTTTAAGGGCTGATTGAATGGAGTATGTTTTTCATTGGATGAAATATTTGAAAGAGGGATGTAGCCTCCAATCAAAGGCGAGCACTCTTGTAGTATCAAATCATATTGTGTGTTAAACTCTTCATTATAAATATGCAAAGCCTTACCATTATAAGACTCATACTGCTTTTCTATGAATGATTGTCCCTCATCTTGATACTTTTTTTCTTTCATGCTTGACCTTTAATTTTGACTATCATCATGATTATTTTTTAAATATCAACTGTTTTTGAGCAAATAACCTAAAAATGACTGATATAAATAATTGCCTCAATAACGAATTTTCAATCCTTGATTTCATCAATAATATAATTTCCTGACAATAAATTTTCTAATAACCAATTAAATTTTTGTTTTTCTTTTTCAAGTAATTCTTTTTGTTCTTCAATTAGGATTTCTTGGGCAGATAAAATTTGAGAAATATAAATCTGTTCCATATGATTAGGAAAAATAAGTTCAACATCAGCCACTACATTAGACATAAGTTTACTATTTCCTATATGATTCACATGTTTAATTAACTCTAATTTGACAAAATAAAATAAAGATTTTAGATTATTTTCTAATGCTTTATTCTTTAACGTTCCACATATATTTGTACAATTAAACCTACCATTTCTGTAGAAAACTGTACCAGCATAAACACCATCAGTGGTCCATGTTAAATATTCGCCATCCAACATATATGAATTAATATAACCTATGCATCCATTATTTTCAGTTGCAGAAGAATAAACGGGATATATACCTTTATTATCTTGAATATAGTCTTTTGAAATAACCTTTCCCCTTTGTATTTCAAATAAATTTGATATCTTCTCCACCTCCCACTCCTTCGGAATCTCCTTCATTTCGCCATTCACTTCAACTTCCTTCCAATTATCATCAGGATTTTTATAAAGCACCGTTTTTCCATCAACTTCCTTAACACGTAGGCGACCCGATAATAATTCATCACTTAAATATTGGAAACGAGACTCATATTTTGATATGAGCGATTCTATGTCTGCAATAATGGATTCTTGGGCAGAGAGAATGGTGGCGATGGAGGATTGGATAGGAAGGGGAGGGATGTTAATTAATTTTTCTTTTAATATCGAAAAGTGTCTTTTATATCCATCAGTTTTAAAATTTAAGTTTTTTATAGAGTAAAATAAAAAATTAGTCTTAATTTTTTCATTTCCTTTAAAAACCTTAGTTCCATCTCCTCCTAAAGCATAATCGAATGTTATAAATTTTAATGTGCAACTATGATCTCCAAAAATAATAGTTGGATTTTCTTTGTTGGCACTTAATGAAGCAATATTATTTGTATAACCAGATATAAAATCAACTTCTTGTCCAATAACTGGAATTATTCCTTTATTTAATATTAAACTATTTAAAATTTGACTATTTTTAGTGTTTTTTTCCATTTCTATTGATTTTTCTATATTACTAACTTCCCAATCCTTCGGAATCTCTTTCATTTCACCATTGATTTCAACTTCTTTCCATTCTGTATTTTTGACTAATTTAAAATTATTCATCGTTTTGCTCCATAGAAATGATTTGAGCAATCAGGGAGTTCATGCTTTGTTTTTTGATTAAGAGAGAATTTTCTAATTCAATGATTTCTTTTTCAAGTTCAATGATGTTGATTTCTTCCTTCTCTTTTTCTTTTGAGAAATAACGCTGTACACTGAGATTGAACTTATTCTTTTCTAATGTTGTGAAATCAACATAACCAGAGTAGTCTGTTTCTTCTGTACGTGTGAGATAATTTTGAATGGCTTTCTCAGATTGCCATTCGTTGAACTTACCTACTTTCTTGAAGTCTTTGCTGGCATTGACCATGAAGACTTTATCCTTATTGACTCTGTTGGCATCTTTATTCAGAATCCAAAGAACAACGGGAATGGAAGTTGTCAGAAACATGTTTCCTGGAAGAGTCACTAAACCTTCAACAACTCCTTCTTTTAATAAATGCTGACGAATCTCTTTAGCACTGTCTCGAAATAGTGTGCCAAGAGGCATGACAATCACAGCTTTTCCTTCTTTATTTAAAAGGTCATAAATGGTCATCAAGAATGCATATTCTCCTTCTTGCTTCTTCGGTACACCAAACTTCCAACGTTCATCTGTTGTCTTACTTGTCTCAGCATATTCAATACCGTAATTCTTTGTGCCGTATGGTGGATTGGCAACCACGATATCCAGTTTTTGACGCATTTTTCCAATACCATTGAAATATTCTGTGATCACATTCGAATTTTGCTCAGGTATATCAATACCCACATTATATGAATCAATTGTATTATGGAAAATCATGTTAATCAAACCAAGACAGTATTGAAACGCTTTAAGCTCTTGACCATAAAAAGAAAAAACTTCCTTGCTCACGACTCCTGGTTTGATATTTTCACATTCAGCCATGATCAAGTCGTAACCATAAATCAAGAAAGTGTTAGAGCCTGCTGTGGGATCACCAATTGAAATATTCGTTTTTTCACCATTGATTAATTTTTGTGCATAAGATTTCACATCAATGAACTGCCAAGCATTTTTCACCAATGGTGTTGGTGTGAAAAATTCCCCACCTTTCTTGCCAGAATCTGATGCAAAACGGCCCATTAAATCCATGTAAATATCTGAGAACATATCTGTTGAAATATTCTCCATATTAAATGAATGCTTGGACAATTCTGTATGACAAGTTTTATAAAATTCATCAAATGGTACAATGTTTTTTTGTAAAATAAGTTGTCTATATTCAAATGTATTGAAAACATGTTTCATGATAGGATTCAAGACATCAATGATTTCAAACATCAATTCTACAAAGTTTTTCGCCCTTGTATTATAAACTTGACCAAAAGGTAAGGAAATAGATTTTTCTTCTCCATTAGGATTTGCCTCATAATGCATTAAATCATCCCATGTGATTAATACAATACTTTGCTGTAATTTATCATCTATGATTTTCTGATTGTCATAGAAGCGATAACTTTTAGAATTGATGTCCAAAAGAGATTGCTCTTGTGTTGAGGCCCCCATATCCACCAAATCAAAAAAGGATTGTCCTTCTTTTTGATTGAATTCACTTTGTAGGTCAAGTGTACGCTTTACAAGACATGTAGGTAAAACAATTTTTGCATAATCTTCAACCGTACCATTGCCCTTATCTCTCACCATATCAGCAAAAGCCCAGACAATTTTTCTTATTTCTGAATACAATAATGAATTTGGATTGCTCATGAATTTTCCTTATATTTTTAAATATGCTTATCGCATTTTATGATTCATGACATTATAATCCAAGATATAAAAATAAGTCAAACAAATATTTTTTGATAAAAAATCTATGCTAATAATGATGAACGCGATAGAAGAAAATTTATTGGATGGAATAAGTGAAAATGATTTGCAGTATAAATAAAGATGAATAAAAATAAAATAATTTCTTGATGAATATTATCGAAACATTTTGAAGAAATAATCTTTTTTTCATCATTCAGCTCATAGTATTAACAGCATATAAATGATGAAAAAATAGGTGAATGAAAAATTCATATATAAAAACATTCAAAATTTTTGAATGATAAATACATAAAAAACTTATTTTAAATGATTTTTTTTTGTTATATTAGTTTTAATTATCGTTAAATAAAGGTTTTTTTAAAAAAAATGATATTTAAAAATTTTCAACATAAATAGGAGTATAGATATGAAAAATTTTTTATTTTTGAAGTCCAGCGTTTTACAACAGTATTCAGTGTCCAATCAATTAATTGATGAGGCGTTTGCTGATGTTCAAGGAAATAAAGAATTGATTTCCTTAGATGAGTTAAACATACCTGAGTTAAGTGTGGCAAATTTTGCTAAATTAAATGATGAAACAAGTGCTGAAAGAGCTTTTCAAAAAGAGCAGATTGCTAAATTGAAAGAGAAGCAGGTGGTGGTCATTGGTGCTCCCATGTACAACTTTTCAACTTCAGTGCAACTAAAGAAATACATTGACTTGATTTCAAAGGCAGGTGAGACATTCAATTATACTGAAAATGGTCCTGTTGGTTATTTGAAAGCAGAGCATTTGGTGATTGTGACTTCTCGTGGCGGTGCCTACCATGAAAATGGTATCGATTTCTTTGAGCAGTATTTGAAAATGTCATTTGGATTCTTGGGGGTTAAAAACATTCATTTTATTTATGCAGAAAAAATGGCATATGGTGATGAAGTCAAAAACCAATCTATTAATCAAGCAAGAAAAGATTTGAAAGAATTGTTGGCATCATTTTGAGTAAATGAAATAAAAAGTTTCTATTTTGGTTAAGTAGCATTACGATGCTACTTTTTTTATTTTAACAAACAGTTGCAATTGAAAAAAAATATGATATTAATAAAAAATTATAAATAATGAAATGACGAATTTAATTAACTATTAATTTATTTCCTAATGAAAAATACATTGGAGCTTTTATGTTCAAAAAATTAAAAAAAATATTAACTTTACCATTATTTTTATCTATTTTTTGTTTATTGATTCCAAGTGTATCACAAGCAGCACCAACCGATTGCAGTCAATTAAGCGTTGATGGGCAAAAAGATTGTATTGCACCAATAACGACTTATACAGGCTCTTTTGCAGGAAAATACTCATCATTGGAAGAAATTATCCAAGCCTATAAAGAAATTCAATGCAATACTGGAACAGGATTTAGTCAGTGTTCATTAAAAACCAGTCCAGCCTATAAAACTCCCTCAACTTGTACTCAAACCAATAATTGCATGTTATATACAAGAGTATTGGGAGCACCAGGAAATTATGCACAAGTTGTTGTTGAAAAGTTTAAAGATTCTACTCAAAATTGGGCCGTTGATTCAAGAGGATTGATTAACAAAATTGATGCTTGTCCAATAGGATATACAAAAGTTACAGTTAATGCCAATGAACAAACGTCATTATGTAAACCGCCACAATCAACAAGATCAGTCTTTTGCGAAGATTGTGTCAAATCGCAGTTAGGACAATCGCAAATCGCTCATCCAGTCAATTTGAATTCAGGCATCATGTCTCATATTGAACATGATTATCAGGGTAATAATCTTTTTATAAATCGTTATTATAATTCAGTTTCCAATAACTGGTTTTTTTCTTATTCAAGAAAGATAGGATACAATTCTATTGTATTAAATAATACTATCAATGAATTTTTAACCTTAACGAGAGATAATGGTATTGCGATTGTGTTCAAGAAAAACTCAAGTGGAGTTTGGGAAAATATTACACCTAATAGCAATGAGTTGATTTATGATTTGAATAATGCTGGAAATAATAACTTAGCTTTTATTAAATATCTTAATGAAAATAATGAATTAGAAACTTATGATGTTTCAGGTAAAATCATAGAAATAAAATCATTATCTGGACAAAAAATAAATGTTAGTTATATTTCAGATAATTCAGGTGCAGCACCGATTTTATATACAAAAATATCAGATGATTTCAATCATTCAATACAATATAAGGTTTTACCCAATAACACATGTCCAACAACGATTGTCAACGCTAAGGTATTTGAAAAAATCAATGGGATTGATGTTGAAAAGCTAAATTATGATTATGGCTATAATACAAGCTGTCAAAATAATTCTATCACTTATCCTAATAGCTTAACCAACACCTATACGTATACCAATAGTAGTCGTTTAAGCAGTATTGTCGATGAAAATAATCAAGTCAAAGTCAAATGGACTTATGCCTTCAATTTTGCAAGAAATCAATATGTTGTGACAAGCACTGGATTAACCTCTACGGGCAATATCAATAAAAATACTTTAATTTATAATACAGTATCTGGAAATAATTTTATCAATAAAACCAATGGATTAAATCAATCCACATCAATTAACCAACAAGATAATAATGGCGCTTTATCCACCACTGATTATTCTACAGGATATTGTTCTGATTGTGATGGTTTCCAGGGTAAAAATACTATTTATGATAGCAGAGGAAATATCATCAGTTATCAAGATTTTAATAACAATCAATACCAATTAAGCTATGATAATCAATCTAGGCTATTGCAGCAGAAATCTGCTGTTGGTACAAGCATTGAAAATACTGTGAATTATACATGGCATTTGAATACCAATTTACCTGAAACTATTCAAACTCCTGTTTCTGGCGGAATTAAAACGACACAATTTATATATGACGATGTGTTCGAGACTATTAATGGTCAAAGTATTTTGGTTAAATCTCAATTAAAACAAATCAATGTCTCTGCACCAGATAATTTGAATTTAATTAATCCTAATTTGCCAAGTACCATTGTGACTCAAATTACTAAATATGATTATAACAATTTAAATCAATTAATTCGAATAGAGAATCCAAGATTTGTTCAAAGTAATGGAGTAATCAATGATGTATTGACTTTAACCTATGAAAATAATCAAGTTAAAACTGTGACCAATGGATTGAATCAAACCACAACGTATGCAAATTATAATATCTATGGTCAACCTGGATTAATCACAGCAGCTAATGGTGTACAAACTCAATTAACTTATGATAACCTAGGTAGAATCTTAAACTCTACATTGATTGGGAGTGATCAAGTGCAAGCTGAGCAAGAGACAACTTCGTTTGATTATGAAAATACAGGATTATTGAAGAAAATAACTGCACCAACGGGTCAGTTCATGAAATTGTATTATGATGCTGCTTATCGATTAAGTAAAATTGAGCAATATGATGCTTTAAGTCATTATTTAGGTAAGGTTGAATTCACGCTAGACAACATGAGTAATTTAACCAATATCAATGTTTATAATTGGCAATTGGTCAATGGTTTTTATGTTAATCAATTGATTCGCACAAGCTCTGCTCAATATGACTCTAAAAATAGATTATTTAAAGCCATTGGTGCTTTTAATCAAACCACAGAATTTAATTATGACTCTAATAATAAT
>JACCDS011897354.1_pt1 | contig 15288 bp, 17 predicted proteins | sample 7446441 | NCBI WGS metagenome assembly JACCDS01 (sample SAMN15323445, study PRJNA562643) | freshwater metagenome | isolation source: river surface water | place: USA:Blue River Watershed | collected 2017-08-17 | reverse complement strand
CCCGAACTTGGTCGGCCAGGAGCACTACGAGACCGCGCGTTCGGTGCAGGGCACGCTGCAGCGCTACAAGGAACTGCGCGACATCATCGCGATTCTGGGCATGGACGAACTGGCGCCGGAAGACAAGCTGGTCGTGGCACGCGCTCGTAAGATGCAGCGTTTCCTGTCGCAGCCTTTCCACGTCGCTGAAGTGTTCACCGGCGCACCGGGCAAGTACGTGTCGCTGAAGGACACGATCAAGGGCTTCAAGATGATCGCGTCGGGCGAGCTGGATCACCTGCCGGAGCAGGCGTTCTACATGGTCGGCACGATCGACGAAGCGATCGAGAAAGCGAAGAAACTGCAGTAATGTTCAGTGCCCCGCAGCGATGCTGCGGGGCACGCTTTCCGATACCGACAAGGGTTTCCTATGGCAAACACTATTCACGTTGACGTGGTCTCCGCCGAAGAGCAGATCTTCGCTGGCGAAGCCGAGTTCGTCGCGTTGCCGGGTGAAGCGGGCGAGCTGGGCATCTATCCCAAGCACACGCCGCTGATCACGCGCATCCGTCCGGGCGCGGTTCGCATCAAGCTTGCAGGTCGGGCCGACGAAGAGTTTATCTTCGTCGCCGGCGGCATCCTCGAGGTGCAACCGAATGCCGTCACCGTCCTCGCCGATACCGCAATTCGCGGTCACGACCTGGACGAAGCGAAGGCAAGCGCTGCCAAGAAGGCGGCGGAAGAGGCGCTGCAAAATCGCGAGTCGTCCATCGATTACGCGCACGCACAGGCCGAGCTTGCCGAAGCGATGGCTCAGCTCGCGGCGATTGCCAAGCTGCGCCAGAAACGTTGAACCAGACGGCTCGACGTATCACCTGCATCATTCCGCAAAAGGCAGCTTCGGCTGCCTTTTGTTTTTCGTCCGGCGATGCCCGTTCGTCCGGGCTTTGAACGACGCGTAAGAAAGCGGTCCCGACCAGCCTTTCGGCGATAATACCGGCAATTAAAAAAAACTCACCCCAGGTTGATTCCATGTCGCATAACTTTGCCCCATTGAAGAACGATACCTTCCTGCGCGCGCTGCTGCGCCAGCCTACCGACTACACGCCGCTGTGGCTGATGCGGCAAGCCGGCCGCTACCTGCCGGAGTATCGAGCCACTCGCGCCAAGGCGGGATCTTTCATGGGGCTGGCAACCAACCCCGATTTCGCCACCGAAGTCACGTTACAACCGCTGGACCGCTATGCACTCGACGCAGCCATCCTGTTCTCCGACATTCTGACTGTACCCGATGCGATGGGACTGGGCCTGTCCTTTGCCGAGGGCGAAGGACCGCGTTTCGCCCGACCGTTGCGCGATGAAACTGCGGTACGGGCACTACAGGTGCCGGACCTGGCTCGCCTGCAATATGTGTTTGATGCCGTCACCCAGATTCGGCGCGAGCTGAATGGCCGGGTACCCCTGATCGGCTTCTCGGGCAGTCCGTGGACGCTAGCCTGCTACATGGTCGAGGGTGGAGGTTCCGACGACTTCCGCACCGTCAAGACCATGCTGTACGACCGCCCGGACTTGATGCATCACATCCTGTCGGTGAATGCGACGTCGGTTGCCGCTTACCTGAACGCGCAGATTGACTCCGGCGCCCAGGCCGTGATGATCTTTGACACCTGGGGTGGTGCGCTGGCGGACGGCATCTATCAATCTTTCTCGCTGCACTACATGCGTGAGGTGATCCGCCAGCTCAAGCGCGAGCATGCCGGCCAGAAGATCCCTTGCATTGTCTTCACCAAGGGCGGCGGCTTGTGGCTTGAGGAGATTGCCGACAGCGGTGCCGACGCCGTCGGCCTCGACTGGACCGTCAACCTCGGCAAGGCGCGCGCCCGCGTTGGCCACAAAGTGGCGCTACAGGGCAACCTTGATCCGAACGTGCTTTTCGCGAAGCCCGAGCAAATCCGTGCCGAGGTGCGCAGCGTGCTTGAATCGTTCGGCAAGCCGGATGCCGGCAGTGGCCATGTGTTCAACCTCGGTCACGGCATCTCCCAATTTACGCCACCCGAATCGGTAACGGTGCTGGTGGACGCCGTCCATCAATTCAGCCGCGAATTGCGTGCACGCTAAGCTTGAATTCATCTGCGAGCAAGCACTTATGCACAAAAGCCCGGACCGATAAAAAAATCAACGACTTGCACATCGCTATAAAAACCGAATCAAGATTGGTCGGGCAAGTCATTGATTTTTAATGGAATAAACGGATTTATCAAAAACGAAGATTTTGAGCCAACTGTTTCCGTGGTCAAAGTTTTTCCAACAAGAATGCCCTTGTTCACAAAGATATCCACAGGCTGCTCGGGAAAACTGTGGATTGCCGTGCCAAAGGCGGTCGTTTATCTGTCGTTGAAGAAAACAAGATTTTGCGCGTGAAAATTTGCTTTGTTGCAAGGTTGCTCAAGGCAGGCCGCTCGTGTGATCGCGGCGGTGGTGAAGGACGGGCCGAAAACCCGCGCAGGGCAAGGCTTTTAGGTAGATTAGGGATTAGTTGTTCACAAAATTCAGGGATGTCAAGGCTGCGATAAAAATTTTGGCTTCGAAATTTTGCCCTTTCATGCCGCAACCTAAGTCATTGATTTTATTGGCCATCGATAAATGCATTGAAGTTGAGCAAAGTGTTTGACCCCGCATGAAATCAGGGTTTTCGGGTGTCAAGTGCCACTTATGCACAAAGTTATCCACAGAAAATGTGGATAGTCGAAAAAGCGCTTATGCGCCCGAGATTTAGCCGTACTTCTGAGGATTTACCTTAAGTCGTGACCCGACGCATCCTGACTCTGGCGCTCGATACGCCGCTCGATACGGTGTTCGACTACCGATGGTCTGCGCCGGAAGATGAGGCGATTGATCCGAAGATCGGCCAGTTTGCACTGGTGCCATTTGGACGTCGCGAGGTCGTTGGCATTGTCGTCGATATCAAGCAGGACAGCGACATCGAAGACGCCCGGCTGCGTGATGTGATCGCGCTGCGCGACCAGCTCGCGCCAATGTCAGCCGACTGGTTAAACCTGTGCCGCTTCGCAGCTGACTATTACCAGCGCCCATTGGGTGAAGTGGCCTTGCCCTGCTTGCCCAAGCACCTGCGTGCGGCAAAGACGGTGGCATTGAATCGTGCATTGAAGAAGCTGGCGCAGACAAAGGCGATCGCCGAGCCGCCGGTTCCACCGGATCGCCCGACACTCAATCCCGAACAACAAGCGGCGGTAGACGTCATCGCCGATACCGCCGGATTCCAGGCCCACCTGCTGTTTGGCGTTACCGGCAGTGGCAAGACCGAGGTTTACTTGCATACCGCCGAGCGCCTCCTTGAGCGAGAGAGCGCCCAGGGACGCGCAGGCCAGGTACTGATCCTCGTTCCTGAAATCAACCTGACCCCGCAACTTGAGGCGAGCGTGCGCGCGCGTTTCCCGCATTTGCCGGTCGCAACGCTGCACAGCCAACTGGCCGAGGGCGAGCGCTTGCGTCACTGGATTGCGGCTCATCAGGGGCAGGCCGCGATCGTGCTCGGCACCCGCCTGTCGATACTGGCGTCGCTGCCGCAGTTGTGCCTGATTATCGTCGACGAAGAGCACGACCCCTCGTACAAACAGCAGGAGGGCCTGCGCTACTCGGCACGCGATCTCGCGGTCTGGCGCGCGCACCAGCAGCACATTCCCGTCGTGCTTGGCTCGGCAACCCCATCGGTCGAGAGCTGGCAGCATGCTCAGACTGGCCGTTACCGGCTGCTGCAACTCACGCAGCGCGCCGCCGCCCACGCCCAGTTGCCACGAGTCGGGCTGATCGACCTGGAAGTACAGAAGGCGCCCGACGGCTTGTCCCCGCCGCTGGTGGCGGCGCTACGGGCCAGACTTGAGCGTGGTGAGCAATCACTGCTGTTTCTAAATCGGCGTGGCTATGCGCCGGTGATCCACTGCGATGCCTGCGGCTGGATCAGCAACTGCCGGCGTTGCACGGCCTTCATGGTGCTGCACAAGCCGGAGCGACGCTTGCGCTGCCACCACTGCAGCCTCGAAATGCGTGTGCCGGTGTCCTGCCCGACCTGCGGCAATGTCGATCTGCAACCGCTGGGCCGTGGCACCCAGCGTGTCGAGGAGCACCTGCATGTGCTGTTTCCCGAGGCGCGCGTATTGCGTATCGATGCCGATTCAACCCGCCGCAAGGGAAGCGCACAGGCGGCGTTCGAGGCCGTACACCGTGGTGACGTCGATATCTTGCTCGGTACTCAGATGGTCGCCAAAGGACATGACTTTCAGCGCCTCACCCTGGTCGGCGTGCTCAATCCGGACACCGCGCTGTTCTCGCAGGATTATCGTGCCGGCGAGCGCCTGTTCGCGCAGTTGATGCAGGTAGCCGGCCGCGCCGGCCGTGCCGGCGGCAAGGACGGTACCGTGCCGGTCAGCGAAGTCATGTTGCAGACTCGCTATCCGCAACATCCGCTGTATCGTGCACTGCTTGCGCACGACTATGTCGGCTTCGCCGAAAGTACGCTGGCCGAGCGCCGCGCTGCGGGCTTGCCGCCTTTCGTGTTCCAGGCACTGCTGCGCGCCGAAGCCCGCACTTTGCAGGATGCGCTGGATTTCCTGCAGCAGGCGCGCGGCCTGTTGGCCGCCGACGGCATTCTGATGAACGACCCGGTGCCGATGACGATCACGCGCGTGGCCGACATCGAGCGGGCTCAGCTATTGGTCGAGTCGGCGTCACGGCCACAGTTGCAGGCCTTCCTGAAGCCGTGGGTGCATGCGTTGCGGCAGCTAAAGTCGCGATTGCGATGGTCACTCGAGGTCGATCCGGTCGACATCTGACGCCGGCCCGGACCCCCGGCCGTCACAGGCTTGACCCTGTCCGTCAGCAATCAGCGCACCGGTAGCCCGGATAACCCCATGTCGATCAGCTGTGGCGGTACGGACGGATCGAAGTCCTGCCAGTCCCCCTGGACGATGCTTCCACTACCGGATTCGAGCGCTACCGCACCCTGATCACGCAGCAGCGCGATGGCGCGCTGCACGCAGTGCTCGGTCGGCGTGCTGACGGCAACCATCAGCCCGGCGTGCCGGATCCGCGGTGCATCAGGCGGCCCATCGTCGTCCTTCATCGCGCCCAGCGCCCCCACCAGGTTACCGACGTGCGCGCCCACCAGTCCGCCCGTGATTGCGCCGATCGGTCCCGTCAGGGGCGCAGACATCGCACCGATCGCTGCGCCGATCATGCCACCGGCGGTGGCGCCCGCCGCCGTTCCTTGCACGGTCCTTTCCGCGCCGGTGGATTTGTCATGGTCGCCACCGATCGGGTAGCGCGCGTGCTGGCCTGCGGGTGCGACAAAAAAAGCGCTGATGTGCCCGGCCGGAAAACCCGCTGCGCGCAAGGCGCCAACGGCCGCATCGACCGCCGATTGGTCGTTAAAACTGCCTGCAATGATGGATGCCATTCTGTCCTCCGCGAGCAAACCGGGTCGGAATGAGCAGTCAGAGAAGCCCGCGCGCAAGGAAGTTCAAGCGGCTGGCGTCCCGGTGCGATTGCACACACGCTTACTGCAGCGATGAGGGAACCGTCGCCCGTGCGCGATGCCAAAAACGTATGGCAGCCGACACCTCCCCGCCGAACAGCTTGCACATTCCGGTGCTTCAGGAAGCGGTGGAGTTGGGTCGTCGGGTGGTCGATACCGGACGCGGCGTTCGGCTGCACAAGACCGTCACCGAAGAGGTGCTGAAAATCGACGAGGCGCTGCAACGTCAGGAGTTGCAGGTCGAGCGTGTGGTCGTCAATGTGTGGATCGACGGTACGCCGCCGGTACAGCGGCAAGAGGGCGACACGCTGGTGATTCCTGTGCTCGAAGAAGTGCTGGTCGTGCAGAAGCGCCTGCGGCTGACGGAAGAAATACGCATCACCGCCAAAACCCGGGAGCATACCGCCACACAACAAGTGGTGCTGCGCGAGGAGCACGTTGCCATTGAGCGCTTCGATGAGACGGGTGCCAGTCGCGGTGTGCCGGAAGCGCCGCCGTGACCGTGCGCCGGCCATCCAGCATTCAGCAATCAACGATCAACGATCAACGATCAGTTCAACATTCCGACAGGAGATCAAAATGAATCACACCATCGTGGCCGTCTTCGATGAGTACGGCGATGCGCAGTCTGCGGTGAATGCGCTTTATCAGGAAGGCGGGTTCACGCGGACCGAAGTGAAACTGAGTCCGGCAGAGGACACGCCCAACGCACGCAAGGAAGCGCTGCGCACGCAGCCGGCCGGAAGCGATACCGGCGGCTGGAGCATCGGTGACTTCTTCAAGTCGCTCTTCGGCAGGGAACCATACAGTGACGATACCGGCGTGTACTCGGAAGCGGTGCGGCGCGGCAGTTATCTGGTCAGCGTGAATGCACCTACCGACGAGAAGGCCGATCGCGCGGCGGACATCCTGCAGCGCTTCCATGCGGTCGACCTGAACCAGCGTGCCGCAGGCTGGCGCAGTGCCGGCTGGAGCGGCTACCAGGCCGACTCGCCCTTGTACACCGCCGAGGAAATCCGCAAGGACCGTGACTTGTACAGCAAGACGACGGTAGCCAGCGGGTCGTCCGGCCCGGCAGCGGCGGGCAGCAGCGCCGCCTCGAGCGGAACCAAGGAGACGATTCCCGTGATCGAAGAGCAGCTGCATGTCGGGAAGCGCGCCGTGCAGCGTGGCGGCGTGCGCATCTACCGCCATGTGACGGAAACGCCGGTCGAGGAATCGGTTCAATTGCGCGAAGAGCATGTGACGGTCGAGCGCCGCGCCGTCGATGAGCCGGCCAGCGCAGCCGATGTCGAAGCCTTCAAGGAGGGCACAGTCGAAGTACGCGAGTCCGGCGAGGAGGCGGTCGTTGGCAAGACCGCACGTGTAGTCGAGGAGGTCGATGTTGGCAAAGAAGTCAGCGAGCGCACCGAGACGGTCAGCGATACCGTGCGGCGCACCGATGTCGAGGTCGAGCGGGTCGGCCCACAGGCCGCCGCCGGCGGTACCAGCCTGCCGGGCGACGAGGAATTCCGCCAGCACTGGCAGAGCGCGTATGGCAGCAGCGGCGGCCGCTACGAAGATTATTCGTCAGCGTATCGTTACGGCGCCAGTCTCGCCGGCCAAAAGCAATATCAGGGATACCGATGGGATGAGGTGGAGCCGCGCGTGAAATCCGAGTGGGAAGCCACCCATGCCGGCAGTCCCTGGGAGCGGACTCGGCAGGCAGTACGCTACGGCTGGGAGAAAATGACCTCACGCTGATGGCTGATGAGGCTGCGTATGGCGTACCTACGCCGCGATATTCGTGCGTCGCCCGGACCGCGGTTCACCGGCACGGGTGAGCCGCGGTTTGAGGTGCGTTGGGATGGTTTGCTACCTGCGTCCGGCTTAATGTAGCGGGGCGTCCAGCTGGCCTTCCTGCGCGAGCTGGCGGATCATCCGTATCGTGTCAATGTCGGCTTCCTTGTACGCTTCGCGCCGGAAGTCGTTGTAGAAAGATTCTTCCTCGGTTTCCTGCACCGGGTTATGGTCGTCGTATTCGAAACGAACGAACAGTGCACCCGGCTGCGGTTCCTCGATCGTCATCATCAGGTCCGACATCGGTATCGCCTCCTGTTGCGGCACGTGGTAATGCACGTTGTCCAGCGGCGAAAAGCGCACATGGTCATGCACCACCAACTGGCCGAAGCGCAGTGTGCGTGACAGTCCGCCGGACTCCCGTGCGGTGATCTCGCAGGTATCCAGCCCCAGCAGGAACAGCGTTGGCCGCTCCGCACGCAGCACCAGGCCGCGCCATAACTGTTCGCGGCTCAGCGGCGTGATGAGCGGATTGCCGGGCATGTTGATTTCGATAAGGTGAGTGAATTTCATCGGCGACAAAGAGTAATTTGCATTTCACTTTACCATGCGTGCCGCGCACAGCATCCGGGCAGGGCGGCGCCGTAATTCGCTACAATGGCGCGCTTGAAACCTTCCTTCTGCACCCGCCTCCTTTCATGCAGCACGGCCTGAATGCCCCGCAGCGCGCGGCGGTCAATTACATCGATGGTCCCTGTCTCGTGCTGGCCGGCGCCGGCTCGGGAAAGACGCGCGTGATTACCCAGAAGATCGCGCACCTGATCGAATCGTGCGGCTACGAGGCAAAAAATATCGCGGCGCTGACCTTCACCAACAAGGCGGCGCTGGAAATGCGCGAGCGTGTCGCCAAACTGATGAAGCAGCCCGGACAGGCCAAGCAGCTGACCGTTTCCACCTTTCATTCGCTCGGCGTGCAGATCCTGCGCCGCGAGGCGGCTGCGCTCGGACTCAAGGAGCGCTTCTCGATCATGGACAGCGACGACTGTTTCGCGATCGTGCAGGACCTGGCGGTAACGACTGACAAGGCGCTGATCCGCCGCATCCAGAACCAGATGTCGCTGTGGAAAAATGCGCTGCTCGATCCTGAACTGGCGCTGAAACAGGCGCAGACGGAAGACGAGGCACAGGCTGCGCGTATTTACCGCAACTATGTCGCGACACTGTCGAGCTACCAGGCGGTGGACTTTGATGACCTGATCCGGCTGCCGGTTGAATTGTTCCGCAACGACGAGGCTGCGCGCGATCGCTGGCAGCGCCGGCTACGCTACCTGCTGCTCGATGAATACCAGGACACCAACACCTGTCAATACGAAATGGTGAAGCTGCTGGTGACCGGTCTTGGCAAAAAGCCGATGTTCACCGCCGTCGGCGATGACGACCAGGCGATCTACGCGTGGCGCGGCGCGACCATGGAAAACCTGCGCATCCTGCAGACGGATTTTCCCGACCTGAATCTGATCAAGCTGGAGCAGAACTACCGCTCCAGCACGCGCATCCTGCAGGCGGCCAACGCAGTCATCGCGAACAATCCCAAGTTGTTCGAGAAGTCGCTGTGGTCAGAGCACGGGATGGGCGATCCGGTCCGCGTGATGGCGATGGACGACGAAGAGGCCGAGGCCGATCAGGTCGCGATCATGCTGTCGGCGCACAAGTTCGAACGACGCGCGAAGTTCTCCGACTACGCGGTGCTATATCGCGGCAACCATCAGGCGCGCGTGCTGGAGAAATCGTTGCGGCGCGAGCGCATTCCGTATGTGATGTCGGGCGGGCAGAGCTTCTTCGATCGCGCTGAAATCAAGGACATCATCGCCTACCTGCGGTTGATCGCCAACGGCAACGATGATCCTGCATTCATTCGCGCGGTAACCACGCCGCGGCGCGGTATCGGACAGGCAACGCTAGAGGCGCTGGGCGAATTCTCGCGCCAGTGGAACTGCTCGCTGTTCGATACGGTGTTCAAGGGCGGCATCGAGGCGAAACTGAATGACCGCCAGCTCGCGCCGCTGCGTGAATTCTGCGACTTCATCAACCAGCTTGAGGCACGCGCGTCACGTGTCGGCGCGGCCGGTACCGGCGAGAATGCCGGTGCCGTACTCGACGACATGATGAAGGCAATCGATTACGAAAATTATCTGTTCAATACCTTTGACGAGCGGCAGGCGCAGGACAAGTGGCAGAACGTGCTCGATTTCGTCGGCTGGCTGAAGGAGAAGGGCAATGGCGGCCGCGACGGCGCCGATGCGGAAAAGTCGCTGCTGGAGCTCACGCAGATGGTCGCGCTGATGAGTATGCTCGAAGGGCGTGACCAGGAACCCGATGCGGTGCGGCTATCCACACTGCACGCTGCCAAGGGGCTCGAGTTCGGCCATGTGTTCATGGTGGGCGTCGAAGAAGGGATACTGCCGCACAGGGGCGATCCGGACGCGCCTGCCGACGTGCTGGCGCAGCGTATCGAGGAAGAGCGGCGCCTGATGTACGTAGGTATCACGCGCGCGCAGCGCAGCCTGACCATCACCTGGTGCAAGCGGCGCAAACGTGCGCGTGACAGCGTGGCTTGCGAGCCGTCGCGCTTCATCAAGGAAATGCGGCTCGACGAAGGCGATGCGCCGCCGCAGGAGAGCGAAGTGCTGACACCGCAGGACCGGCTGGCGAACCTGAAGGCGCTGCTGCAGAAACCGAAAGGGGCGTGACGATGGCAACCCGTGCGTCCGGCAGTTTTCGCAATCCGCATAATCTTCAGGTGAAGACCTGCGCAAGTTGCGGCCGGCCCTTCACCTGGCGCAAGAAATGGGCGCTGAACTGGGAGCAGGTCAGGTACTGTTCCGACGCCTGCCGAGGCAAGGCACCCAAGCCCTGAGAGGAAACAATGGAAGAACGCCTGATCAACCTGGAAAGCAAGCTGGCGAACCAGGAATACCTGCTGGATGTGCTGAACCAGACCGTCTACAAGCAACAGAAAAAAATCGACGAGCTTGATGCGCTGTGTAGCGCACTCGCCAAACGGCTGGCCGACGTGCACGCGCGCCTGCCCGATGGTGCGCTGGCCAACGAGAAGCCGCCACATTACTAAGGGGCGACCATGGTCAATGAAAAGATCCTCGCTTCGCTGCGCAGCGAACTCAACGAGCAGACCGCGCAAATGCACTGGAGCGAGCTTGAGCGTTTCTTCGCGGGTGGCACGCTGATTTCGGTCGCCGGCGAACTCGACCTGATCGATGTCGGCGCCCGCATTGCCGCCGACGACAGCGGTAGCGTGCTCAGCTGGATGAATGCCGGCCTGCTCTACAAGGTTACCGATGAAGAAGCGGGCAGTTGGCAGGCTCAGGACGCGCTGCTGTGGACCGTGGTCGTCAAGCCGTGGATCCTTGTGCAGCACCGCCGGCAGCAGCCGTTGCCAACGGCACAGTAGCCCGCGTGGCCCCTTGCCCGACGCCGCAGGTAGAATCCCCCCTTTTTTTGGTAGCTCCCCATGTGGTTCAAGAACCTGCAATTGTTTCGCCTGCCCCGGCATTGGTCGATCGCGGCCGATGCGCTCGAGGCCGCGCTTGCGCCGCAAGCCTTCCTGCCCTGTACCAGCCAACAGCCGGTTAGCCAGGGATGGGTCGCCCCCGTCGCCGACGGCCCGCTGGTCTTTGCGAGCCATCGTCAGCTGCTGCTAAAGCTGCGCACCGAGAAAAAGCTGTTGCCGTCTTCCGTGATCAACCAGGTCGCGCGCGAGAAAGCGGCGGAGATCGCCGAGCAGCAGGGCTTTCGCTGCGGTCGCAAGCAGACCAAGGAAATCAAGGAGCAGGTCACCGAGGAGTTGCTGCCGCGTGCGTTCTCGCTGCAGTCCGACACCGGTGTCTGGATCGACACGGTCAACGGCTGGCTTGCGATTGATGCGGCGTCCGCCGCACGCGCCGAAGAGGCACTCAAGCTGCTGCTGAAGGCGGTCGAGAGATTCCCGCTGGCGAGCTTGCACACGCAGCGCTCGCCGGTGGCATCGATGACGGACTGGCTGCTGTCGGACGAGCCGCCGCATGGCTTCACGATCGATCAGGACCTGGAGTTGCGTTCGGTCGCGCACGGCAATGCGACCGTGCGCTATGTGCGCCATTCGATCGAGCCGGACGAGGTGCGGCGGCATATCGCCGCAGGCAAACAGTGCACGCGCGCCGCGCTGACCTGGCGCGACAAGGTGTCTTTTGTGTTGACCGAATCGCTGGCGATCAAGCGTATCGCTGCGCTGGATGTGCTCAAAGAGGGGCTCGACCAGTCCACCGGCGAAGACGAGCGCTTCGAATCGGATTTCCTGCTGATGGCCGGCGAGCTGGCGCAGATGCTGGACGACCTGCTGGTCGCGCTTGGCGGCGAGCAGGTGAACATGGCTGCCTGATCCGGCCCGCGCTGCCTCAGCGTGCCGCTCATCTCGACCACGAAGTCGAAGAACACCTGCGTGTGGCGAGGTCGATTGGCGAGGACGTAATCCTGATGCCGCCGAGCGTGGCCTCCAGCAGGGTCAATGTGCAGGATCGGCGTATGGTGTGCCCACACGACGGCCTGCCCGCAGTTGCTGTTTGCTGCGAATATTGTGGTTAATGCTGATGCAAGCGCCGGTAAGGCGCGCCATCAGGCACTGTCCCAGCTGGTACAGGCGTAACGCAGCGCGGATCTTCCGGCGCGCGGAGTTTTTCGAGGTAGACGGTCAACCAGATCTATCCGCGGCAGTATCCGAGGGCTGCAGCAGGGAACACGCGTGAGCGGTCAAGGCCGGGCTGCCGCAATCCCAGTTCGGCGGGGATTCGCCGACCCGGGACTTTGGGCCGGCATGACCCTGGACGACGTATATCCGCCGAGGGCAGGAAATAAAAAAGCCGTTCACTTGAGAATGAACGGCTTTTTCGCTGCTTGCGCAGGCTTGGTGTCTGGCGGAGCGGACGGGACTCGAACCCGCGACCCCCGGCGTGACAGGCCGGTATTCTAACCAACTGAACTACCGCTCCAGTCGAGTAAGTATCACTCGAGAGCCGCGCATTCTACATAACAACTTTCATAGTGTCGAGCAGGAAATGCAGTTTTTTAAAAATGGGCGTACATTATTTCTGGCCGGTTTGCGTAGCGCATCGACTTGCTTGAGCGCCAGTCAAGGTCTTTACTTGCTGCACACCGTGTGTCTGTTATGATTTTTACTACATTCACTTGTGGGAGAGCGTGATGCAAGAGAGCCATATTGAAACCGTTCGGAATGACCTGAAGACTCTGGTGCGTGATGCGCAAGCCTTGTTTGACGAGGCTACGGCTGCCGGCGGCACGAAGGCGGAGCAACTGCGTACCCAGGGCATGCGTCTGCTCGACAAGGCGATTGATCGTGCACATGAGGCCCAGGACGCCGCTATCCAGAAAGGCAAGAAGATCGCGCATGACACCGATGAGTATGTGCATGAGCATCCATGGCGTGCTATCGGTATCGCCGGTGCGGTTGGTGTGTTGCTCGGCATGTTGATCGCCCGTCGCTAAACCATGGCCGACGACGACCGGTCATCCGGGGCCAGTCTTTTTTCCAGTGCCGGCAGCCTGGCCGGCGGCGTGCTGAAGCTCTTTGGTGTGCGTGTCTCCTACGCGCTGCTTGAGCTGGCCGATGCACGTGATGCGTTGCTGCGCGTGCTGTTGCTGGGCGCTATGGCGCTCGTTGCGGTTTTGCTGGGACTGGTCTGCCTGTCTGCGCTGGTCGTCGTGCTGTTCTGGGATGCGCTTGGATGGGTCATCTTGCTGATCCTTGCCGTCATCTATGCGGCGTTGGCGGTTTTGCTGCTGCAGCGCGCACTGCGCATGGTGGCCGAAGGGCAGCTTGGCTTGCCAGTGACGATCGCAGAACTGCAGAAGGACCGTGCAGCCATCTTCGGCAACCCGTCCGGGAATGGTGAGTCGCCATGAAGCCCGATATGCACCGCGCCGCCCGCAAGAAGCTTCTGCTGCTCGAGGGCACCTTGCACCGGCTGGAGATTCTGGAGGCGAAAGCGGCCTTGCGCAGCGGGGCGGCCAACAGTCTCGTCGGCCAGCGCCTGCCCGGCGTGCTGGCTTTTCTGTTTCAGCACAAGGCCGGCGCGATGCTGACCAGCCTGTTGCCATTGCTGGTGGGTGCCGGGCGAGTATCCCGCATCGCACGTCGCGGAACGCTGCTGCTGGGCGCCGGTGCCGCGCTGGTGGGCCTGGTGAGCCGCTGGCAACGCGCTCGCCCGCCGGTCGAGCCGTTGGCACAGGACGACGTGGATTCGGTGCAGAACAAAAACGCAGACGAAAAAAATCCCGGCCAGGACCGGGATTGATCTCGCGCCAGAGGCGCTGCGCGGGCTCGCCGCGGCTTATTTTGCTTCCTCAGCCTTCGGTTCCGGAGCGGCCGGCTCTTTGAATTTGGCACCGGCAGCATTGGCCATGTGCACCACCGCGCGCGCTACTTCGACATCGTCGAGGTCCGGATTGCCGCCCTTGGCCGGCATCGCGCGGATGCCCTTGATTGCGTGCGACACCAGCGTGTCGTAGCCCTGACCGATGCGCGCGCTCCAGGCACCGGCCTCGCCGAACTTCGGTGCGCCGGCCGCGCCCGCGCCATGGCAGGCCGCGCAGGCGGCGCTGTAGACTTGCTCGCCCGATTTCAGTTCACGCGAACCACCGGCAGCCGCCAGCGTAAACCCTTCGTCCGCCACCGGACGCAGGCGCGCCGCGATTGACTCGGCCGACTGCGCATTCGAACCCGCACCCGCCTTGGGTGCTGTGCCGACGTAGTGCACCAGCAGCACGATGATGGCAATGGGAATCACAAAGCCGGCAACGACTGCTGCAATCAGTTGCATCGGCGTCTTGATCAGGGATTCGTGCTCGTTGTGGGCGTCGCTCATGATTTCCTCGGTTGGTGTTGGCGCGATACCAGGGAGTGTTCGCAAAACCCGAGATTATAGACGAAAAGGTGTGCAATATTCTCAAGGCGCCGGGCTTGCGTGGACTGCCCGACCGAAAACCGGTATCCTTGCTGGTCTTCCAGCAACGCGGCTGTAGCTCAGTGGATAGAGTATTGGCCTCCGAAGCCAAGGGTCGTGGGTTCGATCCCCGCCAGCCGCACCATAGCATCACATCAAGTCATTTCAGGAGCTATCAAAGACGGCCTTCCTCAGAGGAGAGCTGACTTTTTGTTGTCTCATCCCACGTCGCGGCATAACATGACATACCGCTATCGTGGCGGTACTTTTGGCGGTATGCCCAGCTACCTCCAATTCACATACCGCCAAAGGGAATGCATGGCACTGACCGACACCTTCGTCAAGAACGCAAAACACAGCGGGCGGCCCGCTGGTGACAAGCACGCGGACGGCGGCGGCATGTACCTGCTGGTCAATGCAAGCGGTAGGTATTGGCGTATGGATTACCGCTTCAACGAAAAGCGCAAGACGCTGGCGATGGGCGTGTACCCTGATGTTAGTCTTGCAGAGGCTCGCGCAAAGCGGCAGGTTGCGCGCAAGCTTCTGGCGTCTGACTTAGATCCAAATGAAGCCAAGCGGAATGACAAGCGGGTAAGGGCAGCGGCAGCCGCAAACACCTTTGAGTTGGTGGCTCGTGAATTCCAGACCGGCAAGGCCAGTGCCTGGTCTACCTCCTATTCTCAGAAGTGGCTCAGGCAGCTTGAGAAGGATGTTTTCCCGTTCATTGGAAAACTGCCCATCGACAACATCACAACGCCAATGATCCTTGAGGTCATCAGACGGATAGAAAAACGCGGTGTTCACGACACTGCCCACACTGTCAAGCAATCATCTGGACAAGTGAGGTAGGCTGGAAATAGTGGAGTCCAACGGATTGTGTAATTTACGGTCTGGAGGATGAAGATGGAACGACTACCGAAGGGGTTGTACTCGCCGGAGTTTCGGGCGGAAGCGGTCAAACTGGTG
>JACCDS011424218.1_pt1 | contig 15288 bp, 12 predicted proteins | sample 7446441 | NCBI WGS metagenome assembly JACCDS01 (sample SAMN15323445, study PRJNA562643) | freshwater metagenome | isolation source: river surface water | place: USA:Blue River Watershed | collected 2017-08-17 | reverse complement strand
AAGACGAATGCCAACTGCATGGCCATGCTGGAGCACGACACGATTTTCACCAACGTTGCGATGACGGACGATGGTGACGTCTGGTGGGAAGGCATGACGAAAGAGCCGCCGGCCCATCTGATTGACTGGCAGGGCAAGGACTGGACACCGCAAATCGCCGCCGAGACTGGCCGCAAGGCGGCGCATCCGAATGCACGCTTCACCGTGTCAGCAACGCAGAACCCGGTACTTGATGCTGCGTGGGATGATCCGCAGGGCGTGCCGATTTCCGCATTCATTTTCGGTGGACGACGCTCGACCACGGTGCCGCTGGTGACTGAAGCTCGCGACTGGGTCGAGGGCGTGTATATGGCCGCCACCATGGGTTCGGAAACGACCGCGGCGGCCGCTGGCCAGCAGGGCATCGTGCGGCGCGATCCGTTTGCGATGCTGCCTTTCATTGGCTACAACATGAGCGATTATTTCGCCCATTGGCTCAACATTGGCAAAGCCCTGCAGCAGCGCGATGCGACACTGCCGAAAATCTTCTGCGTGAACTGGTTCCGCACGGACGCGGACGGTCGTTTCATCTGGCCTGGTTTCGGCGACAACATGCGGGTGCTGAAATGGATGCTGGACCGCATCGGCGGCGATGCCGGCGGCGACGAGCATGTCTTTGGCGTCAGTCCTCGTCACACCGATCTGTTATGGGATGGTCTGGATTTCGCCGAAGCGATGTACGAGCAGATCACCGCGATCGATCAGGCTGCCTGGGAAGCGGAGCTGCGCCTGCATGACGAGTTGTTCGACAAGCTGCGTCATCGTCTGCCGGCAGAACTGGCGGCGGTGAAATCGGCGCTGCAAGACCGGCTGACGTCCTGACGTCAAGGCGACTGGTACTGAGCGGCTGGTACTGACCAACTTGCACTGACGGCCGGGGGTAACCCGGCCGTTCTCATTGGTAGAGCGATCGCAAGTGATTGCCGCAATGGCTACCATAATGATCGCAGTACCTCAATAAGAGGATGCAGCCACGGCCGTGCTGATACGGCTGGGGCACGCGTCATCAGGGTATGATTTCGGGCTACGTTATTTCAAGGTCATGGCCCGGCATTCCCCACTTCCCGTTCGCGACGGTGTCTCCGCAAGTTTCGCCTGGCTGCCGCATGGCCGCTGGGCGACGCTTGGTGAGTATCTGGCGCTGCGGTTTCCGATGGTCAGCGAACACAGCTGGCGTCTGCGCATGGCACGCGGCGAAGTCCTTAAGCACGATGGTCAGCGTGTTGACTATGACGATCCTTTCCCGGGCGGTGCCTGCATCTTCTACTACCGCGAACGGGAAGGCGAGACGCCCATTCCTTTCGAAGAAACCATCTTGTTCAGCAATGACGAACTGATGGTGGTCGACAAGCCGCACTTCCTGCCAGTGACACCCGGTGGTCGATTTCTTCATGAGTCACTGCTGGTCAGGCTAAAGCGCAAGACTGGTATCGACACGTTGACGCCTATCCATCGGCTCGACCGCGAGACAGCGGGCGTGATGCTGTTGTCGGTGAACCCGGCAACGCGTTCGGTATGGCAGTCGCTGTTTCGCTTTCGGCAGGTGCAGAAGGTCTATGAAGCGCTCGCACCGTACCGTGACGATCTTTCATTGCCGATTGACGTGGCCAGTCGGATCGTGCGCGATGAACAGTTTTTCCGGGTGCGTGAAGTCGATGGTGAGCCGAACGCATTCAGTCGCATTGAGCTGATTGAACGGCGTGGCGAGCTTGCGTTGTATCGCCTGATGCCCGTCACCGGGAAAATGCATCAATTGCGGGTTCATATGAATTCGCTGGGCATACCCATTCTGAATGACGGTTTTTACCCGGTGGCGTCGCCCTGCAAGGGCGATGACTTTTCGGCGCCATTGAAGCTGCTGGCGCGCTCGATCAGCTTTATCGACCCGGTGACGGATGAGCCGCGCCGCTTCGACAGTTCACAACACTTATGAATTTCATCAGTAAGTCCGGATCTTCCTTTCAGAGCGACATTCCTTCGAACGCGGTGCTTGCACTGTCTCTGGCGTCATTTGGCAGCGGCGTATCGATGCGGATTGTCGATTCGATGCTGGTCAGGCTGGCGGGTGACTTCAACGTGAGTCTGGGGGTGGCAGCCATGGCCATCACGGTCTTCGGCGTGGCCTACGGCTTGTCGCAGCTGTTGTTCGGGCCACTGGGTGACCGTTATGGAAAATATCTCGTCATTGCCTGGGGGTGCCTCGCGTGTGCTGTGACAGCGTTGCTGTGCGGTTTGGCGCCGGATTTTTCATGGCTGCTGGTCGCCCGGGCGCTGGCAGGTGCGACCTGCGCATCCATCATTCCGCTCTCGATGGCATGGATCGGTGACGTGGTCGCCTATGAAGAACGGCAAATGGTGCTTGCACGCTTCTTGATCGGCCAAATTCTGGGTCTGTCGTCGGGCATCATGTTCGGTGGTATCAGCGCTGATTACCTGGATTGGCGCTTTCCGTTTTTCCTGATTGCGCTGTCGTTTTCGATCACTGGCTTCTATCTGGTCAAGATGAATCGCCGTTTGCCGGCGCACGCGAAGGTATTGCACAAGGCCGAGGGGCATGCGCTGGCACGCATGGTCGGTGAGTTTCGCAAAGTATTCGCAGTGAACTGGGCACGCAAGGTGCTCGGCACTGTCATGGCGGAAGGGGCGCTGGTCTATGGTGCGTTGGCGTTCGTGCCAACCCATCTGCATACGGTCCATCACACATCACTGGCCGGGGCTGGCTTGCTGGTGATGCTGTTCGGCCTGGGTGGCTTCCTGTTTGCGGTGCGGTCGCGTGCAATGGTGAGGCGGTTTGGCGAAGTTGGGCTGATCCGCTATGGCGCGCTGCTGATGGCCGCTGCCATCATTACCGTCGGCTACAGCCCGGTGTGGTGGACGGCCATTCCCGCCTGCTTTGTGTTCGGGCTGGGCTTTTATATGATGCACAACACGCTGCAGATCAACGCCACGCAAATGGCACCGGAGCGTCGCGGTGCGGCGGTTGCCGCTTTCGCGTCCTGCTTTTTTCTGGGTCAATCCGCGGGGGTGGCAGCTGGCGGTGCACTGCTGGCTTCCGTTGGCACTGCGCATTTGCTCGCAGCAGCCGGGCTCGGCGTGGGACTGGTTGGCCAGCGGTTTTCCCGGCTGAGAGCAGCGAAGGGCAGCTAAGAGGCTCTGTTTTCAGGTGGCTGGCGGGTTAGCAGCCCGTTGCCGTACGTTGGTACTGCCGGCGCGGCTGCTGCCTTGCCACCAGGCTTGCGGGTCAGGCCATATCCACAAGTCTTACGATTCAGCAGCAGGCCGGCGGGGCGCTAACGCATGCCGGGCCGGCGGTACTGCAATTTAGTCTTGCAATTTAGTCGCGAGCAGCGAAGCTACGCAGTTCAGCAGCGAAGCTCGGTTGCATCTGTTCGACATCACGCGCCATGAATTCGAGATTGCGCGAGGTTTCTGCACGCCCCAGATTTTTTGCGCTGAGGTTGCTGCTGCGCAGCAGTGCGGCGAACGGGTTCTGGAAGCTGAAGAACAGCGGTTTGAACGTTTCGGATGCGGCGACAAAGAAATTTTGCATGATGGCTCCTTCAGAATCTGGTTTGTTGCGCCGCAGTATAGGTGGACTCAAGATATAAGAATAGTTTTATTTTCTTATGCCGCATATATTTTTATGGTATATCTCATCCATTACCCCCCTGGATCCTAACGACGATGAGCTTCCTTACCCTCGACCTGAATTTGCTGCGTGTCTTTGACGCCGTCATGACGGAGCAAAACCTGACCCGTGCCGCCAACCGCCTTGCAATGACTCAGCCTGCGGTGTCGAATGCGGTCAAACGACTGCGCGATGCGCTGGGCGATGAGTTGCTGATCCGTACGGCGCATGGCGTCAAGCCGACTGCACGTGCGGAATCCTTGTGGCCTGCGGTACGACGCGCGTTGGCAGATCTGGAAGAAGCCGTTGCCCCGCGCAGTTTTGAACTCGCCAAGGCGAACGTGACCTTCCGGATGGCAATGGCCGATGCCACGGCTGGCCTGTTATTGCCGCCGATGGTACGTTTAATCGAGAGTGAAGCGCCCGGCATTGACATCCGCATGGTGCCGCTGACGACACGTGAACCCCGCCCCATGCTGCTGCGTGGCGACATTGACCTGGCAATCGGATTTTTCCCTGGCGTGGTGGCGCAGTTGCAAGGCTCAACGGAAACGCCGATTCGGCATGAGCGCCTGTATGCCGGTCACTATGTCTGCGTGATGCGCAAGCACCACCCGCTGGCCGACAAGGAACTCACGCTGGATCGCTACTGTGATGCCAACCACTTGCTGGTGAGCTTTTCGGGGCGTGCTCGCGGGCTGGTGGATGATGCACTGGTGTCACTGAACCGTGAACGACGCATCCTGCTGACCGTGAACCAGTTTTTTACGGCGGGTAAGGGGGTGGCTGCTTCCGACTTGTTGATGGTGATTCCTTACCATCTGATCGATGCGACAGGGATGTCAGAGCAGTTGATCCAGAAAGAGCTTCCTTTTTCCTTGCCGGAAGTTCACATCGATATGTTGTGGCATGAACGCGATGCGCGCAGCCCCGGACATCGATGGCTGCGAGAGCAGCTCCACAATTCCAGTGCACTGGCAAATCGTGCCCTTCAGACGAAATAAGTCACCCTCTTTCAAGCTACCATCTGTCGTTAACAGTACTCAAAAAGCCGGCTTTGCCGGCTTTTTTTATGTCTTCTTTACCTGTTCTTCACGTTCGATGAAGTGGTAAGCATCTTGATAGCCCTCTTGGTAGCAGCCTGTTTTCCAGGTCGCAATCCGGTTCGACTATTCCATTTTCATTGGGCAGCGGACAGAAGCGAAACCAAAGCCAACTTCAAAACCTAAGTTATCCAAGGATTTTTCCGAGGTTATCCACAGGTTTACCCACAGATTGAGCGTTGCTTGCGGGTTTTTCGCTTTTTGTTTTAGTTGTTCTTTAATGTTTGTATTTAAGACTGGTAATAATAGATAAGCTGGACGGAATTCTGTGGATAACTCGTTTTTTCTTTGCTTAATCAATCGTTTGAGAAAAATATAAACCCTGAATAGACAGCCTGGGTTCGAAGGATACTTTTGGGATAAAAAACCGGGGGTACCGAATTTCCCGGCTTATCCACTTTTGTCGTTGCAGTTATCCGGAGGGTTGTCCACAGTCGATATGACCGGCACTTGACGCAGTGTCTGTTCCGTCAGGGTGTGGACGGTGTTGGCGGGCTTTTGTCGTTCGTTGGTACTGCCTGCTGGCAGGCTTATTTGCGATTGATCTGAAGGACAGGCGCCCAGTGCCTGCTCATTGCCGCCACAAACGCGTCATCAATTGGAATGCGTTGGCGATCGCCGGTTCGGATTTGCGACTGTTCAGACAGATGAAAGAGAGTTGGGTGGTCACGCTGACACTGTCGGCAATGACCAATCCATGCGCCTGCGACTCACGTAACGCGATCGAGTCCCTCGACAGGGACAGCCCAATGCCGGATTTCACCAGGTCTAGCATCGAGGCCTCCTGATCGACCAGAGCCACCTTGAGCGGTTCGACCTGCCTTGCACTGAAGATGTCTGACAGCAAACGGTGATGCACAGACTCAGGCGGTGACCAGATCCACGGGAGTTGGGCCAGGCTTTCCCAGCTTTTCCCGGTGACTTGCTTGGCCCATCCCTGCGGTGCCAGGACGTTGTAGGTGAAGGTACACAACTCGATCGCATGTACCTGAAGATGAACCGGCCCAAGATAGTAGCCAACGTCCATGTCGCCATCGCGGATCTGCTGCTGCACCCAGCCTGACATGCCGTGCTTGAGCTCGGTTGAAATATGCGGATGCGCTTCCACCAGCATTTTCAGGAAGGCACCCAGCCGGGTGAATTCGGGGTCGAGGATGGTGCCGATGGCCAGCTTGCCGGACAGCGTGGAATGCAGGGAATGCGCTGCCTGCAACAGCTCCTGGCTATCGGCGATCACTTTCTCTGCCAGCGGCAGCAGCTTCGCGCCATCGGCGCTCAGCGTCAGACCGGCAGGTGTGCGAACGAACAGTTGTAACGACAGGCTTTGCTGCAACGATTTCAGCTGCAGACTGACAGCCGGTTGCGTCAGATGCAGTCGCTCAGCCGCGCGGGTGAGATTACCTTCACGGGCGACGGTGACAAAGGCACGCAGCTGAGTGAGATCCATCCGTCTTTATAAGAAATTTTTAAGTTGTAATTGACGATAACTCATTGGATTGCAGAAATTCTGCGTAATAAGCTAGCGGAAACCGTCATCAATATAAAGGAATCCTTATGAAGTCGACAGAGGCAGTCATTTCGCATTACGTCAATGGGCAACGACTTGCACCGACTAGCGGGCGTAGTCAGCCCGTCTTTAACCCGGCGACGGGTTCGGCGGTTGCTGATGTTGCGCTCGCTTCGGTGGATGAAGTCAATGCCGCGGTAGCCGCAGCGTCGGCCGCGGCACCGGCGTGGGCGGAGACGGCACCGTTAAAGCGTGCCCGGGTACTGTCGAAATTCAAGGAGCTGATCGAAAAGCATCATGACGATCTTGCCGCGATGATTACCCGTGAACACGGTAAAGTTTTCAGCGATGCCAAGGGTGAAGTGGTGCGAGGGCTGGAGATTGTGGAATTTGCCTGTGGCATACCGCAGCTGCTGAAAACCCAGTTCACCGACAACATCGGCGGCGGCATTGATAACTGGCAGTTGCGTCAGCCGCTCGGCGTGACGGCAGGCATTACGCCATTCAACTTCCCTGTGATGGTGCCGCTGTGGATGGCGCCGGTTGCCATTGGTTGCGGCAATACCTTCATTCTGAAGCCGTCTGAGCGTGATCCATCGCCTTCGCTGATGCTGGCGGATCTGTTCAAGCAGGCCGGCTTACCCGATGGCGTGTTCAACGTCGTGCAGGGCGATAAATTGGCCGTGGATACCTTGCTGCAGCATCCGGACGTCAAGGCCGTCTCTTTTGTCGGTTCCACGCCGATTGCTGAATACATCTATACCGAAGGCGCCAAGCGCAAGGGTCCGTATCCACTGCGCGTGCAGGCACTCGGCGGCGCGAAAAACCATTTGGTGGTGATGCCAGATGCGAATCTGGAGCAGGCAGTCGACGCACTGATTGGCGCCGCGTACGGGTCAGCGGGCGAGCGTTGTATGGCGATTTCAGTGGCCGTGGCTGTCGGTAGTGTCGCAGACAAGCTGGTCGACATGCTGGTGCCGCGCGTGAAGGCGCTGAAGATCCGCAATGGCATGGAACCCGACGCGGAAATGGGCCCGGTGGTGACTGCGGCTCACAAGGCCAAGATTGAGTCGTACATTTCGCAAGGTGTGGACGCTGGCGCGCATTTGCTGGTGGACGGTCGCGGCTATCAGGTAGCGGGCCATGAGCAAGGCTTTTTTGTCGGCGGCACACTGTTCGACAAGGTGACACCGGAGATGACGATTTACCGCGAAGAGATTTTCGGACCGGTACTGTGCGTCGTGCGTGTGCCTGATATGGCCGCTGCCATTGAATTGATCAATGCCCATGAATTCGGCAATGGCGTGTCGCTGTTTACCTCTGACGGTAATACGGCCCGCGAATTCTCGCGCCGTATCGAAGTGGGCATGGTGGGCGTGAACGTTCCAATTCCTGTACCGATGGCCTGGCATTCGTTTGGTGGCTGGAAGCGCTCGCTGTTTGGTGACGCGCACATTTACGGCGAGGAGGGCGTGCGTTTCTACACCCGCTACAAATCGATCATGCAGCGCTGGCCGGAGTCGATCGGCAAGGGCGCGGAGTTCACCATGCCGGTGGCGAAGTAACTTCTCGACGGAGACGGCAATGCAGACCCGAGAGAGTGCAGGCACGTACGATTACGTGATCATTGGCGCCGGTAGCGCCGGATGTGTGCTGGCCAACCGGCTGACGCAGGACCTGGACGTGCAGGTCTTGTTGATCGAGGCGGGTGGCAAGGACGACTATCTATGGATACATATTCCAGTTGGTTATCTTTATTGTATCGATAATCCGCGCACGGACTGGCGCTTTCGTACGGAGGCGGATCCCGGGTTGAATGGTCGCAGTTTGATCTATCCGCGCGGCAAGGTGCTCGGCGGCTGCTCGTCAATCAACGGCATGATCTACATGCGGGGCCAGACGGGCGACTATGACCGCTGGGCGGAGGCGACGGGCGACGATCGCTGGCGCTGGGATCAGGTATTGCCGCTGTTCCTGCTGACTGAAGATCACCATGCCGGCAATTCGGCGTTTCATGGTGCCGGTGGCGAATGGCGGGTGGAGAAACAGCGTCTGCAATGGACGATCCTGGATGCATTCCGGGAAGCAGCTCGCCAGACCGGGATTCCGAATACCGACGATTTCAATCGCGGCGATAACGAAGGTTGCGGCTATTTTGAGGTGAACCAGAAGGCGGGGATTCGCTGGAATACAGCGAAAGCCTTTCTCCGACCCGCAATGCGCCGTGGCAATCTGACCATCATGACGGGTTGTCATGTTGAAAAGCTAAGCTTCGACAAGGGGCCGCAAGGCCTGCGTTGCACGGGTGTGGAATTTACCGGCGGCGGACGCGCATGGTCGGCGCAGTCTCGCCACGAGACGCTGGTGTCAGCCGGTGCGATTGGTTCACCGCAGATCCTGCAGCTGTCAGGTCTTGGTCCGACGGCACTTCTGCAGCAGCATGGCATTCAGCCCATGCTTGATTTGCCCGGCGTCGGCGAAAACCTGCAGGACCATTTGCAGATTCGAATGGTCTTCAAGGTGCAGGGCGTGAAAACGCTGAATGCACTGGCCAATAGCTGGCACGGCAAACTGCGTATTGGTGCGGAATATTTGCTGAATCGCAGCGGCCCGATGTCGATGGCGCCGTCACAGCTTGGCTTGTTTACGAAGTCTGACCCCTCGCAGCCGAGCGCCAATATTCAGTATCACGTGCAACCGTTGTCACTCGACCGGTTTGGTGAACCGCTGCATCGCTTCCCGGCATTTACGGCAAGCGTTTGCAATCTGCGGCCGACATCGCGCGGGCATGTGCGGATTGCCAGTGGTGATCCGTATGCCGCGCCAAAGATTACGCCGAACTATTTGTCAACGGAAGCCGATCGCAAGGTGGCGGCCGACTCGCTGCGCTTGACCCGGCAGATTGCGATGGCGCCGGCGTTGAAAACTTACCGGCCGGAAGAGTACAAGCCTGGCCCGCAGTTCCAGACTGACGAAGAATTGGCCCGCGCCTCCGGCGATATTGGCACCACGATCTTTCATCCCGTCGGCACTTGCAAGATGGGCAGGGCGGACGATCCCATGGCGGTTGTCGACAGTGAATTGCGCGTGCGTGGCGTGCAGGGCTTGCGGGTGGTGGATGGATCGGTAATGCCGTTCATAACCTCGGGTAATTGCAATTCACCCATCATCATGATTGCCGATCGCGCCGCCGATTTGATTCGAGCCGACCGCGTCGGTGGAAGGGTGGGGCAGACCGTCGCGGTGGAAGCGGCTTAACGGGGGTCGATTTCCCGATCTCATGAGCAGGCGATTGAGGGTTAGTCTTTACTTACTCTCAATCGCTTGTTGACTTTAGCGATGGCGCTCACTTTTTGTTCAGATCACCGTAGTTCGTTGAAAAGACTCAGGCAATGGATGTCCTGATCGATCTGTATTTGCCACTGGCGCTGGCAGCCCTGCTGGCAGGACTGGTTGACGCTGTTGTCGGCGGTGGTGGTCTGATCCAGGTGCCCGCGCTGTTTGCGATCATGCCGCAGGCGTCACCAGCAAGCCTGTTTGGAACCAACAAGCTCTCTGCGATTTGTGGCACGGCGATGGCTGCTCGGAGTTACTGGCAGCGCTTTCCGATTGACTGGCAGCTGGTCATACCTGCGGGTATCGCCGCTTTATTTTTTGCCTTCGCTGGTGCCTCGTCGGTGACGGCGTTGCCGGCCGACTTGCTGAGAAAGCTATTGCCTTTCGTTTTGCTGCTCGTTGCGGTTTACGTTTTTCGCCGCAAAGAATTTGGGCAAGTTTACGCACCTCGGTTGGCAGGCGTACGGAAGCTTGCGGTTGCTGCGGTGGTAGGCGCAAGCATTGGGTTTTATGACGGCTTTTTCGGCCCCGGTACCGGTAGCTTCCTGGTTTTTTTCTTCGTTCGAACTTTTGGGCTGGACTTCCTGCGTGCGTCGGCTGCTGCGAAAATTGTTAATGTCGTTTGTAATTTTGCGGCCCTGGCCTGGTTTGTACCGGTTGGTCAACCGATGTGGTCCTTGGCGGCCGTCATGGCCGTCTGCAATATGATGGGTTCGTTCATCGGAGTTCGTCTGGCCATGCGCCATGGTGCCGGCTTTGTCCGCGTATTGTTTTTGCTGGTCGTATCGGTCTTGATCCTGAAAACAGCCATCGACGCATTTGCCGGTTCGTATTGAGGCTTCGGGGATTTGGTTTCACGTGAAACATTCGCTTCGTGGTATGCCGACTGTTTCACGTGAAACCATGCTGTGAAAGAGCGCTGGCGATTGGCGAGGTGAGCGGTCGCTTGTCCAACAATTCCCTTTATAATCCAGCCTCCGCCTGATCTCGCTTTATCCCTTCCTCATGGATTTCCCCACAGAATTTGATGTCATCGTTGTAGGTGGTGGCCACGCCGGCACTGAGGCCGCGCTCGTGGCCGCGCGCATGGGGCAAAAAACACTGTTGCTCACGCATAACATCGAGACGCTCGGCCAGATGTCCTGTAATCCCTCCATTGGTGGGATCGGTAAAGGTCATTTGGTAAAAGAGGTCGATGCGCTTGGCGGCGCAATGGCGATCGCGACCGATGAAGGCGGCATACAGTTTCGCATCCTGAATTCATCGAAGGGTCCAGCGGTGCGCGCCACGCGTGCGCAGGCGGATCGGATTCTTTATAAGGCTGCGATCCGGCGCCGATTGGAGAATCAAGAGAATCTCTGGCTATTTCAACAGGCAGTCGATGACCTGATGATCGACGGCGACCGTGTTGTCGGTGCTGTCACCCAGATAGGGATCCGCTTCCGCTCACGTGCGGTGGTGCTTACGGCGGGTACTTTCCTTGATGGGAAAATCCACGTTGGACTGAATAATTACTCGGGCGGCCGGGCAGGGGATCCGCCAGCAGCGACCTTGTCAGCGCGATTGAAGGAATTGAAGCTGCCGCAGGGTCGGCTGAAAACTGGTACACCCCCGCGTATCGATGGTCGATCCATCGATTTCTCGGTCATGACTGAGCAGCCAGGCGATCTCGATCCGGTGCCGGTGTTCTCCATGATGGGGTCAGCAGCAATGCATCCGCAGCAGTTGCCTTGCTGGATCACCCATACGAATGCGAAGACGCATGACATCATCCGCGCTGCGTTGGATCGCAGCCCGATGTTCACCGGCGTGATTGAAGGCGTCGGACCGCGCTATTGCCCATCGATCGAAGACAAGATTCACCGATTTGCTGGCAAAGAGTCCCACCAGATTTATCTCGAGCCGGAGGGTTTGACAACCCATGAGTTCTACCCGAACGGCATCTCGACCAGCCTTCCTTTCGATGCGCAGCTCGCACTCGTGCGGTCGATGCGCGGCCTCGAGCAGGCGCACATCCTGCGCCCCGGCTATGCGATCGAATATGACTATTTTGATCCGCGCGGCCTGAAGGCATCGCTGGAGACCAAAGCCATCCATGGTTTGTTTTTCGCCGGCCAGATCAATGGCACCACCGGCTATGAAGAAGCGGCTGCTCAAGGTTTGCTGGCCGGTCTGAATGCCGCATTGCAAACCCAGGGGCGGGATTCATGGACGCCTCGTCGCGACGAAGCCTACCTTGGTGTACTGGTGGATGACCTCGTTACGCAGGGCGTGCAAGAGCCCTATCGGATGTTCACCAGCCGCGCTGAGTACCGGCTCAGCCTGCGCGAAGACAATGCCGATCTTCGTTTGACCGAGATCGGACGCAAGCTGGGATGTGTGGGTGATGCTCAGTGGACCGTGTTCGAAAAACGCCGCGAGGCCATCGCCCGCGAGTTGGAAAGATTGAAATCGACCTGGGTCAGTCCAAAACTGATTGCTCAGGCCGAAGCTGAGCGCGTGCTGGGCAAAGGAATCGAGCGAGAGTATGCACTTACTGATCTGCTGCGCCGTCCGAACGTGACGTATCAGGCGCTGATGAGTCTTCAGGCCACGGATGGTCGGCGTTTTGACAATCCCGACATTGAGTCTGCCGTCGCTGAGCAAGTGGAAATTCAGGTGAAGTATGCCGGCTACATCGACCGACAGGCGAAGGAAGTCGAGCGCCATGAGTATTACGAAAACCTGAAGCTGCCCGCCGAGCTGGATTACATGAACGTTGCGGCACTGTCGATCGAGGTGCGGCAAAAGCTGAACAAGCACCGTCCGGAAACGCTGGGTCAGGCGTCCCGCATTGCCGGAATTACGCCCGCCGCGATTTCGCTGTTGCTGGTGCATCTGAAGAAGGGCGGATTCAAGCAGTTCGCATCAGTCAATGACGACGCGGATGTAGCCTGAATGACAACCGATAAAGACGTATTGCGCGGCCGCCTGCGCGAGGGTGCCCGTGTACTCGACCTTGATCTGCCTGACGCACAGATCGACAAGCTGCTGGCGTATCTCGACCTGCTGCAGAAATGGAACGCGGTTTATAACCTCACTGCGGTGCGCGACCCCGAGCAGATGCTGACGCAGCATCTGCTGGACTGCATGGCGGCGCTGCCGGCTTTCGCCACTGCGCGCCGTGTGCTTGACGTCGGTTCTGGCGGCGGTTTGCCGGGAATGGTGCTGGCGATCTGGGCGCAGCATGCGGCGCCGGCGATGCGCGTCGAGATGATCGATACCGTTCACAAAAAAACGGCTTTCCTCACGCAGGTCAAGGTTGAACTCGGCCTGACCAATGCCCGCGTGCATACCGGGCGCGTCGAGCAATTCACCAGCAACGACAAGTTTGACGTCATCACCTCGCGCGCCTTTGCAGAACTGGCGGACTTCGTACAGTGGGCAGGACATCTGCTCGCCGACGGCGGCCAGATGATCGCGCTGAAAGGGCAGACGAAGCAGACCGACAAGGAAGCTTTGCCGCCTGGATGGCAGATCCGGCAAATACAACCGCTGCAGGTACCCGAGCTCGGCGCCGAGCGGCACCTGGTATTCATTGAGCGCGCCGACTATCCCTGAACAACCAGAGTCACCCCATGGCCAAGATATTCTGCATCGCCAACCAGAAAGGCGGCGTCGGCAAGACGACCACCGCTGTCAACCTCGCCGCCGGTCTGGCCAAGCTGGGTCATCGCGTGTTGCTGGTCGATCTCGACCCGCAGGGTAATGCGACCATGGGCGCCGGCATCGACAAGGCGGCATTGCAGAGCTCGGTGTATGAGGTGTTGCTCGGACTCGGCGATGTCGGCAGCGCGCGCCAGCGCTCGGAATCGGGTCGCTTTGATGTTTTGCCGGCCAACCGTGAATTGGCCGGTGCCGAAGTCGAAATGGTGGGGCTCGACCATCGCGAGACGCGCCTGAAGACAGCACTCGCCGCCGTCGATGAGGACTACGACTTCGTGCTGGTGGATTGTCCGCCGGCGCTGTCCATGCTCACACTGAACGGCCTCTGTGCCGCTCACGGCGTGGTGATACCGATGCAGTGCGAGTACTACGCGCTGGAAGGCCTGTCCGACCTGGTGAACACCATCAAGATCGTCCACGCCAACATGAACCCTGAGCTGAAAGTGATTGGCCTGTTACGCGTTATGTTCGACCCGCGCATGACCTTGTCTCAGCAGGTGTCCATGCAGCTGGAAAAACATTTTGGCGACAAGGTGTTCAACACACTCATTCCGCGCAACGTGCGACTGGCCGAAGCGCCGTCGTACGGTATTCCGGGCGTGATCTTCGATCCCTCGTCCAAAGGTGCGCAGGCTTACCTCGCCTTCGGCCAGGAACTCGCCGACCGGATCAAGACGCTGTAAGCGCGTTTCAGTCCTTCTTTCATGCCGCACGCCCTCCGCAATAATTTTTAGAACTAACCGAACGACCTACCCAACCGTACTGACATGGTGACCAAGAAACCCAAGGGGCTCGGACGCGGCCTCGAAGCGCTGCTCGGCGGCTCCGTCGACCTGACACCCGAGGCGACCTCGGCGGCCAACGCCACGGCCACGATGCCGGTGACCGCGCTGCAAGCCGGCAAATATCAGCCGCGAACGCGCATGGACGAGGGCGCGCTGAATGAACTCGCGGATTCGATTCGTGCGCAAGGCTTGCTGCAAGCGATTCTGGTTCGGCCCATTGCCGACGGTAAGCAAGGCGTCACTCACGAGATCATCGCCGGCGAGCGCCGTTTTCGTGCGGCGCAACTGGCGGGTCTGACCGAGGTCCCCGTACTGGTCCGTGACGTCGATGACCAGGGCGCGGCAGCAATGGCGCTGATCGAGAACATGCAGCGCGAAGATCTGAACCCGCTCGAAGAAGCGCAGGGCATCCAGCGGCTGATCGATGAATTTCATTTCACCCATGAGCAGGCTGCGAACTCGGTCGGACGTTCGCGCAGCGCTGTATCCAATTTGCTGAGGTTGCTGAATCTTGCCAAGCCGGTGCAAGCGATGCTGATGGCCGGCGACATCGATATGGGCCACGCGCGCGCGCTTCTCGCGGTCGATGCGGCGACGCAGATCACGCTGGCGACCGAAGTCGTTGCCAAGCGCATGTCCGTGCGAGATGCCGAAAAGCTCGTTGCGCGCCATGCGGCGGGCGAGCCCGCCGGCAAGCCAGGGTCCGCGGCCAAAGAAAAGTCGCGCGACATTACGCGGCTCGAAGAAGAGCTGTCCGATGCGCTGGCCACCAGCGTGACGATTAAAGTGGGCAGTCGCAATCGCGGAGAACTCGTGATTGCCTTCGCCGATCTCGACCAGCTCGATGGCGTGATTGCCCGTCTGCGAACCCCGGAATGAAGCCGCGACTGACAAAAGCGCTCAAAGTTATGTTTTTGAAAACCAAAAAACCAGGCCTCAGAGCAAGCAAACATTTGACGTGGATAATCACCGGCCAATATAATCACGCGGCTTCACGAAACCTGACCCACGCCATCGCGCGCGCAACATCGCCTGTTCGACGCGCGCCTGAGTCAACGGGCCTGACTGCGCCGACTCCATGCTGCGCCTGATCCTGATCCAGCTGGTGGCAACACTGGCCACCGCCTCGCTGGCGGGCCTGATCGCCGGGGTTCATGGGTTTGCCTCGGCGCTGCTCGGAGGTTT
>JACCDS012255785.1_pt1 | contig 15291 bp, 10 predicted proteins | sample 7446441 | NCBI WGS metagenome assembly JACCDS01 (sample SAMN15323445, study PRJNA562643) | freshwater metagenome | isolation source: river surface water | place: USA:Blue River Watershed | collected 2017-08-17 | reverse complement strand
TTTGTAAACAAGATATAAAATATTTAGTATCCTTCCAGTTCTACCATTACCGTCTGCAAATGGATGTATGGCTTCAAATTGATAATGCATAATGGCCATCATTATTAATGGATCTATTTCGTCGTTGGTATTAATAAAGTACTCCCAATTATTCATTTTTTCAGTAATAAAGGATACTTCTGGTGGGGTATAAATTATAGTACCATTCGTAGGATTTATTAGCTTGGTGCCATTAATTTTTCTGAATCCATACGTTGTGTTTTTTATGGTTTGCATTATGGTAATTGCAAGCCCGCTAGTAAACGACTTTTTCCTATTTAGCTCTTCTAGTCCAGCATAAATTGCTTCTTTATAAAAAACAACTTCTTTGGTAGAGGCAGATAAATTCTCTAATGGATTTAATACTGCCAAGTAGAGTTCATCTTGTGTAGTTACAATATTTTCTATGGCAGAACTATCCTTACTTTCTTGAACAATAATAGTGTTTAGTAACAATTCGGGATTAGGCAAAGTTTCACAGAAGCCTTTTAATTCAGCTAGTATTCTATTTGCACGTATAGCAGCCTTTAATACATCAGAATCGTTTAATACCTCTATCGGTGGCGGTAAATTGGGCAATTCATTATATGGCATTCCAGGTGTATTCATAATTAAATGCTTATTAGATACACAAATATAAACAATGTATTTATATTATTGCCAAAATATAAACATATTAGACTGATATGCTTATGATATAAACATATTCATCAATTAGTTTTTACACCCCAAATTGTCTCAAGTGGTGGTCTAAATGTTTCCAAAGCAAATTGTTCCATTCTTGTGCAGTTAATTTACCCAGACTTATTTGGTGTTTATTTTCGAAATGAGCTTCTCCTAACTCCATGGGCTTGCGAACATACTGTATCAGTCGCTGCTTCTCCTTTTCAAAATCGCGTTGATCTACAATAATAAAGGAAGGTGCTGTTGGTAAATTCGGCTTGTATGGAATCTCGTTGATCATGCTATTTTTGAAAAATAGTCGTAACAATAGCTTCATCATTACATTTGGTCCATCATTGCGTTCACCTAATAGTTGCTCAAACGGAACACAACAATGCGCCAACATTTGCGATACATTCATTTTACCCCAGCGGCGTTGACTAATAGGACTCAATTGGTTGATACGGGCAATTAATGCTTCCGTACCTTCGGCGGTATATAAATTTGGTAATGCCATACGATAATTAACTTGCCACAAGTTACTTATTTTCAAAATTTAATGGAAATTCTATCATGAGTAGAATCATTCAAATAATACTGAAATAATTCTATTTTAATTAAAACTTATCTATTCTTATTGAAAAGTCGTATCAAATTCTAGAATTATTTTAGAATTATGAAATCGACCATCGGTGAACGCATACGTATTTTAAGAGTTATTAAGAGCTTGAGCCAAGAAAATATGGCCAATGAGCTCGATATATCAGTTGCGTCATACTCTAACATCGAACGCGATGTTACTGAGCTTACCGTATCGCGCTTACTTAAAATTGCTAAAATTTTGGGCGTAAAGCCAAGTGATATCCTGGAATATGATAATCCTAGTATCATTGCCGAAAGTGAACAAAATCCATTGAAGTCTAGCGATAAAATAAAACTTTCGATAGAGGAATTAAAAAGTCAAATAGCCAAAATAAATGCCGACTTAGAAAAAATGAAGCCCTCTAAACCATCCCCGAAGGAAAAGAAGAAACTAAGAAAGTAATTTCTGACGAAGTAAAAATTCGAGCTGTTCGTTGGCACGAATAAGGCTCTTTAACAACTCTTTATTCTCTTGTCGTAAAGAGAAAATTTCGTAAGCATTGTTAATGATTACACGCATTTGCTGCTCATCCCAAGGCTTAGTAATGTACTGGTAAATTTGTCCTTTGTTAATGGCATCAATCACCGCTTGAATATCGGCGTAGCCAGTTAGTAACATTCGAATTGGCTCTGGGTAATCTTTAATAATACTTGCTAGAAAATCGACTCCTGTGATGCCAGGCATACGTTGGTCGGTAATGATAATTTCAAAAGTATTGGTTTTTAATAACTCTTTTGCCTCGGCAGCCGAAATAGCTACAGTGACCTCGTATTCCCTTCTAAATGCTGCTTTGAAGGAATTTAAGTTATTCTCTTCATCGTCGACATACAGGATTTTAATTTTAGATGTTGCCATGGCGACCGGGCTATTATTAAGTTATTTATTCTATTGAATACTAAAATAAACGATTATTTTTCATAAATATCGGATTTTATTTGGATATTTAATACTTATTTAAGTTTTTGAAAAGATTAAGAACAACAACAATAGATGTTACATTTTAAGGAAAGCATAAGGAATGAAGATTTTTTACCAAGAATATTTAACATCAACAACCCAAATGAAAAACTTGAAGTTCAAGAATTGATTAATGAACATCAAGATATTATTGTAATTGATCAAATAGAAAGTCAATTACGCGAATTAATAAAAATACGCCACCCTCAAGTCTCCCTTTCTGAGGATGAATACCTAGAGCAAATTGAAAAATTGCTCGATGGTAAATCGGCGCATTATTATGGTTGTTGGGTGTATTATCCTTGGAATAATAAACTTGTTCATCTTTTAAATAAAGCTGAATTTGTAGAATTACGTACGAGTAGAAACCTATATAAAATTACTCCACAGGAACGATCGGAGTTACTTACTAAAAAGATTGCAGTAATAGGATTATCAGTAGGGCAGATGATTGCCTTAACCATCGCTATGGAGCGTATATGCGATGAGATACGATTAGCCGACTTCGATTTAATTGAATTGAGTAATATGAATCGTATCAGAACATCGGTTACAAATATTGGTGTTTCAAAAGCCATTGTAGCTGCACGTGAAATTGCTGAATTAGACCCTTACATACAAGTAAAAATATATACGGAAGGTATTACAGAAAATAACATCGATCATTTTTTAACACATGATGGTAAGATAGATTTATTGATCGAAGAATGTGATGGATTGGATGTAAAAATATTAAGCAGAATAAAAGCTAGAGCACTAGGCATACCCGTAGTTATGGAAACAAATGATAGAGGTTTAATTGATATTGAACGCTATGATTTGGAACCACAAAGGGCACTACTGCACGGTTTGATACCTGAGAATATGGGCGATTTAAAAGCATTACGAAATTTAACGAACCAAGAGAAAGTACCTTTGCTTGGTGCTATGGTTGGTATCGATAAAATTTCGGAACGTATGAAAATGTCCTTGGCAGAAATGGGTAAAACTATTTCAACGTGGCCGCAACTAGCTTCGTCGGTTGTGTTAGGTGGTGCGATGGTAACTGATGTTGCAAGACGAATTTTATTAAATGAATTTAATAATTCAGGAAGGTATTATGTTGATTTTAACGAACTCATTAAGTAAATTTTTGCACTCATGGTAAAGATTAGAGCATTCAGAGCGATCGATGACCCGGAGGCTTGCTTAAAGTTTATTGAAGGTCACAGACGTTTGTTGGAGATACACTTTGGTGTAGCTAAAGTAACATCTACCAGCAATGAATGGATGAATAGTGAGAATACCATTGTAATTATTGTAGAAGATGAGAATGGTGAAAAAGTATATGGTGGTGCTAGAGTACAAATGGTAGATGGAAAAATACCTTTACCAATTGAACATGCTTTAGGGCATTACGACCCTAAAATTTTTGATTTTGTGAAAGAAGGATGTGCTGAAATTTGTGGTATGTGGAATTCGATGGAAGTAGCTGGTATGGGTATTGGCAGTTTAATATTATGTAGAGTTTGTGTGTCCATTGTAAATCAATTACCCATCGATAAAATATATGTATTGTGTGCACCAGTTACAACCCGTATGGGTAAACGTGTTGGCGCAGTGGTAGAGGAATCATTAGGCGATAAAGGAATTTTCTTTTACCCTAAAGATGATTTCGTAGCTACAGCAATGGCCATTTTAGATGCAGATGTTTTATCACATGCTGAAGAAAACGAAAGAACGAATATATTTGAATTAAGAAAAACACCCAACCAAATAAAAATAGAAAAAGGTCCTAAAGGGGAGTTTGAAGTTATGTACCAATTAGAAATACCCAACCTAAAGAATCGTTAATATATGAATAGGCTGAAACTTTTGTTCCTGTTTTTACTTATTTCAATACAAGGATTTTCTTCGGAACAAATTGATACCATTCGTTTCCAGGATGAACAGTCAATAAAATCAATAGGTGCAAATATTTATCTATTAAAAGATGAGACCAATAGTTTAACTATTGATGATGTAGTAAACTCAGACAAGTTTAAAAAAAGTACAGAAAATGTTCCAAACTTAGGAATCAGTAAAAGCACTTTTTGGATTAAATTTTCTATCCAAAATAAACTTGTAAACAGAAGGATTTTATTGCAATTACAATACCCAATTATTGATGAGATTGAGTTTTATACTCCCTCAAGAAATAATAAATTTGACACCCTTTTCGCAGGCGAATTATTGCCCTTTAATGAGCGAATAATAAATAATCAGAATTATTTATTTTATCTCGACATTCCTGTAGATGAAACTCGCACTTATTACATGAAAGTTAAAAGTGGTGAGCAAATTCAATTACCACTCCTTATTGGTGCACAGCAACCTATCTATGAAGATTTAATACAGAAAGATTTAGTATTTGGACTTTACATTGGAATAATTCTAGTAATGGCCATATACAACCTCTTCGTGTTTTTCACCGTTCGCGACAGAAGTTATTTATATTATGTACTCTATATTGTTTTTGTAGGTTTAACGCAAGCAGTATTACAAGGCTATGGTTTTAAGTACTTATGGCCTAACTCATCATGGTTAGTATTACAAAGCACCTTTTTAGTGCCAGTAATAAATGGATGGACAGCCATTGCATTTGTAAAACATTTTTTGGATACTAAAAAAACATACCCATTAGGTGATAAAATTTTAAGTATAACATTCTTCTTCTACTTCTTATGTTTTGTATTGAGTTTAATGAATCAATTTTATTATGCTCAAAATTTGGTTCAGTTAACTGCAATGATTGGATCATTGTTAACCATCTACATTGCCTATAGAATTGGTAAACAAGGATACCGCCCTGCAAAATATTTCTTAGTAGCATGGACAATTTTTCTTTTAAGTGTAGTTGTATTTGTACTTAGGAATTTCAATATTTTACCTTATAATAACTTAACATTCTATGCACTTCAAATTGGTTCAGCACTTGAAGTAACGTTGCTTTCATTTGCACTTGCCGATAAGATTAACATTTATCGAAAAGAGAAAGAAGAATCACAAATGCAAGCCTTACGTGCTTTGCAAGAAAATGAAAAGATTATCAAAGAACAGAATATAATCTTGGAAGTGAAAGTAGAAGAACGTACACAAGAATTAAATCAATCGAACATCGAATTAAATACTGCATTAACCGATTTGAAGAATGCTCAAACTCAACTCGTAGATGCTGAGAAAATGGCTTCTTTGGGTCAGCTTACAGCAGGTATTGCTCATGAAATTAATAACCCAATCAACTTTGTGAGTTCAAATATTAAACCTTTGCGTAGAGATATTGAAGACATACAGGATTTGATAAAAAAATACGAAGAGGTTGTTAGTCAAAAGAATTTAACAGATCAGTTTGTTGAAGTTGACAATTTGAAAAAAGAACTCGATTATGATTATTTAACACATGAAATTGATGTCTTGTTAAAAGGGATGGCCGATGGTGCTGGGCGTACAGTTGAAATTGTTAAAGGATTGAAGAGTTTCTCACGACTCGACGAATCGGATTTAAAATATGCAAATATTAACGAAGGTATTGAATCAACACTTATTATATTAAGCAGTACTTTCAGAGGGAAAGTAAGTATTATTAAAGAGTTAGGTGTTATACCAGAGGTTGAGTGTTTTGCAGGAAAACTAAATCAAGTATTCATGAACATTATTAATAATGCTGCACAAGCAGTATTATCGGCACATACGAATGATGATGAAGGTAAAGTTGTTATAAAAACACAAAGTAACGGTGATAATGTTAGTGTTCATATTATTGATAATGGAACAGGTATGACAGAGGAAGTGAGATCAAAAATTTTCGACCCATTTTTCACAACAAAAAAAGCAGGAGAAGGTACAGGTTTAGGTTTATCGATTGTATTTAGTATTATAGAATTACATAAAGGTACAATCGAAGTAAAATCTGAATTAGGTAAAGGCTCAGAATTTATTATCACACTTCCATTAAATCAATAAGATGAACAAGGATAGGATAAGAGTTTTATATATTGATGATGAAGTAAACAACCTTCATGCGTTTAAAGCATTATTCAGAAAAGACTACGAGATATTTATTGCCGAATCTGCTGAGGAGGGTACTGCTTTATTAGCAAAAGAACAAATTCATGTAATCATTTGCGATCAACGAATGCCTGGTATGACAGGGGTTGAGTTTTTTGAATCTATCTTACAAAAATACCCACACCCTATCAGAATATTGTTAACTGGGTACACTGATATTCAAGCAGTAGTTGAAGCAATTAACCGTGGTCAGATTTATCGTTTTATCGATAAACCTTGGGATCAACAAGTATTAGCAGTTGCTATTCAAAACGCTTACGAAATTTATCATACAAAGTTTTTATTAAGAGAACAGAATATACAATTACAAAAAGCATACGAAGAACTTGATAAGTTTGTTTATTCAGCATCGCATGATTTGAGAGCACCTCTTGCATCAATTTTGGGAATTATAAAAGTGGCCAGAACTGATGATGAAAAAAAGATGCCAGATTACATCGATATGATAGACCATACAGTGAATAGAATGGATGCTTTTGTTCAAAACATTATTAAATATTATAGAAGTAATCGTTTAGATGTTGAGATTAATCATATCAATTTTGAAAATCTTATCAACGATTTATTGTTTGATTTAGATGCTCATATAAAGGATACCAATATTCAGTATTTAAAAGAAATTTCGGAACCTGTTTATATACGTTCCGATGAGAGTAGAATTCGAATTATTATTAATAATATTTTATTGAATGCTATTAAATTTCACGACGAGCATACAACATCTAAAACAATATATGTGCGTGTGAAAACTGATTTAACAGGATCAACCATTGAAGTTGAAGATAATGGTATTGGTATAGAACCAGAATTACAAGATAAAATCTACGACATGTTTTTTAGAGGCGTGCACAAAAATGCAGGCTCTGGTGTAGGGCTATATGTTGCCAAAGAAGCATTGAAAAAAATTAATGGCAGTATACAGGTGGAATCATCTCCAGGTGTAGGTACCAAATTTATTGTTCAAATACCTAATTTATTACAATAATAATCCTGCAATTGTTGCCGATAAATAAGAGGCAAATGTTCCGCAGATTAATGCTTTAAATCCAAGCTTAGCAAGGTCAGCTCTTCTATTTGGTGCTAACTCTCCAATACCCCCAACTTGTATCGCAATAGAACTAAAGTTTGCAAATCCACAAAGTGCGAAACTTACAATTACGATTGATTTTGGTTGTAATAATTTTGCAGCTATCATTGGCGATAAGTCGGAGTAAGCAACAAACTCATTAATTACAAGTTTCGTTCCCATAAGTGAACCTACAATATGAGTATCTTGTGATGGCACTCCCATTGCATAGGCAAATATCGAGAAGATAGAACCTAATATTTCTTTTAAACTTAATTCTTTTAGTGAGATACCTACATAGCTTAAATCCATGCTAGTGTTGTAGTATAAATAATTTCCTAACCAACCCAAGCCAGCATCTACCATGGCAATTAATGCAATGAATCCAAGTAACATGGCAATAACGTTTAATGAAATACGCATACCATCGCTTGCACCGTGTGAAATAGCATCCATTAAATTGGCATGTGCTTTTTTAATTTCAAGCTTAACATTTCCTTTAGTTTCCGATGCTTCTGTTTCTGGGTATACTATTTTTGAAATTACCAATGCCCCAGGTGCTGCCATAATACTTGCAGCAATTAAATACTCTGCAGGCACTCCCATCGATATATAAACAGCCATTACGCCACCAGCAATACATGCCATACTACCCGCCATACTCGCTAATAATTCCGACATCGTCATTCCACTGATGTAGGGTTTAATCATAATTTGAGCTTCAACCTGACCGACGAAGGCACTGCCTACATTCGATAATGCTTCTGATCCACTCACCCCCATTAACCAATGCACGCCTCTTGCAAATACAGCTACAATCCTTTGCATTAATCCGATATGATAAGCAATACTTACTAATACAGATACAAATATGATGGTTGGAATAATTTTGAAGAAAAAGATGAAGGTATTGTTTGGTCCAAACAATGGTGATAATAAATTGGAATTCACTAATGGTCCGAAAACAAAGTCGGCACCTTTGTTAGAAAAATCTAAAATCTTGGTTATAAAATGACCTATGTGTGCAAAGATGGATTGGCCCAATGGAACTTTTAAAATAAAAATCGCAAGCAATAACTGAATAGCTAATCCTGTAATTACCAATCTGTAATTGATGGCTTTTCTATTATTGGATAATACAAAAGATAAGCCTAAAATAAGTATAATGCCAAGGATTCCGGTATAACGCTCCATAGTTTAATTTTTTCTAAAATTAAGATAATTTTAATTACTTGATAATTTATTTACACCTACTTTTAATTTTCCAGTAGATTGAATAATTACCTGAATGCCTTGTTCCGACAAGCTTATGCCGTAAGGACTAATTTTTTCTACTTTACCATCAAGTTTTATATTGGGTATTTTAGCATTTTTTAGAGCATTATCGGCAGTAATTACTGCTTTTTCAATTTCTTCTTTCATCGAATATTTTAAACGTGCCTCTATCCCTTTACGAAAACTTCCTTTCAAAAGCCATTCAGCAGTACCCACAAGAGCATCCTTCGATTTTATATCAAAATCAAAATCTTTAACACTAATCATTTGTGTGCTATCATTGTATACAGGTGTGCCTAATGCATAAACGGTTCCTTTGAATTTCTTTTTGAAAAAGCCATTTCTGAAATATCCATCCATGTTTATCATCATGCCCAACTTATTCCCATTATTAAAGAAATTTAAATCGTTAATAGTTACAATTTGTTTTTCATTATCGAAACTCAGCTTACGCCCAACGAATTGTTCTTTCGCTAGTTTTGTAGCGTAATCGTAATTTAATGTAGCTGCAAAATATAAATTGAATGTACTATCGATACGCGTTTGCTGTTGTAGTTTTGGTAAAGGTTTCAAATCAGAAACATCAGGTTTCATGCCCACTATAAACGATATGTCGGAACGAAAACCTAAATTAACATCTAATTTATTGCCATCACTTGTGATGTTTGATAAGGATATAAATTCTGGCAATATTTTTAGATAGGTTTGGTATCGTTCGCTCACCGTTATAGGTGCTTGCAATTGATTCCACATCTGGTTTGCGAGTGGTTTAATTTTTATGTTACGTGTAATTTCTAAATCAAGTTTTTTATTGATGTCGGAGATTTGATTATTTACAATGGTTTCAATAATACTTCCAATGGGAATTTTAATAGGACCTAATTCTAAATAAGGTTGTTCACGCCACGTAAATCCAGTTTCAGATTTTGTAATAATATCCCAATCTTGATTCACACTAATTTTAGAGCTAATGGCAACATCTATTTTAAAGGTAGCATCTTTACTTTTTTCAATTCCATAATCTTGGTCGAACATGCTGAAGAAATCTTTTTTCAAACGCCCACTCACATAAATTTCCAAGGGAGCTACAACTTTAATTTTATCGCCCATTGCCGAAATTTTAAAAGCATCTATTTTTCTAACACGCAAAATTAAATTGTCGTTGTTATTATTCTCATAGGATTCGTCGTTGTATAATATCCCATTGAATTGTTTATTGATAGACGTTTCAAGTTCTTTAATAGATAAACTGATGGGGATATTTATGGTCGATAATGGTCTATTCACTTGCTGTGCTACCTGCTTTGTAGGTACAGGTGCATCGGCAGTTTTTACCTTACATGAGTGTATGGTAATGGTGAGAATTGTCAGGAATAGGTAAAATCCGTGCTTAAATACTGGGTTTTTCATAGCCAAATGTAACAAAATCTTATTTTCAGTTCATAAAATCAGTATTTTTTGTACTTTTATATTCCACTGAAAATTATTTATTTATGAATATAAATTTACATCTAAAAAGAACATTAATGCTCGGTGCTGCATTATTGACTTTATCAATTGCAAATGCACAAGACCAGAGTGTTACTCAAACACTTGGAGTTGCCGACGCAAAAGCTGAGGTTAACTTTATGCAAATTGCATTAAAAGAAGCATACAATAAACCATCACCAAAACCTATTGAGTTTATTGGTAATCGCAAAGCCAGAGAAATTCCTGAAATGGATCCTGCAGATTTAACGAATGTTAAAATGGACCCTTTTGGAAAATATACAGAACAAAACAGAACTAGTGCTGGTATTGCTTCTCCAGGTCCAATTAACAACTTTAACGGTTTGAATGATAACAGTACTTCAATTCCACCCGATGTGAATGGAGCTGTTGGTCCTAACCACATTATGGTTACGTTAAATACTCAAGTAAGAATAATGGACAGAAATGGGGTAGTGATTAGTACTGTATTATTAAATTCATTCTGGTCGCCATTAGGAGGATTAACATCTACATACGATCCAAAAATTTTATACGATCATGTAGCTGGCAGATGGTTGTTTTGCTCTTCAGCAAACCCGCAATCAAATACATCTAGTACTTTATTAGCTGTATCTAAATCTTCTGACCCAACACAAGGTTGGAACATGTACAAAGTTGACGTTGATGCAACAAATACTAAATGGGTAGATTATCCAAGTATTGGTTTTAACGATCGTTGGATTACTGTGCAAATGAATTTATTCTCAATGCCAAATTCAACTGCAACATCACATCAAATTTATGCTTGGGACAAATCAGATGTTTACAACAACGGAACCGGTGTTTATACAAAGTTTGAAATTACCAACGAATCAACGGCTATAGTATGTCCTTCGATTCACTATGATAACTCAACTAGCAAAATGTTTTTAGTAAGAGTTTCAAGTGGAAACAGTTCAGGAAAAGGAACGTTAACCATGAGAACATTAAGTGGTACTGCAACTGCACCAGTATTATCATCTCCAATAACTATTCAAACAAACAATACATGGGCAAGTTCAGGGGCTAACAATACTAACTTTGCACCTCAATTAGGAGTATCAAGTCTTATTGCAACAAACGACCACAGAATGCGTCATGTTGTAGTACGCGATGGAAAAGTTTGGGCAGTACATTCAGTATTTTTACCATTAAGTGGTGCTACAAGAAGTGCAGTACAATGGTGGCAATTTGATACCTTAGGAAATGTTCAACAACGTAATATTATTGAAGACCCAACAGGTCAGCGATTCTATTCATTCCCAAGTATTGCTGTAAATAATAAAAATGATGCTTTAATTGGTTATGCAAGTTTTGCTCCTACACAATATGCATCGGGTGCTTATTCATTCAGAAAAAGTACAGATCCTATAAATACCTTCAGAGATGAGTACGTATTTAAATACGGAGAAAATACTTACTTCAAAGATTTCGGTGGTACGCGTAATCGTTGGGGAGATTATACCAATACAGTAATTGATCCTACAAACGATTCGACGTTTTGGACTATTCAAGAATATGCAGGTGGAACAATAAACACTTGGGCAACTTGGTGGGCTCATGTTAATCCGTATACCGATATTCCTGATTTCAGTGCTGATAACAACTATGTTTGTCCGGGTGAAACAGTAGCTTTCACTAATAAATCAAATTTCACAGGTTCTACCTTCCAATGGACTTTCCAAGGAGGCGTGCCTGCAACATCAACTTTAGAAAATCCCACTGTAACTTACTCTACCGCAGGTCGTTATAGAGTTACGTTAGTAGTTGATGGAAAGACTCAGTTGAGAGATGGTTATATTGTTGTATTAGCATCATCAGTAAGAACAATTAACAAAAACAACGTTGCACCATGCGTGGGTAATACCATTACCTTAACAGCATCACAAGCATCGGGTGTTTATTTGTGGAATACAGGTGCAACTACTCGTGCAATTCAAGTTACTCAATCAGGAACTTACTATTGTGATATCACTGCACCGAATGGTTTATGTAGCAGAAGAAGTGATTCGGTGGAAATTACCTTTGCACCGGCACCAACAGTTACACTTGCAGATTTTAATGCAGTAAATCCTAATGCAACACCTATACAATTAACAGGTGGTATGCCAACAGGAGGAACGTATTCTGGTCCGGGTGTTAGCAATGGTGTATTTACACCATCTGTTGCTGGTCTTGGTATACATACAATTACTTACACTTTTGTAAGTCCAGAAGGATGTTCAGGAACTGCAAGTAAAACGATTGAAGTTACAAATGCAGTGGGTGTAAATGCAAATACAAAAATTACAGCATTTAGTGTAACACCAAACCCGTCGAAAGGAATGGTGAACTTAAGCATCAAAGGTTTAAACAATGCTAACTTAAAAGTTCAAGTAATTGACCAATTAGGAAGAGTAGTGTGGACTAAAACATACAACGACAATAGCAGTCAAATTAAAAAGGAATTAGACTTAAGTGCATTGCCAAAAGGAAGCTATTTCATTAAAGCCGACTTAGGAGAAGCATCAGAAGTACAAAAATTAATTCTCGAATAATAGATAATTTTCAACAAAAAAAGGGCTTTGTTTAAACAACAAGGCCCTTTTTTTGTTGCATGATTATTGCTGTAATTCATTTAATTAGCATTATTTGCTTACATTTATGTTTTATTTAGAAACACTAAATCTCATGAATATATTTACACATTTTAAAAATTATGCTTTGATTGCTTGCGTAGTATTAGCGGCAAATACATCAAATGCTCAAGAAGCAAATGTAACAAAGCAGCAAGGAGTTGCCGATGCGAAAGCTGAGGTGAATTTTATGCAGATTGCATTAAAAGAGGCTTATAATAAACCTGCTCCTAAACCTATTCAATTTGTAGGTAACAAAAAGGCTAAGACAATTCCGGAAATGGATCCAGATCCAAATTCACCAGTATTTACTGATCCTTTCCCTGCGAATAGTTTTACCAATAAAACAAGTTCTGCGATTGCATCTATTGCGCCAATAAAAAACTTTAATGGTTTAAATGATAACAGTACTTCTATTCCACCAGATGTGAATGGAACGGTTGGTCCTAATCATACCATTGTTACCTTGAATACACAAGTAAGAATTCAAGATAAAAATGGAGTGAACTTAAGCACTGTATCATTAAATTCTTTTTGGTCGCCAATTGGTGGTTTAACATCTACGTACGATCCTAAAGCATTATATGATCACATAGCAAACCGTTGGATTATAGTTTCTTCAGCAGAACCACAATCAAACAACTCTTGCACATTATTAGCAGTATCAAAAACATCAGACCCAACACAAGGTTGGAATATGTACAAAGTAGATGTTGATCCTTCAAACGTTCGTTGGGTAGATTTTCCAAGTGTAGGTTTTAACGATCGTTGGATTACAGTTCAAATGAACTTATTCCCAATGCCAAACCAATCATCAACTTCACACCAAATTTATGTTTGGGATAAAGCTGATGTTTACAACAATGGTACTGGTGTATTCACAAAATTTGAAATCACAAATGAAGGTACTGCAGTTGCATGTCCTTCTATTCATTATGATAATTCTACTAGCCGTATGTTTTTATTACGTGTTGCAAGTGGAAACAGTGCAGGTAAAGGAACAATTACTATGCGTTTATTAACGGGTACTGCTGCAAATCCAGTATTATCTTCGCCGGCTTCAATACAAGCAAATATTACATGGGCAAGTGGAGCTGGTACAAATGGTAACTTTAATCCTCAGTTCGGTTCTTCTCAACTTATCAATGCAGGTGATCACAGAATGCGTCAAGTAGTTGTACGTAATGGTAGAGTTTGGGCAACACACGCTGTGTTCTTACCAGCTGCAGGACCTAATAGAAGTTCAGTACAATTCTGGGAACTTGATACACTTGGAAATATTTTACAACGTGGTTTAATTGATGATGCAACAGGTGCTCGTCATTATAACTATCCAAGTATTGCCATCAATAAAAAGAATGATGTATTAATTGGTTACTCTAGTTATTCAACAAGTCAGTATGCATCTGCAGGTTACTCATTACGTAGAGCAAACGATCCAATCAATACTTTTAGAGATGAGTACACCTACAAGAATGGTGAGAATACATATTTCAAAGATTTTGGAGCAGGAAGAAATAGATGGGGAGATTATTCAAACACAATTGTTGATCCAGTAAACGATTCAACTTTCTGGACTATTCAAGAATATGCTGGTACGAATGCTAACTCTTGGGCAACATGGTGGGCAGAAGTAAATCCAGATGCTGTTGTTCCAGATTTTACGGTCGACAATCAATTTGTATGTCCAGGTGAGTCGGTAAATTTCACCAACTTATTACCAGGTACTAATGTGTCTTGGACTTTCGCTGGAGGTACACCTGCTACTTCTACTTCATCTAATCCTTCGGTTACATATGCAGCTGCTGGAAAATATAAAGTAACCTTAACAGTCGACGGAAAATCTTTGAACAAAGATGGTTACATCATCGTACTTTCAAATCCAATTAGAACCATCAACAAAAACAATGTTGTGCCTTGTGCGGGTAATACCATTACCTTAACTGCTGGACAAGCATCGGGTGTTTATTTATGGAACACTGGTGCTACTACGCGTGCAATTCAAGTTACTCAATCGGGTACTTACTATTGCGATATTACTGCACCAAACGGTTTATGTACCAAAAGAAGTGATTCGGTAGAAATTACCTTTACTCCAGCACCAACTGTTACACTTGCCGATTTTAATGCAGTAAATCCAAATACAGCACCATTCCAATTAACGGGTGGTATGCCAACTGGTGGTACGTATTCTGGTCCGGGAGTTAGCAATGGTATGTTTAATCCTTCAGTTGCAGGTTCAGGTATCCATACTATTACCTATACGTTTGTAAGTCCAGAAGGATGTACAGGAACTGCAAGCAAAACGATTGAAGTTACTGGATCTGTTGGTGTAAATGCAAATACTAAAATTACAGCATTCAGTGTTACACCAAACCCTTCTAAAGGAATGGTGAACTTAAGCATCAAAGGACTAAACAACGCAAATTTAAAAGTTC
>JACCDS012333149.1_pt1 | contig 15292 bp, 14 predicted proteins | sample 7446441 | NCBI WGS metagenome assembly JACCDS01 (sample SAMN15323445, study PRJNA562643) | freshwater metagenome | isolation source: river surface water | place: USA:Blue River Watershed | collected 2017-08-17 | reverse complement strand
GGCCAAAGGAGCCAAGGCCGTCTCGATCGCCGGTACCGCCCGATGCAGATCGACCGCCGCAATTTGGCCTTCGGGAATCCGGAGGGAAAACCCGTCCCGCTCCGTGGCCGTCGCCGCGGGTGTCCAGATGGCCAAGCCGTGGACGCTGCTGGTGGCGGTGGCCGCATTGAAGCGCGCGCGCAGGCTGGCTTGGCCGGAGGGTGAGAGGGTGCGGGAGAGTTTGGACCGGAGGCTCAAGCCCGAGAATTGCGCCACGGACACCGCATTCAAGGAGAGATGACCTTGGGTGTCGACGAGGCTATCGGTGCCATCCAACTGGAGCGTGAGTTGCCCGGCCGTGATGTCGCGGAAGGAAAGCTGCTTCCCCGTGATGCGTGCCCGCCAGCTGAGGAGCGCTCCCTGCGCATTCATTTCCAGTTCACCCAGCGCCAACAACTCGCGTGCCTGGATGAGGCCGAGTCCCTCTTGCGACCAGTCGTTCCCCAAGACGGCATGCCCACGCAGGCGGGCCCCGCCTTCGGCGTCGCCGCGCGCATCGACATTGAGCGAAGCCCCTCCGGAGCGTTCCGCGACCAGGAGGGTTTCCTCGATCTGGCGCAGGAGTTTGGCGACGCGCTCAGGCGGGCTGGCGCCGGCGGACGTTTCGTCGCCCGCGGCGTCCCGCTGCAGGATGGCGGACGGGAGTTCGCCATGGAAAGCGGCGACAAACTTGCCCGAGCGGGCGAGCAGCGAAGGCACCATCAACCAGCGGCCTTCGCGGCGAGCTTCCAGCCGGATGTCCTCGATGAGCAATCGGCTCTGGCCAAGGCGGGAGACCGAAGCCGGACACCACAGTTTGCCGCCGCGAAGCCGGATGCGCGTGGGGCTCACGCGGCCAGCGAGCAGTTCGGGCAGGCTGACGCCGACTTCCACTCGCGTGGCGGTGAACACTTCGCCCGTGAGGCCGACGACCTCCAGGGTGACATCGTCCGCCGCCAATGATTGGTCCGGCAGGATCCAGAAATGCCGCGCCTGCAGGCGCAGGCCTTGCTGGGCCAAGCGATCCGTCAAGGTTTCCGTCAGGCTGGAAGGCAGTTGGACGGGCGCGTCCAGCGACGCAAGCCAGAGCAGGGCCAGCTGGACCGGCAAGAGGAGCCCGAGACCAGTGAAGACCAGCCCGCGGAGGAATTTGCGGAAGGCCGAGACTGCCGGCACCGTGTTCATCGCCCATCCGTCCCGAGCAGCGGGATGAGGATTTCGGCCAGCGAGGCTTCCAGCAGGAAGTCATCGCCGTCGCCTTCATCGCGGACGAGGATGGCGGTGCGGTTGAGCGGCGCCGTGCAGAGGTAGGTGCGGAAGGATTCGCTCGCTCCCGTGGCACCTGCGGCGACCTGGTCGGTGATGCGGAGTTCGTAGCGGAAGTCGCCGGCGCCGATGTCGCGCGTGGGGAACTCCGTGGCGCGGACCTGCATGAGGGCCGTGGCGAGTCGGCGGCTGTTGGCCGGGTCGAGGCGACCGGTGCCGGCCCAATTGCCGTCCGGTCCCAGGCGGGCTTCACCGATGACCTTCCCGTCGGTTTTTTCCGTGAGTCGCAGGCCGGTCACTTTGGCGCCGGCGGCGAGTTCCGCGAGTTCGCGGTTGCGCCAAGCCTTCGGGTCGACCGCGGCTTGGGCGTTGCGCAGCAGGGAAATGTCGCAGACGGCGGCGAGCGGGGCGCCCTTTGGGTGGACAAGCAAGGAGCCGGGAGCGGCCGGGGCGGGCGCGGCGTAGAACGCGAGGACGAGGCGGTCGCCGCCGAATTCGACTTCGACCTTGTGCAAGGGTTCGGCGGGAAGTTGCCCCGCAGGGACGAGCGCCGGGGTGGCGGTAGGCCCCGTGAGCGTGGCGCGCAGGCGGGTGAGCGCGGTCAGGAATTCGCGGATCAGCTTGCCGTCGGCTTCGCGGCGCTTGGTCGCCGTGGAGCCAGGCGCGACGGGGATTTCCCAGCGCGGTTCGGCGCCCGTGGCGTCGAGGCGATGCAAGGTGATGAAGCGGCCCGCTGAAGTGATGGTCAGCCCGCTGGCGAGCTCGGGGTCGAAGTCGGCCGGGCGAGCCGAAGCGAGGGTGGCCTTCGGGTTTTCCCATTCCGCCAGGGCCTTGGCTTCGACGAGGAAGAGGGAGGCGTTGTCCTCCAGTTTGGCCCACCGTTGGGCGGGTGCGCCGACCTTCGGCTTGCCGATGAGCAGGACCTGGCGCCGTGAGTTTCCTTCGAGGCCGACCCGGAGTTCCGGCGTGGCCAAGCCCGTTTCGCTTTCCTCGGCTTCCGCGAACTTCACGGCTCGGAGGTTGGAAAGGTCGGCGATGGCTTTCGTGGCGCGATCGGGGTCGGCCAAGGCATCGAACGGGGCTTCAAAGCGCCATTCCGGGCCTTGATTCTTGCGCCCCGGCCGGGTGCGTTCCTCGTAGGAGAGGGAAGTGACGCTATCGCCGTCCTTCTGGCGAAGACGGGCGGAAACGGTACGCACCTCGAAGTCGGCGATCTCGAAGATTTTGTCGACGCGGTAGGTCTCGGCTTTGGCTTCGAGGGCGGCCGCCATGGCATAGCCCAACGGAATGATGCGGATGCCGTCCGCAGTCAGGAGGAAGAGTAGGCGGGTGTGCTTGTTTTCGCCGATCTTCACCTCCAGCGTCGCGCCGGCATCGGAGGTCGTGCGCAGCGTCCACCGCGGTGTGGCGAGTCCGTAGGTGGCGAGGCTGCCGCCGGCGGCCTTGGTTTCGGCGGTCGCAAATCCTTTGTCTCCATCGATGAAGCGAATCTCGTCGAGCAGGCGTTGCACCGCCCAGAGGTTGGCCGGCCATTCGATGGGGGCGGTGATGCGCCAAGAGCCCGGTCGCTTCTCCAGGACGAGTTTCTGGCCGGACTCGGTCAGCTCGATCTTCGCAAGGGCCGCGGGAAACAGCAGGTCTTGGCTAGCCACCGTTTGCCGATGGGCGGAGGTCGCCCGCCACACCAGGCCGAAAGCGACGAGGTTGGCTAAAAGGAGGACAAGGGTGGTGCGGGCGATCCGCATGGGACCCTTAACTTCTGCGGCGCCAGACGGAAACCGCAAGCCCGACTAACAAGACCGCCAAGGGAATCCCCCCAAAGCGCAGCGCCAAGGCCCAAAAGTCCGCGGCGGTCGCATTCACTTGATAGACGCCGGCGGCGCGGGTCGGGAGGGAGATGGCCCGGTCGCGGTCCGATAGCCACGCCGCGCATTGGGTCACGAAGGCTTGGTTGCCCCCGCGGTTGAGGCGCGCGTTGGAGATGAGGTCGGTGCTGCCGACGACGATGAGCCGACCACCGATGCTGCCCGTACCCTTGCGGATGCCCGCGGCCCGTTCCGCGGCGGCCGCGATGCAGACGGGGCCCGGGTGATCGCGGTCGGGGTCGAAGCTGATCGGGCGACGTGACGGGTCGGCTTCACCCCAGGAGAACATGGCGCCGTTGCGGACGTTGGAGGAGAAGACCAGCGGCGTCACGGAAAGCGTGCTGTCCGGGGTGCTGCCTTCATCGAAGCGCGCGGGGCGGGCGCGCGTGACCACGAGGGGGAGGTCCTGCTCGCGCAGCACGCGGGTCAGCGGGTGGATCTTCTCGGGAAGCAGGCGGACGGCGATGTCGCCATCCGCGGTGCGGCAAGCGGGGTCGTTTTCCTGGAGGAGGGCGTCGGGCGAGAAGATCGCCCATTCGGACAGCACCGCCTCGAGCCCGTGCTCGCGGCCAGGTTCGAGGAAGGCCAGCACGCGGCCGTTGCGGTCGTAGAGGTAGCTGCGGAGCCGTTCGGCTTCGGCGGCCGAGAACGCCGCTTGCGGGCCGGCGATGAGGACCATCGAGGCGTCGCGCGGGATTTCCGACGCCGTCGGCAGGTCGAGCTCGCGGAGGACGAAGTTGCGGTTGCGCAGCTGGCGGGAGAGCTGCGAAAGGCCCCGCAAAGGCGACGTGTCGCTGAGGCCGAGTTCACCGTGGCCGCGGGTGACGTAGCAGATGGCGGGACGGTCCTCGGTGACTTCGAGCAAGGCCGAGGTCACCGCTTCCTCCCCGCGGAAGGTCACGACCTTGGCCGCGTTGAGGTCGACGAGCTCAGCGAGGGTGACGAACTTGGCGCGCGTGCCGCAGGTGAGGATCAGGCCGATGTTGCGGCCCGGCGGGCCATGCCGGGCGGCGACTTCCGAGAGCGCCTCCTGGTTGAGGCCGTTGCTGACCTGCAGGATGTTGAACCATTCCCCGCCGGTGCGCGACGCTTCCAGCTTATAGGCTTCGAGCAGTTTGACGAGTTGGCTCCGGAGGCCCGTGTCGCCCTCGCTGAAGTTGTCCGACAGCACCATGGCGCGGACCCAATTCCGGTTCTGCTTATCGCCGACGGGGCTCTTCCGGCCGGCCACGCGGACCGTTTCGGCGGACTCCGCCGCCAAGGAATGCCGTTGGTCCCACGTCAGGTCTTGGCGGAAGCGGAACTCGGTCTGCGAGGCGAGGTAGTTGACCGTCACGGCCAAGCCGATGGCCAGCAACGCCTGGGTCAGCCGGTTGAAGCGGCGGATCGGGCGGACGGCGCCGAAGTCATCGCGGGGCGGAGCCATCTTATTCCTGGCCCTCCACGGCCAGCACGGCCAAGCCGAGCGAGAGCATCATGCCGGTGACGTAGAGCACGAGCGGCCGGGAATCGAGGATGCCGGCGGCGAAATCCTGCAGGTGCCCGAAGGTGCGCAGGTGCGCGGCGGGTTCGCGCAGCCAACCCAGCCACGACCAGCTTTCGATCGGCAGCGACTCCATCGCGCCGCCGATGGCGGTGAGGCCGAGGAGGCAGATGAAGGTCAGCAACGCGGCGAGGGCGGCGCTGCGGGTGAGGCAACTGCAGAGGATGCCCAGCGCGACATGCAGCAGGCCGCTGACCAGCACGAAGCAGAGCCCGCCGAACAGCGTCGCGGGGTCGCTCAGGCGTTGATCGCCGACGGTCCCGAGGCGAGCGTCGACGAGCCAAGGGAAGAGCAGGAAGGCGCACCAGAACACGGCCCACGTCAGCCAAGCGGACAGGAATTTCGCCCACACGATGGCCGCCGTGCTGGCCGGGGTGGTGAGGAGGGCCGACAACGTGCCGCTGCGCCGTTCTTCGGCGAAGCTGCGCATGGTCAGCAGCGGCAGCACGCAGAGCAACGGCAGCCAGAAGAGGCGGAAGGTGGCTTCGACCGGCGTCCAGGGTTGCGGCGCGCGGCTGCATTCCAGCAAGGCGAAGAAGTGGATGCCTCCCATGAGCGCGAGGAACAGCGCGGCCGAGGCCCAGGTGTTGCCGGAGAGCAGGGCGGTCCGGAGTTCGTGCGCCAAGAGCGTGCGGAAGTGTCGCATGGTCAGGAGCGGCGGCCCTCCGCGGGGGTGCGGCGCGTGGCCGCGAGGAAGATGTCCTCGAGGCCGTAGCGCTCTTCGGCGATTTCGCGGAGCGGCAGGCCGGCGCCGAGCAACGAGGCGGCGAGGGTCTCGCGCGCCGGCGATTGCGCCGGGAGGACGACGCGGTAACGGGTCCAGCCGAGGTCGGTCGCGACGCCTTCTTCGACCGTGGCGGCCGGTTCGGCGGCGGTGCACAGCGCGGCGAGTTCCGCCTGGCTGGCTTTGGTCACGATGGTGAAGCCGGCGTGCGGGAGGAGCTCGCGCCGCAGGTCGTCGGTGCGGCCTTGGGCGACGAGACGGCCACGGTTGATGATGACGACCTTGTCGCAGACCTGTTCGACTTCGTGCAGGATATGGCTCGAGATGAGCACGGCCATCTTGCCCCGCAGCGAGCGGATCAGTTCGCGGATGCCGAGGATCTGGTGCGGGTCGAGGCCGATGGTGGGTTCATCCAGGATGACAACCTTGGGTTGGGCCAAGAGCGCGTCGGCGATGCCCACCCGTTGGCGGAAGCCTTTGGAGAGTTGGCCGATGAGCCGGCCCGCAGCGCGGCGCACCAAGTCGCAGTCTTCCATCACTTGGTTGACGCGCGCGTCCACCTTGGTGGTTTCGACGTCCTTGAGCCGGGCCCGCAGGCGCAGGTATTCCTCGACGCGCAGGTCTTCGGGGAGCGGGTTGTTCTCCGGCATGTACGCCATGTGGCGTTTCGCTTCCGCGGGGTTGAGCGCGACGGAGACGCCCCAGATGGAGGCCCGTCCCGAAGTCCCCGCCATGGTCCCCGAGAGGATGCGCATGGTGGTCGACTTGCCGGCGCCATTCGGCCCCAGGAAGCCGACGACTTCACCCGGGGCGACCGAGAAGCTGAGGTCTTCGATCGCCGTCAGCGAACCGTAGCGCTTGGTCAGGCGTTCAGCCGCCACGGCGGCCTCCGGCTGCGGCGCGACGTCGCTCATCGAGGCTTACTTACCCGCGGGGAGCGCGGGGGGTGCGCTCACCGGGGTGAGCAGCGAAGGTTCGGAACGGACGAGCCAAGCCTTGTCGGAGGCCCACACATGGTTGGGCTTCAGGCGCTTGTCCATGAGGTTGACCCACTTGGCGGCGTCAGCGCTGTCTCCCTTGGTGAGGGCGAGGTTGGCGAGGACGTACATGGCGTAGCCACGGAGGGTGTCTGGAGCCGTGTTATCTTCGGCCACGGCGACGATGCCGGCAAGGGCCTCGGCTTGGCCAAGTTCATGGCGGGTGAGCGCGGCGTAGAGGCGGGCACGGGTGGCGATGGCCTTCACGGCTTTCGCGTCGCCGACCACGGATTTGCCGGCGGCTTCGTAGGTCTTGGCGGCTTCTTCGAGCTTATTGGCCCGGCGGAGGTCGTCGGCCACTTCGAGGAGGGCGACGGCGGCGAGGGGTTCACCTGGGTGGGCGGCGGCGAAGGCCCGACGGGCGGCCTCATCTTGGCAAGCCACGTAGGCTAGGCCGAGTTCTTCCCGCTTGGATTCTTGCCAGAAATGGAAGCCGATGGCCCCGATGATGGCCAAGACGACCACGGTCGTGCCGCGGACGATCAGGGTCTTGTTCCGTTCCCAGAACAGCCACAGGCGGTCTTCCGCGTCGGCGTTCGCAAAGTCTTCGTCTACGACCACGAGATTACGGTCGTCGTCGCTGGGGGGACGCTTTTTGGAGCTGTCTTCGGCCATGGGGGTTCAACCCTTGCCAATGCCTGCCCAGTGTCAACCCCCGCCTCCCCCATTGCTCCGGGCTTGTGCCAGCCCGTTGGACGCTAACACTGGGGGTTCATGAGCGCTTCCGCCTCCGTCCTTTCGGCCTTTAAGACGGCCAAATCCCAGGGCCACCTTTCCGCGGCCTCCCTGACGAACGCCACCGCTTGGCTGGAATCCGGCGCCCTCCCCCCGGCCGCGGTGGAAGCCTTGGCCGATCTGGCCACCCAAGGGGCCTGGGCGGAACTCGAAGACCGTTTCTATAAAGGCATCGCCTTTGGCACCGGGGGCATGCGCGGCCGCACGGTCGGCCGAGTCAGCGCCGCCAACGAACTCGACGCCACGGGTTTGCCCATCCGGGCAGCGGTCGGCTCGGCTTGCCTGAACGACTTCAACGTCCTCCGCGCCGGGCTTGGCCTCTGGCGCCAGGTCTCCGCCCAGCACCCGACCCCCCGGCTCGTGGTGGCCCATGATGTCCGGCATTTCTCCCGTCACTTCGCGGAACTCCTCGCCTCGGCCTGGACCCAGCTCGGCGGTGAGGCGTACCTCTTCGCCGATGCCCGCTCCACGCCGCAATTGAGCTTCACGGTCCGGCACCTCGGGGCCCACGCGGGCGTGGTCATCACGGCCAGCCACAACCCTTCGCACGATAACGGCTTCAAGTGCTGCCTCGCCGACGGCGGGCAAGTCACGCCCCCCGACGACGTCGCGATCGTCGAACACGTCGGGCGGATCGGCTTGGCCGACGTCGAGCCTTACCTCGAGAAAAACCTCGCGGGCGTCTTGACCGTGCCCGCCGCCGCCGAAGATGCGTACCTCGCGCGCCTGGCCGCCTTGGTCGTCGACCAGGATGTGCTCTCCCGGCATGCGCCCAAGGTCGTTTACACCAACCTGCATGGCACCGGTGACGTCATGGTCGTCCCCGCGCTCCGTCGCGTCGGCCTCGACCCGTTCGTCGTGGATGAGCAACTCGAACACGACGGCCGCTTCCCGACGGTGCCTTCGCCCAACCCCGAAAGCCCTGCGGCGTTCGTCCTCGCCCTCCAACACGCCGAAGCGATCGGCGCCGACCTCGTGTTGGCGACCGACCCGGATTCCGACCGCGTCGGGGCCGCTTGCCCGCTGCCCCAGGGCGGCTACCGCCTGCTGACCGGCAATGAGGTCGCGGCCCTGCTGACGGAGTTCCGCATCTCTTCCCTGAAGGACGCCGGCATCTTGCCCGCGGCGGGAACGGAAGCGGCCGTCGTGGTCAAATCGCTGGTCACGACCCCGCTCGTCCAAGCCATCTGCGCCCGCCACGGCATTCGCTGCGTCGAGACGTTGGTCGGGTTCAAGTGGATCGCCCGGAAGCTCGAACGCTGGGCGGGCAAACTCGCCGCAGGCGCGGGCGCCGAGGCGCCGTCCCTGCCGCTCCATCGCCGCGCGCCGCTGGCGTTGCGCCACTCGGCGCTGTTCCTCCTGGGCGCCGAAGAGAGCTACGGGTACCTCGCCGATGATGCGGTCCGGGATAAGGACGCCAACGCGACGGTCGTCATGCTCTGCGAGTTCGCGGCCGTCCTGCGCGCGCGCGGGCGGACGCTGCTGGACGCCCTCGATGCCCTGCACCTCGTGCATGGCGCCCACCATGAGGACCTCCTCAACCTTTCCTTCGAAGGCGCGGAAGGCGCCGCCGCCATCCGCCGGATCGTCTCCACGTGGCGCGCCCATCCCCCCAAGGAGATCGATGGGGTCAAGGTCGTGCGCGTGACCGACTACGAGCGTGACGAAGTTCTCGATGCCGAGGGCGAGCGCGTGCCGAAGGAGGAATTCATCTTGGCCGAGTTGGCCGATGGTCGCCGTCTCGCGGTCCGTGCGTCGGGCACCGAGCCGAAGGCGAAGTTCTACTCGTTCGCTTCGGCCAAGGCGGAAGACGCGGATGACCTTCCCGCGGCGCGGGAGCGGGCCAAGCGTTCCGCGCTGGCCTTGCGCGGCTGGCTCGAAACCGATGCCCGCAAGCGTGCCCAAGCCCGATGAAAACTTTCCTGACTTGCCTCGCCCTCGCCCTCGTCGGCTGCGCCATCCCGAAGAACGACCCGTCGTTCGTGGCCGAGAAGAGCCCCGCCGCCGCCGCTTTGGCCGGTGAAGCGCCCAAGGAAGGTACGCTCGAGGAACGCCTCAAAGCCGCCAACGGGAAGAACGACCAGCGCCGCCGCGACGGAGACTGGCGCGCGGTGCAGCCGGCGGTCGGGCCGAAGCCTTAAGCGACGGCGCCGCCGGCGACGAGCGCGCGGATGGCGGCCGCCTCGGGGACGTCGTCGGAAGTGCTGGCCGCCCCGATGCCATCCTGCAGGACGAAGCGGAGCTTCCCCCCGCGGACTTTCTTGTCGCGACGCATCGCGTCCAACATCCGCTCCAGCGGCAGGCCCGTGTGCAGGCGCGTCGGCAACCGATGGGCCGCGAGCGTCTGCGCCACCGCGTCGGCTTCGGCCGCGGTGCACCGTCCCAGTTCCGCGGAGAGGCGTGCGGCCATGACGAGCCCGATGGCCACGGCTTCACCGTGCAGGTAGGTGCCGTACCCGGCGATGGCTTCGACGGCATGGCCGAAGGTATGGCCGAGGTTGAGCAACGCGCGGCCGCCGTGGGCGCTGGTTTCGCGTTCATCACCGGCCACGACGGCCGCTTTGATTTCGACGCAGCGACGGATCACGCCCGGGAGCAGCGGATGATCCCAGGCGAGCGGGGCGGTGGCTTGCAGGGCGGCGAAGAGCGCGCGGTCCGCGATGAGCCCGTGCTTGATGACTTCCGCCATGCCGGCGGCGAATTCGCGGGCGGGCAGGGTGGAGAGCAGCGCCGTATCGGCGAAGACCGCGGTCGGTTGGTGGAAATTGCCGACGAGGTTCTTGCCGGCGGCGAGGTTGATGCCCGTCTTCCCGCCGACGGAGCTGTCGACCATCGCCAGCAGCGTCGTCGGGACCTGATAGAAATCGATGCCGCGTTGATAGGACGCGGCGGCGAAACCAGCGAGGTCGCCGACCACGCCGCCGCCGACCGCGAAGAGCGCGCCATCGCGGGCCACGCGGTGTTCCGCGAGGAAGTCCCAGACCCGCGCGAGTTCGGCGGCGGACTTGGCTTTCTCGCCATCGGTGGACGTGACGTAGACCGGCAGGCGCGCCTGCAGGGCTTGCAGGAGCTCCGGTCGCGCGGCCGCGATGGCCGGCGAGGTCACGGCGACACCGCGCGCGCCGCGGGCGAGGCGTTGCTCCGCGGCGGCGAGGGCTTCGGCGAAGACGCCGGCCCCGATCCGCACCGGATAGGCGCGTGAGCCGAGTTCCACTGTGACGCTTTCAGCCGACATGCGCCCACCCTGATGGCTTCACCTTCCGGTGGCAAGCCAACCTCACTCGCCGAGACCGACCACCGAGCGGGCATAGGCCCGTTTGTCGAAGGCCTGCAGGTCTTCGGGCTTTTCGCCGACGCCGATGAAGCGGACCGGCACGCCCAGTTCCCGGACGATCGCGACCAAGGCGCCGCCGCGCGCGGAGCCATCCAACTTCGTGACCACCAAGCCCGTGAGGCCGACGGCTTCATGGAAGACCTTGGCTTGTTCGAGTGAGTTGGCCCCGAGCGAGCCATCGATCACCAGCCACTTCTCGTGCGGCGCGTCGGGCAAGGCCTTGGCGACCACCCGCACGACCTTGCGGAGCTCCTCGAGCAGGTGGGCCTTCGTGTGGAGCCGTCCGGCCGTATCGAGGATCGCGAAGTCCACGCCGCGCGCGGTGGCCGCCTTGACGGCGTCGAACGCCACGGCCGCGGGATCCGCTCCGGCGGCGCCGCCGACGACTTCCGTGTCGAGGCGCGCCGCCCAGGTCGCCAATTGTTCGCCGGCGGCGGCGCGGAAAGTATCGCAGGCGCCGAGCAGGCCGCGCCGACCTTGTTGCTTCCAGAGCGAAACCAGCTTCGCCGCGGTCGTCGTCTTGCCGGCGCCATTGACGCCGAGCAGCATCACCACCAGCGGCTTCCGGTCGGTGGGCATCGTCCAGGGACCGCTGGAGCCGAGCGCCTTTTCGAGGACGGCGGCCGCGGCTTCCGCGGGGCCCGCCTTGCGGAGCCCGGCGTCGGATTTCCACGCCGCCTTGGCCGCGGCGACGGCTTCGTCGGCGGTCGCGGGACCGAAGTCGCCCAAGATCAAGCGTTCGCGGAGTTCCTCGGCGGCTTGGTCGTCCATCGGCCGCGCGAGCAGGTTCGCGACCGCTTCCGCGGTGCGGCTCAAGCCGGCTTTGAGCCTCTCGAAGAAACCACCCGCCATCGCCTTAGGCCCCTTCGGCCTTGCGTGGGTCGCGCCCCAGCGTCGCCGCGTAGCGGTCGAGGATGCCGTTGACGAAGCGCTTGGATTCCTCGGTGGAGAAGACCTTGGCGATGTCGATCGCCTCGTTCATCGTCACGACGGGAGGGATGTCGGTGCGCCGCATCAGTTCGAAGATGGCGAGGCGCATGGTCGCGAGGTCGACCTTGGCGACGCGTTCAAAGGCCCAGTTCTGGGCGAAGCGCACGATGACCTCGTCGATGAGGGCTTGGTCGCGGATGACGCCGTGGATCAGTTCTTCGGCGAAGGCGTAGTATTCGCGGGGCTGCGGCTGCTCGCCGAAGAAATCGTACAGGGCCGTGACGATGTCGCCTTGGCGCTGGACCTCCCAGGAATACAGGAACTGCATGGCGGCGACCCGGCTATCGCGGCGGCGGTTGCGCTTCGCCGGGGCTTCACCAGGGATGGGCTCGACTGGGGTGACGGGGTCTTCGGGGGCGACCACCGCGATTTCAATGCCAGCCGGCAGGTTGATGCGGCGGAGCGCATCGATCGTCTGCGGCTTCGACTCGATGATTTCGAGGAGGCGGTGATGGCAACGCAGCTCGTCGTAGGAGCTGGAGGAGCGCAGCGCTTCCACCGTCGAGGGCAAGGGTAGCGGACCGAGCGCGCGGACACCGGTGGCCGTGACGCTGTTCGCCACATCCGCCGCGGCTTGGTCGGCCAGGCGGAAGTCGGGCCCCTTGATCCGGATCCGGATTCGGGAGCGGGCCGGAGAATGCGAGTCGGTTTCCATCAGTTCTGGGCAAAGGGTTCGTTGCCGCCGTTCTTGGCGCGTTCTTCCGCTTCGACTTGGTCGAGGCGTTCGCCGAGTTGGAGGCGATGCTGGGCCATGATCAAGGCGGCTTGCGCGAATTCCGTCCCGCGGTCGAGGGAGCCGGTGCAGCGCTCTTCGGCTTGCTGGCGGGTGTTCGTCACGACGATGCCGTTGATGACGGGGACTTCCGAGCGGAGGGCGACGTCCTGCATCGCCTTGGCGGTCGAGTGCGCGATGATCTCGTGATGCGGCGTATCGCCGGCGACGACCACGCCGAGGCCGATGATGCAGTCGTAGTCCCCCGACAGCGCGAGCATGTTGGTGACGTACGGGATCTCGCCCGAACCGGGCACCTTGACGAGGCGGAGGTTGGCTTCCTTCACGCCGCCGGCCTTGAGCCCCTTGGTCGCCTGCTTGATGAGCGCATCCACGAGGACCTGGTTATACGAGGCCGCCACGATGGCGATGAGCAGGTCGGCACCGTCGACCTTTTCGTAGTTGGGCTTATCTTGGCTCATGGCGGTGGAAGAACGGAAGGCTGATGCAAGGGTTTCCGCCCATGCGTTCAAGAGGAAACGCCCGAACCGTTCAGAACGGCACCTGTTCCACGATTTCCAGCCCGTAACCGCCCAATCCGACGACTTTCCGGCTGTTATTCGTGATGAGACGAATCTGGCGGAGGCCGATATGGGAAAGGATTTGGGCGCCGATGCCGTAGTCGCGGGAGTCCATGGCGCCGAGTCGGATGCCTTCGCCATCGGCTTTCACGCCGCCGCCGGGTTGGGCCACGTGGACGATCACGCCCGTACCGGCCTTGGCGACCGCCGCGAAACTGGCGGCGAGCGAGTCCCCGGCGCCGAAGGCTTGCCCGCGGAAAAGGTCGCCCAGCAGGTTCTCGCGTTGGACGCGGACGAAGGTCGGCGTGCTGGTCGGCTCCCCGAGCACGAAGGCCAGGTGTTGGCGGCCGTCGGGTAGGGAGCGATAGACGCGGAGTTGGAATTCGCCCCACGCGGAGCGGAAGGGGCTTTCGGCGACGAGTTCGACCAGGCGTTCGCGGCGGTGGCGGAATTCGATGAGCTGCGCGATCGACACCATGCGGAGCCCGAAGCGCTTCTTCAGTTCGATCAATTCCGGCAGGCGCGCCATCGAGCCATCCTCATTGAGGATTTCGCAGATCACCCCGCTGGGATGCAGGCCCGCGAGCGACGCCAGGTCGACGGCGGCTTCGGTGTGGCCCGCCCGCTGGAGCACGCCACCGGGGCGCGCCATGAGCGGGAAGATGTGGCCGGGCTGGACGAGTTGTTCCGGCTTCGAGTCGGGGTCGGCCAGGATGGCGATGGTCTTGGCGCGGTCATAGGCGCTGATGCCCGTCGAGATGCCTTCGGCGGCGTCGACCGAGACGGCGAAGGCCGTGCGTTGGGATTCGCGGTTCTCGGGGACCATCTGGGAGATGCCGAGGCGGCGGAGCTGATGCTCGACCGTCGGCACGCAGATGAGTCCGCGCGCATGGCGAATCATCATGTTCACCGCCTCCGGGGTGACCTTCGCGGCCGCCATCACGAAGTCCCCTTCGTTCTCGCGGTTCTCGTCATCGGTCACGATGACGAGTTTCCCCTCGGCGATATCGGCGAGGGCGGCCTCGATGCTGTCAAAGGGCTCGTCCATGAAACGGTGGGTGTTTGAACGTGACGAGTCCGCCCGCTGGTGCAAGCGGGGAGATGGATTGGCCCTCCGTGGCGCCTATTTCTTGGGTTTTTCGAGGGGCCGAGGCAGCGCACCCCTTTTCTCCGCCCAGGTCGGCTTGGGCTCGGGCTTGGCGGTCCAGAGGCGGACGTTGCGGACGGTCGCAAAGGTGCCGTCGATATGGAACCCGGGGTTCGCGCGGATTTCCTTCGCGTAGGCGGGCTCGCTGCCCCAGCCGCTGATCTTGCCGTCCACGGTCAGCACGACCGTATCGCCGACCATTTCGAAGACGACCGTGTGCCAGGTGCCCGCGTCGATCGCCGTCGGTTGGGTGAACAGCGTGAACGCTTTCTCGGGTCCGCTGCCATCATAGTCGTCGCGGCGGAGGCTGACGTGCGTCGGCGCGATGATCACCCGCGCTAACTGTTCCTTGGCGTTGTTGATGGTGAAGGCCAAGCTCGCCGCGCCATCCAAGCGGACGTCGAAAGCCAGCACGAAGGACTCGAGTTTGACCGGAAGACGCAGAACCGCGTTATTCTTGTCGGCGGGGAGTTCCGCCCCGCTGGTGCCGAGGCTGGTCCGTTCCCAGCGGCCCTTCGTGATTTTCCAAGCCAAGGCGGGTGACCCTTTCGTCATCTCGTCGGCCCCGACGAGCTTGTCGGTTTGCGCCAAGAGGGTCGCAGGGGCTTCCGTCAATACCTTGGGCGCATCGGCCGCCCCTAACGAAGCGAGGCTCAGTAGGAGGGCGCTGAGGGTGGGTCTCATGGAGCGGATTAATAAGGCGATCCACCCACCGCTCGCAAGGTCACTTGTATTCCAACTGCGCGGAGAAGACGCCGTCGGTGTCGGCGACGAAACGGACCCAGTAGGCGTTGAGGGTGCGTTCAAAGGCGTGCACCACCTGGCCGCCGGCCGGCACCTCGAGGACGCGGTAGGGGACGGTCTTGCCGTCACCCGTCACGTCGAGCAGCACCGCGATGCGCGCCGCCTTGGAGCCATGGTTGCGGAGGGTGAGGGTCTTCTCGTCGTATGCCGTCATCAGGTAAGGGTCGGAGGCGACCCCGGCGGTGACGGTGCTGTCGAGCCAAGGGCCACCGAAGCCGCGCGGCTTGCCGAGCTTCCAGAGGTCGTCGGCGGCGCCCACCCAGACGGCGGCTTGGCCGTCATCCGAGCGGATGATGTGGGCGTCGTTCTTCGCGCCTTCCTGCAGGCCCGAGAGCACCAGCAGTCCGCGGTACGAGCAGTAGTCATGGACCGCCAAGCCGCTGGTGGCGACGGGGCGCAGCCGGATCGCGCCGAGCGCGTTGAGGGCGGGCAGTTCGTAGAACGTGCCGTGGGCCTGTAGGAGGTCGCGCTCGGTTCAGACTTCCCGTGCCTTGCGGAGGGCGTTGCGGGCGAGCAGGCGGTCTTGGGCGGCGTTG
>JACCDS010156817.1_pt1 | contig 15292 bp, 12 predicted proteins | sample 7446441 | NCBI WGS metagenome assembly JACCDS01 (sample SAMN15323445, study PRJNA562643) | freshwater metagenome | isolation source: river surface water | place: USA:Blue River Watershed | collected 2017-08-17 | reverse complement strand
TGTCCGTGTAGGCAAATGTGTAGGCTTCGTTGAGACGCACCAGCTGTGGCACAAATTCAGAAGCATCGGGCTGGATAATCGATTTCTGCGGCAGTGGTGATTCGCTGTCGATTGCTGCCATGAAATTGATTTCTAGGGCGGGCCATAAAGGTGCCAGCAATGAGGTCGATGCGGGTGAGCGAAGTCCGGTGTTACCACCCGGTTTCGAATCGCGCTGGGCAACACCCAGTAAGTGCAGTTGACGTTCGGCACGGGTAATGCCGACATAGAGGACGCGCTGAGCCTCATTTAGGCTTCGGGTCTTCTCCAGGTTGCGCAGGAGGTCATAGGCCGTTGGAATGCCATTGGTGTGGCTTGCCAACGGTGCTATTGGTGCCACGACCAGATGTTCATGGTCATCATCAAGTAGGACGGTATCCCAGAGTAGCAATGCTTTATCGTCAGTCGGCAATCGTTTATGCATGCCGGGAATGATCACGGTGTCGAATTGCAGCCCTTTAGATTTGTGAATCGTCATCAGCTGGATGCGGGCGCTATCGGTAGATGCATCTGCCGCTGCGAATAAACGGTTTAGACCGTCATCGAGGCGGTTAAGGTCAAGTGAACCCTGGGCTTCGAGTGTGTCAAGCAGTTTGAAATAGGCTTGCACATCCGCAATATCCGAGGGGGCCTCTAATGTGAGGTGCCCACCTAGTGCCCGCCAGACATGCTCGATCCATCGGCGTGGCCGAAACAGACTGCGCTTGTCGTAAGCGCGCGAGATCACTTGCCGTAAGTGGCATAAGCGGCTTCGCCCATCGGGTGTCAGTGACGTGATCCGAGTGTCTTCCTGCATCAGTGCCCATAGCGTTTGATCGTGGTCATCCGCTGCGAGATGGTGCAAGTCTTCCAGGCGCAGACCACACCAGGGTGCACGTAAAATGGCCAGCCAATGAATGCGATCGGCCTGATGGTGCAGTGCACGAGTCAGTGATACCAGGTCTTGAATGGGTTGCCGATCTACCAGAGGGTCAATCTCGACGGCCTGGAACGGTATCCGGGGTGTCTGGGTATTGAGTAGTGAGACTAACGCGTTGAGATGGGATCTGGCGCGGACCAGTATCGCGATCGTAGCGTCCGGCTTTTCGATCCGGGTTTGCCGGATCAATTGCAGCATCACCTGTGCTTCGCGTTGATCAGCCGGTGTCTGTACCTCGATGCTGTTATCGTCGTCATCCGCTTGTGCGCTGCCGGTGATGATCGGGTGGATGTGGACGCTGATCTCCTCGCGCGTTTCCCTGTGTGCAACAGCGGGACTGAATCGGACAGCCCCACGCATAGCGTCATCCTTGTCGGCAAAGACATGCTCGAATGTCTGGTTGACCCAGCTCACGATAGCGCTCGTCGAGCGATAGTTGCGATACAGGCGGAGCGGGGTCGGGCGAATGTGGCCAATGCCGTCTTGACGAACCCGAATAAACAGTCCTACATCCGCTTTCCGGAAGCGGTAAATAGACTGCATCGGATCACCCACCAAAAAAAGTGTTTGCCCCTCCTCGTCCGACCAGCCGGCAGTCAGTTTTTCCAGCAGCGATACCTGCGTCGGGCTAGTGTCCTGGAATTCGTCAACTAGTAGATGCCTTATCTGGTAATCCAGCTGTTGGGCCAAATCGGTCGGTGCTTCGTGGTCTCCCAGTGCCGCCAGGGCGCGTTGGGCAATTTCTGTATGGTCGACCGTTTTTTCACGAATAAAGAGCAACCACAGATTGGCGATGGCTAGCTGAAGCATGCGAGCCATGTCGCAGACGATGCCAGACTCATCCTCGCTCAGTCTTGGGTCAGGGAGCTCACGAATTCGTTGCAGTACAGCGTCGAGACGGTGTTGCGCGAGCTCGATCAGCGCAGCTTTCAGCGTGTCTTTTTGCGCTTTGTTCGCGGGGCCTGCAAGATTAATGGGGCTGCGATAATCCTTGCGCAGGCTCCCGCTGCCGGTCAGGAATAGGGCGGCAATAGCGCGCCATCGCGGCAACCCCGTGGCGTCCGTCGGTGGCGGGCAATCCCAGTCCTGTAGCAGATGAATCGGTGCGTCAGGGCTGTTTGATGCGGCGTGCCGTGCTGCCGCCATGACCTCGCAGCTGAAAATCGGTTCCAGACTGTTGGCAATGCTGCTCAGCTCGCTGCTGATCAGACCGGCGAGAACATTGCTGACCGCCTGCTGTAACGTTTCGTGATGCTTCGTACCGAATGTGTAGCCTTGCCACTGATCTCGACGTCCCAGCATCGCGACAAGCATTTTCTGGAGCCGATGCGTATCGTTATCAAAGTAGGCTAGAACGCGTGCGATGGTGTCACCATCTTCATTCCCTTCGGGTGCATTGAGCAGGGCCAACGTTTCGCGTACCGCCTGTTCATAGAGTGGTTGGCATTCGGTGCTCAATGCAGGCTGGCTGCCGAAACGCGACAGCAAGGGCATTTGCCGTGCCAGGTGCATGCTGATGGCGTCCAGCGTCATGATCCGTAGACGTCCGGGATTCGTTAGTAGCTGCCAACCCTGGCGGTCGTTGTGATCCAGAACCGCTCGGGCAAGGGCGTAGGTGGTGCGACTATGTTCGGGTGCGTTTGAGTCGAGGAAGTTACTTGCCTTGCGCAGATTGCTCATGACCCGGTCACGCATTTCCGCGGCAGCTTTCCTGGTGAAGGTCAGTGCTACCACCTCTTCTGGCTCCGAGACGCGCGCCAGCAGCGCAAGAAAACGCTGGGTCAGCAATTCGGTTTTGCCGGCTCCGGCGGGAGCGTCGACAATAAACGAGGAATACGGATCCAGTGCCCGGCTACGTGCCGCCTGATCCGCTTCAATGAGGGCTTCGGCGGACATCTCCTGGGATTCCTTATGCATCGAAACCTTCCTGACGGATGTTGTGAGCTTCGAGCTGTGAGGCGCGTTCAGAGAGGCGCAGCAAGGGGCGAACATCGCAACAAAGGAGATCTTTGTCATTTGCAAAGCGGACGCCGGCATCGCCTCGGCAGACCTCGGCAGCAATATCATGCACTGCTTGGCGCCAGTGGTTCAGTACACTTTTCCAGTCCGGGAAGCGTGTACTGTCAAAGGTTTTTCGTGCCTTGTCACTACGGAGGTCGTCGATGCCTGCTGGGCTGTCAATCGCTTCTCCAATGCCTTTGAAACCGAGTTTCGCCAGATGGACTTGGGCAAAAGCAACACCGGCGATATCGCCGTCAGAAGGCTGGGCAATAGCTGCATAAATCGGCAGTTGTGGTTCGGTCAGGCGATCACTTGCCCAGTTACGGGTATCAATATGCCCCCCTGTTTTGTAGTCCACGATCAGGATCCTGCCGTCCGTCAGCTGATCGATGCGGTCTATGAACATACGTACTTCGATGCCGCCAATGACCTCGTTGAACTCATGCTCGGTGTGAAGCACGCTAAATGATTCTTTGCGCTCTGCTTCCATACGCAACCAGGAATCCAGTAGCCGGCACAGACGTTCGCGTTCCAGTCTCAGTTGGCGTGGTTTGAGGGGTTCATTCCGTTTGTCATTGTGGTGCTTCTCCAGGGCGTGTGCGACGGCCCGTTCGATGGCCTCTGGTAAGCCGGATCGCGTCAGTGTTCGCAGTGTTGTCAGATCACGGGTTTCGATCCAGAAGGTTTCCAATGCATTATGGACAAGGGTGCCGCGCTTGCGGGCATCAAGTCCTTCAACCGGTGTTTGCAGTGGTGAGGCGCCCAGCCTGAATTGAAAGTAGCCCCAGGCGGGGCAGATGGCCTGGGCGCGTAACAACCACGTGCCACCGCGTACGCGGCTGCCGGCGTCAACGGCAGGTGCGGTCGCGTCGTCGATCCGGGTCAGTGCATCCGGACGTCTCTGTAGACAATCGGTGATCCAGGGAACCGGTGAGATATCTGGGAGCGGGGAGAGCGGAATGTCCGTAATGAGTGCACTTGGGTGGATTTCCGTGTCCCCGTCACGGGTTGGGGCGCTCAAGGTGATATTGCTGGACGAAAGCATCAGCCGATGCTGGATCTTCCTGGCAAAATCGAGTTGAATCAGAGCGCTGGCGTTTGGCGTATTTGTAGCGCGCTGCGCAGGGATCGATAGCAGAGGGTTGGGGCGGGCAGGGGGCGGCCACTGACTTTCGGTTAAGCCCGCGACCCATAGCGCATCAAATTCTAGCCCTGTTGATTCGAGCATGCCAAGAATCTGGATGGGAGGGCTGCCTTGTGTCTTTGGCTGAAATAGTTTGTCCTGACACAGCTGACGCAGCAACCCGAGGGCATCGTTCAAAGTGCATCGGCCCGTGACCAGGTCGAGTTTGCCTAGTTCGGCGATGGCTGCAACAAAAGCCTGTCTTGTTTGAAACTCGATACTGTTCAGTTTGCCTTCGTGTAGCCAGCCACAGGTGGCGAGTGTTGACTCAATGAGCCGGCGCCATTCGCTGGGAAGCTTATCCCCCCGCATCCGCTTGGGCGCTTGCATCAGTGCCGCGAAGTGTTGTCTCAAGCCAGGTGCGTTGAGCTGATGTTCGGTTAGAAACCATTCGCTGAAATCGACGAATCGCTGCAAAGGTGCCTTGATGGCAATGCTGGCCCTAAAAGCAGCGTCAAGCCGTGCGTGAGCGTCCGCTTCTTGTTGGTGTTTTGACCAGTAGGCGCTATGTAATAGGTGGGCTATCAGCGGTTGTTCAATATCATGGTGGGACGAGACAACTTGTAGCAAAATCAGTGCGGTTTGTACTAGCGCAGCAGATGCCAGGGGTTGTCCGAGACTGATATTGAATAGGTGAGATTTGTGCGTCTCTAAACCAGCGATGTACCCGGGGGATAGACGATCTTCCAGCGCGTCCTGTAAAGGGTACTGATACATGGCGAGATCAGGGACTACGATACCGAGTCGAATGTCCTTGTTTGCTGACAGATGTCGTTGCGCCCATACGGCAATAGCGTTGCACTCCGTGTCCAGGTCGGCTGGTGCGACGCGATGGATCTGAGCTGGCGTGTTGGGTGGCGACAGCTGGCACAAGGGAATGCCCATCCGCGATAACTGCGTCTGCAGACGTTGCTCCAGAACAGTGTAGTGATCAAATCCGCTAAAGGCAATTTGTGGTTTGAGCAGCGAGCGTGGCATGTCAGGTAAATGATCGATCAGGCAGGCTTGCATTCGTGTGCTATCGATTATCCGGTGCTTCTGACAGTGGTGCCGGAATGCATGCTGCCAGCGGACGAACTGGCGTTGTTCTTCGCTGCTGTTGGTAGAGGCATTGACAGGAATGCCCCACTGGATGGCCAATCGGTGTGCCTGGCTGGCCGAGGCTGCTAGTGATTTTAAGTCGAATAGGGGTTCCAGCCCCGTATCTAACTCGCCCCGGATAATCTGCTCCCAGACGATTTGCTCCTGGAATGCATTCAGGACACGCACACCATCCAAGGCAGGGGGGGCAAGGCCACGAAGATCCAGCGCGGCATACAAATGGTTGAACCATAGATCCGGCGTCGTAGCCTGCAGCGACTGCCATCCACTGCCAAGTGAAACCGCATGGTCGTGTGTACGTGAAAGCGTCTGGGCAAGCCGTTGCGTTGCGCAGAGGATGAGGCTGTCCGCCACCAGGGCATGGAGCGTTTGCTCGGGGAGCGGGGTAGGATCTGGTGTTGTCATATCTTCGTCTTATACGGTTAACATACTAGCCGAAGCAGATGAAACCTGCAGTGACTGACTTTCAGGAATAAATTATGTCTATTGCCGACTTAACCTACCAGCGTAAAACCACAAAAGCATTCGATCCGACGTTCCAGCTCACGGATGCGCAGCTTGCCGATATCTGCGCCTTGCTTCAGATGAGCCCATCATCGACCAATGCCCAGCCTTGGCATTTCTTCGTGGCGACATCGGACGCCGGCAAGCGCAGTGTGGCAGCGGGTGCCTCTGGTGACTTCGGCTATAACGAGCCGAAAATCATGAATGCAGCGGCCGTAGTGGTGATGTGCGCACGTGATCATATGGATGACACCTATCTGCGGTCTGTTCTGGCCCAGGAAGTGTCCGATGGCCGTTTGCCCACCGAGGAGGCGCAGGCAAATCAGCACAAGGTGCGCTCAGGCTACGTCCAGAAGCATGCGCAACAAGCGGAAGGGGTGTTGCAGTGGGCTTCAAAACAGGTCTATATCGCGCTCGGCTTTGTGCTCTTGGGGGCTGCACAAATGGGAATTGACGCCTGTCCGATAGAAGGTTTCGATGCGGCCGCTGTTGATCAGGCGCTCGGTCTTAAAGCCAAGGGCTTGAGAAGTCAGGTGCTGGTGGCACTGGGGCGTAGCTCCAGCCAGGATTTCAATGCGGCACTCCCTAAATCTAGGTTAGCCCAGTCTGAAGTGATTACCGTGCTGTGAGCCTCTGATGCAACCCTTACTGTCTGCGATGCGGGGTGATATCGGCATTATCACGATGAATAATGACGCCCGGCGCAATGTGTTGTGTGAGGCGCTGGTCGAGCAACTGGTCGGGTTGCTGGCGGGTTTTCGTGAAAACAGAGTGCGTGTGGTCATTTTGAGGGCGAATCCCGGTGTGCATGTCTGGTCGGCAGGGCATGATGTTGATGAGTTGCCGCCGCCGGGGCAGGATCCGTTGCACTGGGCCGAGATTCTGCCAAGACTGACGCGGGCGATTCACAACTTCCCCTCGCCGGTGATCGCCATGATCGAAGGGTCGGTATGGGGTGGAGCGTGTGAGTTGGCCATGGCCTGCGATTTGGTGGTTGCCGCTGCTGGCACCACGTTTGCGCTGACGCCGGCACGTCTGGGCGTTCCTTACAACATCAATGGGTTATCGACCTTTACTCGTTCGATGACGCCGCAATTGCTCAAGGAACTGTTGTTTACGGCGGCCCCTATGCCCGCTGAACGCCTGGCCAGTGCAGGTGCTATTAATGCCGTGGTGCCAGTCGAAACCCTAGAAGCCATTACGTTGGATCTTGCCGGAAAAATCATCCAGAACGCACCGCTAACGATTCGGGCGACGAAGGAAATGATGAATGTGCTTTTAGGCGCTCGAGATTTGTCTGCCTCAGAGTTCGAACGGTTGGAAGAGTTGCGTAAGGACGTCTATAGCAGTTCGGATTATGCCGAAGGGCTGGATGCGATTCGTCACAAACGCGCCCCCCGCTTTCAGGGAAGTTGATGCGGCGCTTCTGGCTCTGCCGGGTGGTCATCTTTTGGGCGGTGCCAGTAGAGCCAGCCCCAGACGAACAACACGAGCAATAGAGCAATGCCGACCTCAAAAAACACAAATGCCGGCATGGCTATGCCTGGCACTTTGGTTTGAAAGTGGCTGCTAATCGGTATAGCAAAACGGCCAGAAAAATTTCAAATACAAAGTTGAACCCGGTGGCTAAATCCATGCCCGCGGCCTCTTTTTCGTTACCGAGTTGGTAAGTCCATGGCGTTAGCGCCAGAACGATCAGGCAGACCAGAAGATTGATCTGTGGTCTTAATTCGAGGCGCTTTGTCTTTGGCAGGGTAAAGCAGCCAATCAGCAACGCCATGGCGGCAGTGGCACCATTCTCTAACGTCAGGCTGCGAAAGGCCGGCGATACAAACACACCATAGAACACGGCAACGACACCAAGTGCTACCAGAAAGGTAGCCACGCCTTGTGCAAGTCGGCGAGCGAGTTTCGGATCTTTGCCGTGGCGTTTTGGTGTGGTGCGCTTGGGCTGCGAACGACCTTTTTCCAGCGTGCCTGACGGTAAACGGAAACGCCCGGAGATCCCCGCCGTTGTGTCACTCGGCGGGAGTTCTGCAGACATGCTTAACCTTGCAGAACGACTTTGAGTGCCTTGCTGCGGGACTCCAAATGCTTGACACCAGCATCCGACAAAACGAGCGACTTGGCGCGGCCATCTGTCGGCGAACGCTTCACCTCAATCATGCCGCGCTCTTGCAGCTCGGTCACCTTGCGATGCACGGTTGGTCCGGTACCGAATTGCAGGCTCTGAACCAGATCCGTGATCTTGACGGTTTTTCCGTTCGAACTGGCTTCATGCATATATGCCATAACTTCTTCACAACCGCTGAAACCGGTGTCTTCGTTATTTGATATGCGCATGAAGTTCAGTAGGCGAACGTAAGGATTTTTTGATTTCATAATTTGATATCCGTGTGGGGGTGAAAGTATTTGAAAGAATTTTCTGGAAATCTATCGGTTTCCTGAACGATAGTCTAGGCGTTTCCAAAAGATTTGCAAAACAATTTAGTTTACGGCGCTACGGTTAATGACAGCGCTGGATTAGGTTGACCATGCTGCGATCGGCAATCTCGTCTGTACGGTTGGTGTAAAAACGTACTGAAGAGCCTTCCCGGCTGGTGCTGACATCGACAACCATCATCGGTACCTTATCGCTATCGGCCATCAGTTTCTGGCTGGTTTGTAGCGAAAACCCGGTATCCGTCGGCGCCATGGTGAGTGCAACATGACCCGATTTGGCCCAGTTGTCAGCGATACAGTTGGCCATTGCCTGAGGGCTGACCGTCGTAAAGGTGGTGAAGCGGGGCACATTGCTACGTAGGTGGCCTGCAGACATATCGATTGATGCGCAGCCACTCAAGGCGAGTATGGCGGTTGCCAGAGCAATTTTTTTCATCATGTCATGCTACCCAGCCAGCGCCTTGAGAGCAAGCTTCATGTCATCAGGCTTGGCGCTTATGTTTTGGCTGGCCGCGGGTTTTTGTAGCGGTTGTAGCCCCAGAGATACTGGGTGGGCATCCGCCGGATCATGTCTTCCAAGGCGGCGTTCATCTCAACTGCAGCGATTGCCGGGTCTTCGGAAAGCGGTGCGGCCATCGGTACAACATGAAAATGGTAGCCACGGGCATGATCCAGTCGCTCGAGCCCAACCGTAAAGATCGGTGTTTGTCGAATAGCCTGCATACGCTGCACGAGGGTAATGGTATAGGCGGGCTGGCCGAAGAATGGTGCGTAGACACCATCGCCTTCCGCAGGCACCTGATCCGGAAGAAAGCCGATGGTTTGACCACGCATCAAAGTTCGTAACAGACCTTTGACGCCCTTCTGGTTGGCGGGAACCAGGGTGAGCTGGGGAGAAAGACGGATGCTATTGATCAATGTGCTCAACCATTGCATGCGCGGCTCTTTGAAGATCACCGTGGCTGGGTGCCGCTGGCTGTAAAACGGGCCCAGCATTTCGAAGCAGCCAATGTGCGGAGAAATCAGAATCAGACCTTTACCCTCGGCGAGGGTCCGGTCAATCAGCGGCCATTCCTCGCACGAGATCAGGCTAGATAGCCGATGGGCATTCCGTGGGGACCATAAGTAGGGCAGCTCGAGAAACATGCAGATCAGTTGCTGCATGGATTGTCGCTGGAGCGACTTGGGGGCGTCCGGATAGGCAAAGGCGATGTTACGAGCGGCACGGCGTTTATACGTGCCCGGCACCAACCATCCGATCCAGCCTAACATGACGCCCAGTCGTTGTAGCAGGGATAGTGGCAGCAAACCAAGCACACGAAACACGAGAGTAGCCAGGAAAGTTGCGGCAGCGCTTGCGAGCTGATTTGGAGAAGGAATTGCCATCAAACTTACAATAAAAAAACTAAACACCATCCAGAACAACCGGACAGATTGGTGAGTGTTGTCCGGCTACTTATAGGATGGGCGTTATCGGGGCCAATCTCTGCAAGTGTTGCGTTTGATAATTCTACAGGTTAATCATTGATACGTAGGCGTTTTTCAAAAATCGGGCGCATCTTACGAATAAGGGGCGTTGATCATTTGCATTTGTTATGTCTATCGGTGTTATAGCCATAAACAATTGGCTGGCCATGGTTTATAGGGATATTGTATGAGAACACTACTAGATAAGGAGTCCCGTATGTCATCCCACGGAAAATGCCCGGTCATGCATGGCGCTATTACCGAAAATGGTCAGGCTAACAGCAATACGGCCTGGTGGCCCAAGTCGCTGAATCTTGACATCCTGCACCAGCACGACATCAAGACCAATCCGATGGGGGCGTCCTTCTGCTACCGGGAAGAACTTAAGAAACTCGATGTTAACGCACTGAAGAACGATCTCAAGGCGTTAATGACCAAAAGCCAGAGCTGGTGGCCGGCCGACTGGGGGCACTATGGTGGTCTGATGATCCGCATGGCCTGGCACTCGGCGGGTACGTATCGTATTGCCGATGGCCGTGGTGGTGCCGGTACCGGTAATCAGCGCTTTGCGCCACTCAACTCCTGGCCGGATAATGCCAACCTCGATAAGGCGCGCCGCCTGCTCTGGCCGATTAAAAAAAAGTATGGCAACAAAATCAGCTGGGCGGATCTGATGATCCTGGCGGGCAACATGGCCTACGAATCGATGGGTCTAAAGACCTTTGGTTTTGCCTTCGGGCGGGAAGATATCTGGCATCCCGAAAAAGATATTTACTGGGGATCCGAGCGCGAATGGCTGCAGAAGAGCGGTGGAGCGGGCAGCCGCTATGCTGGCGAGCGCGATCTGGAAAACCCGCTGGCCGCCGTGATGATGGGCCTCATCTATGTGAATCCCGAAGGGGTCGATGGTCAGCCTGATCCGCTGAAGACAGCCCATGATGTGCGCATCACTTTTGCCCGCATGGCGATGAATGATGAAGAGACCGTGGCGCTGACCGCGGGCGGTCATACGGTAGGCAAGTCGCATGGTAATGGCAACGCCGCCAATCTGGGGCCGGCACCCGAAGGTGCCCCACTCGACGAGCAAGGTCTGGGTTGGATGAATCACACCACACGCGGTATTGGCCGCGACACCGTCACCAGCGGTATCGAAGGTGCCTGGACTAGTAAGCCTACGCAGTGGGACAACGGCTACTTTGACATGCTGCTGAACCACGAGTGGGAGCTACGCAAGAGCCCGGCCGGAGCCTGGCAGTGGGCGCCTATCGATATCAAGCCGGAAGACATGCCGGTCGATGTGGAAGATCCGACAATCCGCTGCATGCCCATGATGACCGATGCCGACATGGCCATGAAAATGGACCCGGAATATCGCAAGATTGCCGAACGCTTCCATAAAGATCCTGCCTACTTCAGCGACGTGTTTGCGCGTGCCTGGTTCAAGCTCACTCACCGTGACATGGGGCCAAAGGCACGTTACGTCGGCCCGGATGTGCCCAAGGAAGACCTGATCTGGCAAGATCCGGTGCCCGCTGGCCGCAAGGACTACGATGTGGCTGCCGTTAAAGGCAAGATTATTGCCAGCGGTCTTTCGGTAGCGGAAATGGTCAGTACCGCTTGGGATAGCGCCCGTACTTTCCGTGGTTCGGATAAACGTGGTGGTGCCAACGGTGCACGTATCCGTCTTGCGCCGCAGAAAGACTGGATAGGTAATGAACCCGCGCGTTTGGCCAGGGTGCTTGCCGTCTACGAGAAAATTGCCACCGAAACCGGGGCCAGCGTGGCCGATGTTATTGTGCTCGGCGGTAACGTCGGCATTGAACAGGCCGTTAAAGCTGGTGGCTTCAACGTCACCGTACCTTTTGCACCGGGTCGGGGTGATGCCACCCAGGAACAAACGGACATCGGATCGTTCGAGGTGCTCGAACCCGTAGCCGATGCATTCCGCAACTGGCAAAAAGAACACTATGTGGTAACGCCCGAGGAGCTCATGCTGGATCGTGCGCAACTCATGCGTTTGACTGCGCAGGAGATGACAGTGCTGCTCGGCGGTATGCGGGTGCTCGGTCTCAATTACGGGGGCAGCAAAGAGGGTGTCTTTACCGACCGTGAAGGCGTGTTCAGCAATGACTTCTTCGTCAATTTGACGGATATGGGATACCGCTGGATACCGACCGGCCGTAACAGCTATGACATCGTTGATCGGGCCACGGGTCAGAAAAAGTGGACGGCCAGCCGGGTCGATCTGGTGTTTGGCTCAAACTCAGTGCTTCGGGCGATTGCCGAGGTTTATGCGCAAGACGACAATCAGCAGAAATTGATTGATGACTTTGTGGCAGCCTGGGTCAAAGTGATGAACGCAGACCGGTTTGATATCCTCTGAATCATCGGGTAGCCTCATCCCGTAAGAGCGGCTTCGGCCGCTCTTTTTTTGTCATAGAATGAAGCAAAGCCGGATTACTGTGAGGTCATGCATGAACGCATTGAGATCATTGACTAGGTTCTTGCCCTGGTTGATTTGTGTGTTGGTCGCACTGTTTTATCTGCTCGAATTCAAGCTGGTTCTGCCGGCGCTGGATGTTTCGTCGTTCCAGGCCCTTGGGCTTTCTCTGTATGAAGCGGCGTCATCATGGCTCTTATTTGCGGGCGCGCTCAGCCTCTCCCTGCTCGGCTGCTATGACGTGCTCCAGGGCAAGCATGCCATTCTTCGGAACTACCCCGTCACAGGGCATCTGCGATTTCTCTTTGAGAACTTCAGGCCGGAGATACGTCAGTATCTGATCGAAGGGGACCGCGATGCCGTCCCTTTCTCCCGCAATCAGCGGGCACTCGTTTATAAACGCTCCAAAAGCCTACCGGACACTCAAGCCTTCGGAACCATTGATACGCCCTATCGGGAAAACTATGAATGGCTCAATCATTCAGCGCAGCCGCTGGCGTCTCCGGCGATCCAGGATCTGCGAATCCAGGTTGGTGGGTCGACATGTCGCCAGCCCTACAGCCTGTCGCTGTTCAATATATCGGCCATGAGTTTTGGTGCGCTATCGGGCAACGCGATTCTTGCACTTAATAAGGGTGCCAAACTTGGTAACTTTGCGCATGACACGGGAGAGGGTTCCATCTCTTCGTACCATGAGAAATATGGCGGTGACCTGATTTGGGAAATCGGTACCGGCTATTTCGGCTGCCGCACGCCCGATGGACATTTCGATCGTGAGTCGTTCAAAGCACATGCGGCACGTGATCAGGTAAAAATGATCGAGATCAAATTGTCTCAAGGTGCTAAACCCGGTCATGGTGGATTGCTACCCGGCAGCAAGGTCACCGCGGAAATTGCCTATGCCCGGGGGGTGCCCATTGGCCAGGACTGTCATTCCCCGGCCGCACATAGCGCATTCGACTCTCCGTTGGGTCTAATGAGGTTCATCGGTGAGTTGCGGGCGCTGTCTGGCAGCAAACCCGTCGGCTTCAAACTCTGCGTCGGCCAGGTGATCGAATGGTTTGCCATCATCAAAGCCATGCAAGAGACCGGCGTGACACCGGACTTTATCGTCGTGGATGGTAGCGAGGGTGGTACTGGAGCGGCCCCCGTTGAATATAGCGATCACATTGGCATGCCGCTGCGCGAAGGCCTGCAGTTGGTGCATGCCACGCTCGTTGGCGCAGGACTGCGTGATCAGATACGTATCGGGGCCTCCGGGAAAATCATTTCCGCATTTGATGTGTTGCGCACCTGCGCGTTAGGCGCAGATTGGGTCAACTCGGCCCGCGGGTTCATGTTTGCGTTGGGTTGTATCCAGTCGCGCTCTTGTAATACAGACCGCTGTCCGACGGGTGTAGCAACACAGGATCCCTACCGACAGCATGCGCTCGATCCGCAGGACAAAGCGCAGCGCGTTGCCAACTTTCACGCTAATACGCTCAAAGCGGTTGCATCTTTGCTGGGCACCTGTGGCTTGCAACACCCCAAAGACTTTACGGCCGATCATATCCTGCGCCGCACGCCACAGGGGCAGATTGAAACGTTGTCACGACATCTATTTACCTTGGAACCCGGGGTTTTGAAGTCGAACGAGGCCAAGGCAGCGCTTGATCGGTATGCGCCAGATCTGGGTCGTTTCTGGGAAATGGCTGATCCAAAGGTTTGGCATCAGCACAGCTGAACCCGTCAGCCCTTTACGGTAAGTCAGGCAGTCGCCGAGGCGTCAAGGTGAACGGCATGAAAACCCCCGCAGCAACCTTTAACAACTACCCATTAGCCGCATAACGTGTGCAACTTTCGGTGGGTCATTACAGTATTGAGACCCACTCATCCCAGTTCTGGAGGTTAAGATGCAGGGACGAATCCGAAAAAAGCTTCATGAAAATCAGTCAGTTCCAACGCGGCAGGCTGAGGTGCTGATCTGTCCTCTTTGCAACCGCCCGATCCCCGATTCAGAAAAGGATGCGCACCACCTGGTGCCCAAATCTAAAGGCGGGCGAGAGACACGTTATCTTCACCGCGTCTGCCACCGACAGATCCATGCCTTGCTGACAGAGACCGAACTCGCAAAGACCTACAATCACGTTGAGGCGCTGCGGGCTCACCCGGGCATTGCTCGCTTTGTTACCTGGGTGAAAAACAAACCAGATCACTTTTACGAGCGCACCCGTAAAAGCCAGCGGATCCGTGACTAGCCCTCATTACAATACCGGATAAGGCAGGGCCTATACTCAAACTACGAGTTGTCCAGATAATCGATCCCATTGCTATGGTTCCTGGCCCGTCGTGCTGCAGTTTTGTTTGCTGTTTGGCTTGGCTTGTATGCTGGCTAGCCCATCGCTCGAGAGCGCTCTGATGTTAATTGCCCTGTGCCTAGTACTGGTGCGCAAAGCCCGGCTAGAAGAAGACTGGCTGAAGTTTGATAATGTTGTAAGCTGTGGTTATTGCTGTGGCCTCATTTGTAACGGCTTCGCGGTTTTTTTCAAAATGGTCGAGTGCTGATGAGAAGGTAAAGCCCAGAAAAAGAGCGAGCAGGGCCAGAGAGGAGTTGGTGATGGTCGATACGTTGTTGTCGACATCAATTGGCAACTCTTTGGACTTGCCGAACTTCCTGGAAATCCAACGACCGGCCATAAATCCGATCTCCGAGGCAGCAGCCAGAATAATGAAGACCCCCAAGATTAGTAAAGGTAGGGGCTGGTTCAGCAACAGGTCAAAAGAGTGCATTTCTTTGTAATGGGTAACAGTGCAATTGACTGAGCGCCAAGGGGAAAGCGCTCAGTCAATCCGTATTAGCGTTTTTCGAGTGGCGCGACATCGCGACGGGCTGCACCAATGTACAGCTGACGCGGACGACCGATCTTGTATTCCGGATCGGTAATCATTTCTTCCCACTGCGTCATCCAGCCAACCGTACGGGCCAGCGCGAAGATGCAGGTGAACATGTCAGTCGGAATGCCCAGCGCCTTCTGAACGATACCCGAGTAGAAATCAACGTTCGGGTAAAGCTTCTTCTCGACGAAGTACGGGTCTTCCAGCGCAATCTTTTCCAGTTCCATGGCCAACTTGAACAGGCGGTCGTTTTCCAGGCCCAGTTCTGTCAGCACGTCGTAGCAGACTTTGCGCATCAGCTTGGCACGCGGGTCAAAGTTCT